>ERZ777306.3768-NODE-3768-length-15163-cov-4.391647_pt1 | contig 15163 bp, 14 predicted proteins | sample MGYA00374966_ERZ777306 | MGnify/ENA primary metagenome ERZ777306 (study PRJEB29329, sample SAMN06343882) | mouse gut metagenome | isolation source: Mouse cecum | place: Austria: Vienna | collected 2014-11-15 ...
TCCATCCCCAGCGTGGGGGCCACGGAAAACGCCATGCTGGCCGCCTGCGGCTGTCAGGGAAAGACGGTGATCACCGGCGCGGCCCGGGAACCGGAAATTGTTGATCTACAGGACTTTTTGCGGAAAACCGGGGTACATATCACCGGCGCGGGCACCTCCCGCATTTGTATTCAGGGGGGCGTATCTCAGGACCGGGTGGAGCACACCGTCATCGGCGACCGGATGGCCGGAGCCACCTATTTGTGCGCGGCTGCCGCCGCGGGCGGCAGCATTGAGCTGACTGGTCTGGAACCGGAGCACCTGGCCTGTGTGCTGGCCGTTCTGGAGGAGGCCGGCTGCCGGATTACCCAGGAGAAAGACCAAATCACCCTGCACAGCAGCGGCCAGCTCCACGGTGTCCGCCCCGTCCGTACCGCCCCCTACCCCGGCTTCCCCACCGACGCTCAGGCCGTTCTTATGGCCGCTCTGGCCGGCGGCGAGGGCAGCACCATGTTTGTGGAGAATATATTCGACAGCCGCTACCATCACGTTGACGAGCTGCGGCGGATGGGGGCCCGAATCCAGACCGACGGCCGGGTGGCGGTGGTCACTGGCGCGGGCCGGCTCCACGGGGCCGACGTGCACGGCACCGACCTGCGGGGCGCCGCGGCGCTTGTTGTGGCCGCCCTGGGGGCGAAAGGGGTAAGCCGGGTGTCCGGTCTGGCCCATCTGGAGCGGGGCTACGACAGCTTTGGCGATACGCTGAGCAGTCTGGGGGCCCGAATCCAGACCCTGTAAAATCAGTTCTACTCTAGGAGTTTCAAAATATGCCATCCATACGAAGCAACCGAAAACGACGGCGGCAGGGGCGCTTTGCCCCTGTGTTCAAACTGCTCTTTTTGCTGGCGATGGCGGTGGCGCTTGTGCTGGGGGCCACGGTTTTTTTCCAGGTGGAGCATATCGTGGTCACCGGCAACAACCGCTACAGCCAGCAGGCCATTATCAACGCCACCGGAATTGACCTGGGCGACAACCTCTTCAGCGTAAGTAAAAGCCAGGTTTCCCAAAATATCCGCCGCCGCCTGCCCTACGTTCAGGCGGTCCAGGTCCTGCGCCGCCTGCCCAACACGGTAGCCATTACGGTCACCGAGTCGGCAGCGGCGGCCCGGCTGGAGGGGGAAGAGAGCTGGCTGATTAACGCCAGCGGCAAGCTGCTGGAGCCCGCCAAGGACGAAACCGTTCTTACGGTCACTGGCCTGCCCCCCCTGGCTCCCGCCGCGGGTACGCCCCTGGTCACCGCCGAGGAGCTGTCCTTTAAGCGGGAGAGCGTTTTGAGCCTGCTCCAGACCCTGGAGCAGCGGGAGCTGCTGGAGCAGGCGGAGACCCTGGATGTGACCCGGGACGGCTGGATGGAGCTGACCTTTGCCCAGCGTTTTCGGGTAAAGCTGCCCTATGGCGCCGACTATTCCCACAAGCTCCGGGCCCTGGAGGCGGCGATTTCCTACCGGGAGGAGTATGAAACCGGCGTCATGGACCTGACCCAGAGGGATTATGACGTGGTTTTCCAGCCGGATTAGGAAATCTTACCAGAAGCGCAATAAAAAGTTTGCCAATTAGACGATTTTCTCTTGACCCACAGGGAAAAGCAGGATACAATAGTACGAGTACGGGATATTTGCAGCCCGCAGGGATTGACATAGGAGGAACAGTAATGGCCTTTGGATTGGATATGGGGTCCGACAGCGTCGTCACCATCAAAGTGATCGGTGTAGGCGGCGGCGGCAACAACGTGGTCAACCGGATGGTAAAGACGGGGACCAAGGGCGTGGATTTCATCGCGGTGAATACGGACAAGCAGGCCTTGGCCATATCCAGCGCTACTTATAAAATACAGATTGGCGAAAAACTGACCAACGGACAGGGAGCCGGCTCCGACCCGGAGGTGGGCCGCAAATCCGCTGAGGAGAACCGGGCCCAGATCTCCAAGGCCCTGGAGGATGCGGACATGGTGTTCATCACCGCCGGCATGGGCGGCGGCACCGGCACCGGCGCGGCCCCCATCGTGGCCGACATCGCCAAGGAGCTGGGGGTTTTGACCGTCGGCGTGGTAACGAAGCCCTTCCGCTTTGAAGGGATGCGACGGATGCGCCAGGCTGAGGGAGGAATCTCCGAGCTGCGGGGCAAGGTGGACTCCCTGGTTATCATTCCCAACGAGCGGCTGAAGCTGGCCACCGACCAGAAGATTACCATGCTCAACGCCTTTGAGATCGCCGACGACGTTTTGCAGCAGGCGGTGCAGTCTATCTCCGATTTGATTAAGCAGACCGGCTTCATCAACCTGGACTTTGCCGACGTATCCGCCGTCATGAAGGACGCGGGCCGGGCCCACATGGGCGTGGGCCGGGCTGCCGGCAAGAACAAGGCCGAAGAGGCCGCCAAAATGGCCGTTTCCAGCCCCCTGCTGGAGACCTCCATCAATGGGGCCAAGGGTGTGCTGATCAATGTCACCGGCTCTATGGACATCGGTCTGGAGGAGGTGGAGACCGCCGCCGACCTGGTGCAGCAGGCCGCCCACCCGGAGGCCAACATTATCTTCGGCGCCACCTTCGACGAAAATCTGGAGGACGAGCTGCGGGTCACCGTGATCGCCACCGGTTTTGATGAGACCGTCCCCTCCATGCCCAATCAGCCCTTCACGGCTGCCGGGGCCAAGGTAAACGAAGCGCCGCCGGAGCCTCCCGCCCCCGCGGCGGTCCCCGCCCAGCCGGAGGCTCCCCCGGCTCCCGCCCCCGCGCCGGAACCGGAAAAGCCCCCCCTGGTGGACGACGACTGGGATTTGCTGGAGCGGATTTTCAGCAAAAAGCGGTAACTTCTTATCTTCTTGCAAGCAAAAAGCCAGGCAAGGCGAAAGCGCCTTGCCTGGCTTTTTCTTACTTGAACGCAGATGAAATTGCGCCGGTGGGACATACCGTTTTGCAGGCCCCGCAGCGAATGCACTCCAGGCTATTGATGTCCTGGGTAACCTGCACGTTCATGGGGCAGGTTTTCTCGCACTGCTTGCAGTCCACACACTTGCGCTTGTCCAGGTCCATTTGATAAAAGCTGAAGCGGTTGAACACGGAATAGAATGCTCCCAGCGGACAGAGATACTTGCAGAAAGGCCGGCAGATCCCAGCGGAGACCGCCAAAATCACAACCAAAATAACGACCTTCCAGCGGAACAGCGCCCCGGCCACTTGCCGCAGCATGGGGTCGGCCAGCAGGAGGGGAATCCCGCCCCCCAGCGTTCCGGCGGGGCAGAGATACTGGCAGAAATAGGGGGAGGCAATGCCGGCTTCCGTCACCGCCAGGGCGGGAAGCAGAACCACCAGCACAGCCAGCACCACGTATTTGAAATACCGGGCGGGCCGGTCAAGCCTCCTTGGAACACGCAGCTTGGGAACGGGCAGCTTGTACAGCAAATCCTGCACCAGCCCGAAGGGACAGAGCAGGCCGCACACGGCCCGGCCCAGCAGAACGCCGAACAGCATGAGCGTACCCAGTACATAAAATGGGAAGTGCCGCTTTGTGCCCAGAGCCGTTTGCAGCGCGCCGATGGGACACGCACCCAGTGCGCCGGGACAGGAGTAGCAGTTCAAAACCGGAACGCAGACGGCCTTGCTGCCTCCGGTAAAAATCCTGCCCTTCTGAAACCCGACGGCATAGCCGTTGCACAGCGCGGCAGAAACCAGCTGAATCACCCGCTGGCGGGAGATTATCCGATTCCGATGCATTCCAGGCATATTCTCACCGCCTTCTGTAAAACCTCCAGATGTTCCCCGCGGGCCAAGCCAATGCCAATGAGCAGAAAGGCAGCGGCCAGCGTTCCAAGACGCAGGCGCCAGAGCGCTTTTTTAGTCGATTTCAAGGCTGATCTCGTCCTTTCCGCCGGCGGCAAGCGCCTGGTTCACCGCCTCCAGATACACGGCGGGCAGGTCCTTTTTTGCGCCAATAATGGCGTCTCCCACAAGCTTCCCGTCGCTGTCCGCAAGCACCGTGGTGGGGGTATAGATCAGATTTCGGGACAGCTCCAGCAAATCGTCGCTCCCGGTGAGCAGGACGGGCTCCTCAAACCCGGCCTGCTGGACGATTTCCCGGACGGCATCCTCATTTCCGTAACCATCCAGACAGACGGTGACCAGCTGCACGTTGTCGGGCAGGGCTTTGGCAAACTCAGCCAGGTCCGGCATCTCGACAATACAGGGCCCGCAGGTAGTAGACCAGAAATTAACCACAGTAATGTCTTTTGCTTTAACATCGTCTTGTGTAAAAATACCGCCGTCCAGCGTATCGGAGGAGAAGGTGGACAGACTGCCCAGCGCGGCGGCATTGCCCTGTTCAGACTGAGAACCGCTTTCCGACGGCGAGGCGTCCGCAGGCGGCGCAGAGCTTGTCCCGCCGCCGCAGCCGGACAGCAGCCCGAGAGCCAGAGCGGAACTCAAAATAAGAGAAATGATTCTTTTCATAAACTGCCTCCTGATTTTTGCAAGGCCGCTGTCTGCAGCCAAATCTATGAATCAGTATAGCATATTCAGGGGCCGAAATGAAGCACAATTTTTCCGAGGCCAAACCTTGTCTTTTGGCATATGCAGCTGCACCGCCCCAGTAAAAACGGACAGTAGACAAAAGTCCCCCTGTGTAGGAAAATAAGACTACACAGGGGGGACTGTTATGACAATGCGATGGCGGAACATTTCTTTTCTATCCTCAAAACCGGGCGCATCCAGTTAAAGACTGGAGTGGCGCCGCTTTCGCTGCGCCACTCCGCCTAAATCTTAATATTTCCTGCCCGTGGTCCCTTTTTTGCTGTCCGTTTTTACTGGGGCGGTGCATTTCATTTTTATGAAACCAACTGGCCGTCGTAGCCCAAGTCTACCAATGTCCGGAATGCCTCATTGACCTCCCCGGGCACAAACTGGGGAATTTGATACCCCTTCTTGGCGTAAACGTCGATACGCTGAAAATCTCCCACGACCACCTCAACCGCCGTCTTTTCGTCCAGCCCCTGGGCCGCGGCTACCTGCAAATACCCCTCAATAGACGTGTTCGGGGAGGTGATTACCGCGTCCAGCTCCGGCCAGTAGATTTTCAGAGCCGCGTAGATCCGGCGCTCCATGAAGGGCTGGTGGACGCCCAAAATCGTTTTGACCTCCATGCCCAGGGCCTCAATTTTTTTGCGGGTGAACAGGATATTTTCCGCTGTGTTAGTGGACCGGTCCTCCAGGATAATATCCTCTCGGGAGACCCCCTCTCCTACGGCGATGTCCCGAAACCGGGCCGCCTCGCTGCCGGACCAGCGGCCGTCGGTGTTGCGGCCCAGGCCGCCGGAGAACAGAATCTTGGGGGCCAGCTTCTGGTGGTACAGCTCCGCCGCCCGGAGGGCGATAGCGGTGTTGTAGTTACCAAAGCCTACGATGCAGTCCGCCGGACGGGGCTCCATATGCAGGTGCATATAGTCCCAAATGATCTCTAAATTTTCATAGGCCAGCCGGTCCATGTCCTTCTCCTCTCTTACCCGCCGTATTGGGGCAGACTCACCACCGCCTTGAACAGGTCCCCGTCCACGGCCAAATCAAAGCTCCCCGCCTGAAGCTCGGTCAAGCTCCGGGCGATGGACAGCCCCAGGCCGGAGCCCTCGGTGCTCCGGGCGGAATCCCCCCGGACAAAACGCTCCATCAGCTGCTCCGCCGGAACGTTCAGCGGCTCCTTGGAGATGTTCTTCACGCTGAACACCCCCCTGCCCTGGCCCCGGGAGACCTCCACATACACCCGGGTGCCCTCCATGGCGTACTTGGCGCAGTTGGCCAGCAGGTTGTCAATGACCCGCCACAGGTGCCGCCCGTCGGCATAGACATAGACCTCCTCCTCGGGGACGGTCCGGATTACGCTCAGATGCCGGGTCTCCAGCTTTTCGCCGTACTCCCCCAGGGCCTGGTCCAACAACTGGCACATACCGATTTTCTCCCGGTTCACCGACAGCACCCCCGTAGAGGCTTTGCTGGCCTCCACCAGATCTTCCGTCAGCTTTTTCAGCCGCTGGGACTTGCGGTCCAGTACCTCAATGTACTCCACCGCCTTGGGGTCGGTCTGTTCCGTCGCCTTCAGGAGATTTACATAATTGATAATCGACGTGAGGGGGGTTTTCAAATCGTGGGACACGTTGGTAATCAGCTCGGCCTTGAAGCGCTCGCTCTTCATCTGCTCCTCTACCGCGCTTTGCATCCCCACGGAAATGTTGTTCAGATCCTCCGCATGAAGCCGTAAATCCATGGGCATATACTTGGTGTCAATTTTATGATCCAGATCACCCGAAGTAATTGCCCGCGTCCCTTCCCGGAGGCGATGCAGGCTGATCGACCACCAGGTAAGCCCTACAAGGATCACAACATTCAGGCACAGCCACACAAAGGCGGACAATCCACTATCCAGCGCAAACAGCGTGAACAGGAAGTAAACGCCAAACACGCATAGAATTTTCCATGTGAGCGGCAGATTCCGCACAAAGGTCTGAACCATTTGCTGGACGGTCCTGACCGTCCAGCCCACCACTCTGCACAGCAGAGTGGTCCGGGCCAGGACCCCGGCCTTCAGCCGGACCACAATGGTCCGCAGGGACAGCGCAACAGTTCCCATCAGGGCCATGAAGCTCAGTCCCGCGCCCACCAGACAGATGTCGGTAAGCTCCAGATTATAGCGCCGTATGACGTTCTCTCCCAGCACAACGATGCAGGCACACAGGAAAAAGGCCACCCAGAACATCGCAAACAGATAGAGGTCCAAAAAAATGTTCTCCTGCCAGGTGAGGACAATCCGCTCCTCCCCCGCCTTGTGGCCGCAGGCCCAGAGGAGATAGAGCATGGCCAGCAGCGCCACGGCGCTCAGGTTCAAAAAGCCGGTCAGATGCGTGTCAAAGCTTCCTTTTCTTACGTTATAGAGCACGGAAGCCTCATAAAATTCGTCTTGGATCTGCTCCGACACCTGCTCCGGCAAGCCGTACTCCAGGAACAGCCGGTATTGCTCCTGCGCCGGGTGGGCGCCGGCGGTATCCTCCTGCTGCTCCGTACCGTCCACGCTGAATACCATCCCCGTGCTGTACGGCCGCTTTACCACCTGCGCGAAGGACTCGCCCTCCACCAAGTTGGTAGCCAGCAGCTGCTTGCCGTCGTCGGTCATCAGCCGGTAGCGGAACCAGGTGTTTTTCCGGTCAAACTCCCGGTTCAGGCGGTCCAGCTCCCCTTCCAGATACGCCTGGTCCCCCTGGGTGAGCACGTTGTCCTCCCCGTTTGCCACCTGCTGCTTCAGCGCCTGAAGCTGGAAGTAGAGGCCAACCCCCTCTTCAATCGCATCGTTGCGGTGGGCCAGGGCCCGCCAGGTCTCCTGGGTGTCCTGCCAGCTGCTGGAAAAGGCGCTGTCCGCGGACTCTACCACATATATCCCAAAAATCCCCGCTGCGTAGGAGCAGGCCAGCAGAAGCACGATGGCGCAGGCCTTTGCGGTGCGGCTGCATTGCAGCTTGCTCACTCAGCCCACCCCCTTTTCGATCTTATAGCCCAGGCCCCAGACCACCTTGAGATACCGGGGCTCGGCGGGGTTGATCTCGATTTTCTCCCGCAGATGGCGGATGTGGACGGCCACGGTATTTTCCGAGCCGTACACCGGGTCGTTCCACACGTGCTCGTAAATCTGGGCCGAGGAAAAAACCTGCCCGGGGTTGGACAGCAGCAGCTTCAGAATGTTGTACTCCAGGGGCGTCAGCGCGACCGGTTCCCCGTCCACAGTGACCACCTTCGCCCCGTCGTCCATGGAGATGGGTCCGGCAGACAGTACGCTGCTCTCCCCCGCCGTCTTGCCCGCGCCCCCCAGAGAGGTGTACCGCCGAAGCTGGGACTTCACCCGGGCAATCACCTCCAGGGGGTTAAAGGGCTTTGTGATATAGTCGTCCGCCCCGATATTCAAACCCAGAATCTTGTCCGAGTCCTCACTTTTGGCGGTCAGCAGGATAATGGGTACGTTGCTCCCCTCCCGCAGCTTGGACGTGGCCCGCATCCCGTCCAGCTCCGGCATCATCACGTCCATCAAAATCAAATGGACCTCCTGCTTTGCGGCAATATTCAGGGCCTCTTTTCCGTTGTAGGCGGCGACGGTCTCGTATCCTTCGCTGCCCAGATAAATCTCCAGCGCGGAGACAATATCCGGGTCGTCGTCGCAGATCAAAATCCGATACATCCCCCAAACCCTCCTTCAAGATTTTTTGCTTATCATAGCATAGGCGTTTTAAATTCCAAGCAGGAAAAATCTTAAATTTTCTTAAAGTTTTGTTTGGGGGCAGGCCGTTCAGCCGGCCTTTCGGTCAATCCACTCGGTCCGGAATTTGGAATAAATGATTTTCTGCTCGCTGTAAAGCCCGTAGTAGCCCGACAGCATATACGCCACGCCGCAGCACAGGGCGTACAGGGGCAGGCCCTCTCCGCCGAACAGCTCATAGGCCAGGAATACCGACGACAGCGGGCAGTTGGTAGCTCCGCAGAATAACGCCGCCATCCCCAGAGCCCCCGCGAAGGAGTGAGACAGCCCCAGCAGGGGGCCCACCGTGGTCCCCAGGGCGCAGCCGGTGAACAGCACCGGAACAATCTCGCCCCCCCGGAAGCCGGCCCCCAGGGTGAGGGCGGTAAACAGGATTTTCAGCAAAAAGGCCTGGGGGATGGTCTCTCCCAGCAGCATCCGGCGGATCACCGCATCCCCTGCGCCGTTGTAATCCTGGTTTCCGATCAGCAGGGTCAGACCCAGCACCAGACAGCCGCCGATTGTGGCCCGCAGCAATGTACTGTTGATTTTCCCATAAATTTTCGGGGCCGCGTGCATGACCTGGCAGAAGAAGATGGACAGCACCGCGCACAGCCCCCCCAGCAGGATCACCTGGAGCATGGCGGAGGGGGTGAGGGCGGGGATTCCGGCCACCGGGTACAGGTGGGGATGTACGCCGCACAGCTGTGCCACCTGCACCCCCGCCAGGGACGCCGCCAGACAGGGCACAATGGCCGCGTAGTACATCCGCCCCACGCTGACCACCTCCATGGCAAACACGGCAGCGGTGATGGGGGTGCCGAAGAGAGCGGAGAAGGCAGCGGACATCCCGCACATCACCATCACCCGGCTGTCGTGCTCGTCCAGGCGGATGGCCCGGCCCACGGACGCCGCCAGAGAGCCCCCCAGCTGGAGGGCCGCTCCCTCCCGGCCGGCAGAGCCCCCCGCCGCGTGGGTAATGATGGTGGACAGGAAAATCAGGGGCGCCGTGCGCAGCTTCATGGGCTCCGCCTCCCGCACGGCCACCAGCACAAAGTTGGTCCCCCGGTCCTTCTCCATTTTGCAGATGCGGTAGAGCATCACGATGGTAATGCCCGCTGAGGGCAGCAGCCAGATCATTTTGGGGTGCTCTGCCCGCAGCTGGGTGCTGTAGGCGATGCCATAGTGAAAGGCCACCGCCACTATCCCCACAATCATCCCCACCCCGCAGGAATACAAGGTCCATTTCACCAGCAGCCACAGCTGCCAGACCGGATTTTTTACGCGTTCCGACAGGCGCACGCCCCATCCCTCCCGATGTCGGTGCGGTAGTGCATATGCTCAAACTGAATGGACTTGGCCGCCTCATAGCTGGCGGCTACGGCCTGTTCCAGGGTGTCCCCCACGGCGGTGACCCCCAGGACCCGGCCCCCGGCGGTGACCATCCGGCCGTCCTCCTGCCGTTTGGTGCCCGCGTGGAACACCACGGCCTTCTCCCCCGCCTGCTCCAGGCCGGTGATGGGATAGCCGCTCTGATAGCTGGCCGGGTAGCCCCCGGAGGCCAGCACCAGACAGCAGGCGGCCCCATCCGCCCACTCGATATCCACCTGGTCCAGGGTCCCCTGGACGCAGGCCTGGAAAATCTCCAGCAGATCACTGTCCAGCAGGGACAGCACCGCCTGGGTCTCCGGGTCCCCGAAACGGGCGTTGTACTCCACCACCCGGGGCCCCTGGGGGGTAAGCATCAGCCCGAAGTAAATCACACCCCGGAAGGGCCGGCCTTCCGCCTTCAGCGCCGCCACGGTAGGCAGGAAAATTTTCTCCATGCACTCCGCGGCGATTTCGGGGGTGTAGTTGGGGGAGGGCGCGAAGGCCCCCATGCCGCCGGTGTTGGGGCCCTGGTTGCCGTCGAAGGCCCGCTTGTGGTCCTGGCTGGAGGGCATCGTGGCCAGATGCTCCCCGTCGCAGAAGGCCAGCACCGTCACCTCCGGCCCGGTCATGCACTCCTCAATCACCACTGTGGAGCCGCTCTCGCCGAACTTCTTGTCCTCCATCATCTCCCGGACGGCGTTTTTGGCCTCCTCCGCCGTCTGGGCCACCACAACGCCCTTGCCCAAAGCCAGCCCGTCGGCCTTGACCACGATGGGCGCGCCCTGCGCGTCGAGATAGGCCAGGGCCTTCTCCAAATCAGTAAAGGTCTCGTACTTTGCGGTGGGGATGTTGTATTTTTTCATCAGCTCCTTGGAAAAAGCCTTGCTGGCCTCAATGATGGCGGCGTTTTTCCGGGGGCCGAAGGCGGGGATGCCCGCCGCCTCCAGGGCGTCCACCATCCCCAGGGCCAGGGGGTCGTCCGGGGCCACCATGACGAAGTCCATGGCGTTTTCCTTGGCCCACCGGACTATCCCCTCCACGTCGGTGGCCTTGATGGGGACGCACTGGGCCAGTCCGGCAATTCCCCCGTTGCCGGGGGCGCAGTACAGCTGGGTGACGTTCGGACTCTGGCGGAGCTTCCAGCAAATGGCGTGCTCGCGGCCTCCGCCGCCGACTACCAGGACATTCATATGCTCGACACCTCTCTTTTAATGATGGAACAGCCGAATTCCGGTAAAGGCCATCACCATGTTATACTTGTTCGCCGTCTCAATAACCTGGTCGTCCCGGATGGAGCCGCCGGGCTGTGCGATATACTGCACCCCGGACTGGTGGGCCCGGTCCACGTTGTCCCCGAAGGGGAAAAACGCGTCGGAGCCCAGGGTCACGCCGGTAAGGGTCTCGGAAATCCAAGCCCGTTTCTCCTCCTCCGTGAGCTTTTGGGCGATAAAATCGTCAATGGCGTTATCCCGGTCCGGCCGGCGGACATTTTCCGGGAACTTCAGCTCCAGCACCTTGGGGTGCTGCCGCAGGCACCAGAGATCCGCCTTGTTCCCCGCCAGACGGGTGCAGTGGATGCGGCTCTGCTGGCCGGCGCCCACCCCCAGCGTCTGGCCGTCCTTCACGTAGCACACCGAATTGGACTGGGTATATTTCAGGGTAATCAGCGCCAGAAGCATATCGTTTTTCGCCTGCTGGGGCAGGTCCTTGTTCTTCGTGACGATGTTCTGGAGCAGATCGCCGTCAATGGCCAAATCGTTGTACCCCTGCTCAAACATGATGCCGAAGATGCTGCGGCGCTCGATGGGGGCGGGCTTGTAGTCCGGGTCAATCTGAATGATGTTATAGCCGCCCTTGCGCTTGGTTTTCAGAATTTCCAGGGCTTTTTCCGTGTAGCCGGGGGCGATCACGCCGTCGGAGACCTCCAGGGCCAGGAACCGGGCGGTGTCCTCGTCGCAGATGTCGGACAAGGCCGCCCAGTCCCCGAAGGAGCACAGCCGGTCGGTGCCCCGGGCGCGGATATAGGCGCAGGCAATGGGGGACAGATGGCCCTCGGGGGCGAAGTAGATTTTACGCTCTGTGTCGCTCAGGGGCAGGCCCAGGGCCGCGCCGGCGGGAGAAACGTGCTTAAAGGACGCGGCGGCGGCCAGACCGGTGGATTTTTTCAGCTGCTGGACCAGCTGCCAGGAGTTGAGCGCGTCCATGAAGTTGATATAGCCCGGTTTGCCGTTGAGGACGGCAAGGGGCAGCGGGCCCTCCTGCATAAAAATGCGGGCGGGCTTCTGGTTGGGGTTGCAGCCGTATTTTAATTCAAGTTCGGTCATAATCTTTAACTCCTTAGCCATGCTTGTTCAAAATCACCGTCTCCTGCTGTTTTGTCGCCAAATCCACGTACCGCACAAAGAGCGATACCTTGTTTTCCTCATTCAGATTCGCCCAAAGCTCGTTTGCCAGGGTCTTGGCGTCGGGAGCCGTCACCGCGGCCCGCCGGGGCTCCCCCTCAAAGGAGGGCAGCGGGTCCCGGTTCTCCTGATAGGTGTGGATGAAGTGCCCCGTCCCCGCTTTGGGGCGGTCGTACTCGAAGAAGTACCGGCAGCAGCAGCTTGGATCGCCGTCCAGGCTCTTCAAAATGGACAGGTTATAGCCCCCGTCGGGCTTCACTACGCCGGAAATCCGGGGGGTGTAGTTGGGGCCGTCCGGCTCAAATTCCCGGGTATTCAGGGCGTGGCGGTAGCAGTGCCCCTGGGCCACATTGTCCCGGATCGTGTCCGTCTGGTCGCCGTTGGTCACCACCAGCAGGCCGTTTTCCAGCAGCCGGACCGGGTGGTAGATAATCAGGGACGGATCAGTCATTTTGCTCTCGTCAAAGGCTCTGGTACGGATGCCGTCCGCTGTCTCCTCAAAGACCCGGTTGCGGCTGTTCTCGCTGCGGCCCATGATAAAATAGGCAATCACGGCCTTCCGGTTGTCCGCCGAGCGCCCCAGCAGGATGCCCCGGCCCGGGTAGGGATTTTTGCGCAGATACTCGTTTAAATCTATCATAATCATTCCTCCAAAATCCGGACCTGACGGCCCTCCACCCGCAGCCGGTCCTGACAAAACAGGTTCACCGCCTGGGGCAGCAGCTTCCATTCGCACTGTTCCATGATGCGCTTTTGCAGGGTCTCCGGGGTGTCGTCCCGCAAAACCTCCACGGCTTTTTGCAGAATAATCGGCCCTGCGTCGCACTCCTCCGTCACAAAATGAACTGTCGCGCCGGAAAGCTTCACCCCGTAGGCCAGGGCCTGTTCATGGACGTGCAGGCCGTAGCACCCCGCTCCGCAGAAGGACGGAATCAGGGACGGATGGACGTTGATGACGGCGTTTTCGTAGACCTCAAAAAGCTCCTTGGTCACGATGGTCATGAACCCCGCCATCACCACCAAATCAATGCGCAGCTCCTGCAATTTTTCCAGCAGGGCCTTGGTGTAGTTGTCAAAATTCTTTTTTTCCAGCACATAGCCGGGGACCCCGGCTTTTTTGGCCCGCTCCAGGGCGTAGGCCCCCGGATTGGAGGAGATCACCGCGGCGATCTCCCCGCCGGTAATGGGGGTGTCGATCAGGGCCTGCAAATTGGTCCCGCCGCCGGATACTAATACCGCGATTCGTTTCATAGCCGCGCCAGCTCCACGCCCGCGTCCCCGGCGATCACCCGGCCCACCGCGTAGGCCGTCTCTCCCTCCTGAGTCAGGACGGTCAGGGCCTGCTCCGCCTGCCCGCTGGGGAGGGCCAGGATCATGCCCAGACCCATGTTAAACGTGTTGAACATATCCCGCTCGGGAATATTGCCCTTCTCCTGAAGCAGCTTGAAAATGGGCAGGATGGGGAAGGAGCCCATCAAAATCTGCGCCGTCAGTCCTTCGGTCATCATCCGGGGGACGTTTTCATAAAATCCGCCGCCGGTGATGTGGCTCACCGCGTGGATGTCAATCCCCGCCGCCAGCAGGGCCTTGACCGCCTTCACATAGATTTTGGTGGGGGCCAGCAGGGCCTCCCCCAGGCTCCTGCCCTCCAGCTCCTCCAGAGGGGTCTTTAAATCCGCGTGCTCCACGTCAAAGACCTTCCGGACCAGGGAAAAACCGTTGGAGTGGACCCCGGAGGACCCCAGGCCAATGAGCACGTCCCCCTGGGCCAGCCTTTTCCCGTCAATCATCTTTTCCTCGTCCACAATGCCCACGGAAAACCCCGCCAGGTCGTACTCCTCCGGGGGATAGAAGCCGGGCATTTCGGCGGTTTCGCCCCCCACAAGGGCGCACTGGGCCTGGCGGCAGCCCTCGGCGATGCCGGAGACGATCTGGGCGATGCGCTCCGGATAATTTTTCCCGCAGGCGATATAGTCCAGGAAGAACAGGGGCGCGGCCCCGCCGCACACAATGTCGTTGACGCACATGGCCACGCAGTCGATGCCCACGGTGTCGTGCTTGTCCATCAAAAAGGCCAGCTTCAGCTTGGTGCCCACGCCGTCGGTGCCGGACACCAGCACCGGCTTTTTCATCCCCGTCAGGTCCGGGGCGAACAGTCCGCCAAAGCCGCCGATGGAGCCCATCACCCCGGGGATGCAGGTGGATTCCACCATGGGCCTGATGCGCTTTACCGCCTCATACCCGGCGGTCACGTCCACCCCGGCGGCGGCGTAGGACTCGGAACTGGAATTTTTCATGGCTGCGACCTCCTATTCTCAGGCGTCGTGGCTCAAAAGCCGGCGCATGATCTCGGAATAGGCGTCCTCCACGCCGCCCAGGTCCCGGCGGAAACGGTCCTTGTCCAGCTTTTCGTGGGTCTTGCTGTCCCACAGACGGCAGGTGTCGGGGGAGATCTCGTCGGCCAGCACGATGGCCCCGCCGCTGGTGCGGCCAAACTCCAGCTTGAAGTCCACAAGGGTCACGCCGCACTCGCTCCAGAAAGCCTTGAGCACGTCGTTCACCGCGAAGGCGTATTTTTTGATCTGCTCGATTTCCTCCTTCGTGGCCAGCTTCAGGGCCAGGGCGTGGTACTCGTTGAGGAGGGGGTCGCCCAGGTCGTCGTTTTTGTAGGAAAATTCGATGGTAGGCGCGTCAAAGACGATGCCCTCCTCCACGCCGTAGCGCTTGGCGAAGGACCCGGCGGAGATGTTGCGGATGATGACCTCAAGCGGCACAATGGAGACTTTTTTCACCAGGGTCTCCCGCTCGCTCAGCTCCTCCACAAAGTGGGTGGGGATGCCGGCCTTCTCCAGCTTTGCCATGAAGCGGTTGGTCATCTGGTTGTTGATGACGCCCTTGCCGGTGATGGTGCCCTTCTTGGCGCCGTTGAAGGCGGTGGCGTCATCCTTATAGTCCACGATTACAAGGCCCGGATCTTCGGTGGCGTAGACCTTCTTGGCCTTGCCCTCGTAGAGCTGTTCCAGTTTCTGCATGGTGATAACCTCCGGTTTTGATTTTTTAGGATGGGGGAATTTCCGCCGCCGTCAATT
>ERZ777306.3776-NODE-3776-length-15141-cov-8.805449_pt1 | contig 15141 bp, 15 predicted proteins | sample MGYA00374966_ERZ777306 | MGnify/ENA primary metagenome ERZ777306 (study PRJEB29329, sample SAMN06343882) | mouse gut metagenome | isolation source: Mouse cecum | place: Austria: Vienna | collected 2014-11-15 ...
GGTTGAGGTCGAGGGTTCGAGCCCCTTTGCTCGCACCAGAGTTTAAGAAACACCCTTTCGGGTGTTTTTCTTTATGAAAAGCGAGCCGCTGGCATGGCTCACAATCCGGCCCACCGCTTTTATTTGATGTATTTAGCGTTTAGGCAGAAAGTTTTCGATATTTTTTTGTATTAATATTTTGATAGTTTCATTTTGAAAGCATCTGTCGCATTTGTCATATGGGCACGCCATGCATGTCGACGGCGGATAGTTTTCATCACGTTCCTGATATACGTTCGATAGTTCAGAAAATTTCTTCAGCCAGTAATTATAATTTTGGGCATATTTTGTTGACCGGCTAAGCTCGGTTAACAGCAGAGAGAAACGCTGAATATTGGCTATGCAGTATTTTGAGCGCGTTGTTTCGCTGTGGTTAAAGTTTGACAGGCTGTTGCAGTGCCTATTATAGACATATATTGTATCGGGCGCGGTGGACACGCGATTGGCCTTGAATACGGCCAGCATGCAAAACAGAATGTCTTCATCCAAATTCATCCCATCAATAAAGCGTAATTTATTTTTTCGCAGGAAACTGCGGCGATACAATGCTGCATTTGCGCTTTCGCGCAGGTCTGCCTGGTACAGCAGGATGGCTTTTTCTGTTGGTGTGGCGTCATATGTTATGTGGCGGTCGTACAAATGCGCGGTAAAATACTCGGTTGTTAACATTTGTTTGTGGGTTATTTTACCACCCAATACCACATCTGAGTTGGTTTGGTGGGCGATGTTCAGCATTTCTGTAAAATAGTTCCGCCCCAATATAACCCTCGATTTTGAATTTATTACAGGTGATCGAAATATCCGGACATCGTTTTTATGTAACTTACGGATAGATGTTTTATAGAGCTGGTTTGCAAATTTCGGTGCCGCACCCACCATATCGTCTGCGTCTATAAATGTTACAAATTTTCCATGCGCGGCCCTGATGCCATTATTCCGCGCGGCAGATACGCCGGCGTTTTTCTGGCGCAGTAATGATATATTGGGATATTTCAGCTGGTACCGACGCACGATATCGTGCGTATCGTCGACGCTGCCATCGTCGACGATAATTATTTCTAATTGATGTGAATTGTTTTGATAAATAATACTGTCCAGGCAACTGGCAATATACTCTGATCCGTTGTATACCGGTATAATAACAGATATTTGGGTTTTATTCATACGCAATACTGTAATTCCAAAAATGTTTTTGTCAATTGTCTTTTTGTTTATAAATATCCCTTTACTTTTTATATTTTTTATTCATAATAAAGTTCGGTCAGCAACAAGGGAAAAACCAAATGATTAATATAAAAAAATCAATAAATTAAGGTGCGACCATCGATTTTAGCGACGGGCGCACTTTCAGGCGTCCGTTTTTTTAATAACTGTGGCATCAAAAGGGAAAAATATGTCAGAAACAAAAACAATGTCAACGAATGAATTGGAAGCGCGCTTACAAAAGGCCGAAAACATCCGCGCCCGTGATGGTGTTGTTTGGAAGGATAAATTTGACCGCAGTGCCACAATTGCGGCGGCGCGTGATATGTCGGACGGTTCGTCGGTAAAACTGGCGGGGCGTGTTACGGCGTTGCGTTGGTTGGGCAAACTGATGTTTGGCCGTATTTATGACATTGATGGCGAAATTCAATTTTCCATGTCCCGCGAAGAACTGGGTGAAGAGAATTACAAGTTTATGAAGGCCAACGTTGACTTGGGCGATTTTATCGGCATTACAGGCGAACTGTATCATACGACCGCGGGCGAGCTGACTGTAAAAGTGTCGCATTATGATATCCTGTCAAAGGCCCTGCGTCCATTGCCGGAAAAATTCCATGGCCTGACCGATATGGAGACGCGCTATCGCCAACGTTATTTGGACATAATTTCCAACGAAGACACGCGTCGCACAATGAAGATGCGTTTTCAAATGTTGCGCCTGATACGTGATTATTTAAATGATAATGGATTTATAGAGGTTGAAACACCAATCATGCAGGTTGTTGCATCGGGTGCGGCGGCGCGTCCGTTTGTCACGCACCATAACGCACTGGATGCAGATTTTTATCTGCGTATCGCACCAGAGCTGTTTTTAAAGCAGACGATTGCTGCCGGGTTTGACCGTGTGTTTGAACTGGGCAAGAATTTCCGCAACGAAGGCATGGATGCCATGCATCTCCAGGAATTTACGATGCTGGAATGGTATGCGGCATATTGGGATTTTAACAAGAACATAGATTTTTCTTGGGAAATGATTCAGAAAATCATAATGTCACTGCGCGGAACACTACAGATAGAATACCAGGGCACCCGGTTGGATTTTTCAAAATACGAAAAAATTGATTATACCGCCCGCATGAGTGAGCTGTTGGGCGTGGATATTCTGGAATTTGACGATGCGGAAACGTTAAAGTCCAACCTGGTTGCGGCGGGGATGTTCCCGGCCCAGGAACTGGAACCGTTAAAATCCGTTCCGGCGATTGTAGACTATGTGTTTAAGCGCAAGGTTCGCGACCAGATAATTAATCCTGCGATTGTATATAATTATCCGGCATACATGATACCGCTGGCGCGTTTGAATGATGCGGATAACCGTCGCATAGATATCTTTCAGTTAATTGTCTGTGGGGCAGAACTGATAAAAGCGTATTCAGAGCTGGTTGACCCATTACAGCAGCGTGCCGCATTTGAACAGCAGGCCAAAAACAAGGCCGCCGGCGATGACGAGGCATTTGATTTGGATGAAGACTTTCTGCGTGCGATGGAACATGGCATGCCGCCGATTTCTGGTCTGGGGCTGGGAATTGACCGGTTCCTTTCCATTGTCGCAGATGCGCCGACACTGCGCGATGTGATACTGTTTCCTATAATGAAATAAAGGCAAACCAAAAGGAGCGCCGCATGACGCAACCTATATTTGAAGGAAATACAGACATCCTGGCCCAGGTACTGGAACGGGACCGGCGTAATCTTGCCGCAATAGAGCGGGCACGCGCCACCGGTCGCATAAATGATGATGCGGCCCAGTATCTATCTGTTTTATATTCCGATGGAATGAAATGGTGCCGAGAGGTGTTTTATTTCCTGGGTAAATGTTTTGGTGCGCCAAAGGCTCCTGTGATGCGCTATGATTATGAAACAGACAGCGCTATCGAAGAGTCGATAAAAATATCGGATATCAATCCGCTGACCCCGTACCTGGTCCAGCATCGACTGGATGCCGACCCGATGAGAAATCAGTTTTTTAACAGTGGCCGCGGGCACAAGATTGATTTGGCGGTGTCATCGATTGTAACAGTTATTGTCGGTGCGCAAAAGAATGTGGATCGCGCCTTGGACAAGGTTACGGGGAAATATTACTCGCGATATGTAGACGAGGTTTGTGACACGGTATACCGCGTCATCGCCTCGCGCGAGCGTGAGGCGTCCGCAAAGGCGGTGGCGGACAAAGTACGGGCAAAACTATCTGAAAGGTATATTTCTGCCGCGTCCGAGACCGTATTGTCCATTATCGGTCGCGGGCATGAAAATATTGCGGTTGAACTGGTACGCGAGCTGGATAAGGTTACCCGGCCGCGTATGCGGCTGCAGGATGTGTGGCGTGTAAAGTGCCTGTTTGACTTAATACCCCAGGCTCGTACATTTATTGAACGCGTTTATCAAATGATGCCGGACCGTGTATTGTCTGTTCGCGACAGTTTCTATGACATGGATAATCCGCGCAACTACCGCGATGCCAAATTGATAATAAACATCGGTACGGATGATGAGATTGTCCCAATGGAAATCATCTGCCAGGTGCGCACATTTTTTGAGTATGAACGCAAGACCCACGGCGGATACGAGGTATCGCGCAGTTCCAGCGGGAAAAAGAGCGAGAATATCGAGCGCCTTTTAGCTGACTTTATGGAGGGTGGCGTCAAAGAATATAACCTTATGGTATGTAACTGTCTTGAAGATTTGTTTGAGCGGGTAGGCTGGAATATTTTATATCTGCAGGATAACGGCGCGTCAATGTTTGATGGTTTTCCAAAAGACTGTACTCTGCATTATCCGCAAAAGATATACGATATAATTATGGACAAGCTTGACAATGCGCTCGAGAACGAGGTGTTTCATGTAACAACTGCGCCGGCAAAACTGACCCAGGCCCAGGAATCAAAAATATTTCATTTCATGGCGCGTTTTGTTCTGGTCGCCGCGATGCCGTATATGCAGCGTGGCTGGGTTGTGCCGTCTGACACCATGGCCGGCAAGCTGTTTAATTTCGTCATGAACGAGGTCCAACGCTATTACAAGAAAGCGGCATAAATCCGTAGGAAATCAAACAACGGGCATCTGCCCGTTATTTTCTTGCTTTACATCGCCAAATGGAACAAGATTATATCAGACGTGTGCGCAATGCATATGTCGTAACAAGCATAACATAAGGACAACGATTATGCGTCAAGGTAAAGTAAAATGGTATAATGGTAAAAAGTGTTTCGGATTTATTACGCCCGATGCGCCGAATGCAGAAGGAAACACGGATGATGTATTTGTTCATTCCAGCGCCCTGAAAGATGCCGGCATCAGATTTTTAAATGAAAACGACATTGTGGAATTTGAAGAAGAGGTCAGGGGCGGCAAATTGTCTGTTACCACAATAAATGTTATTCAGCGTGACGAAGAATCTGCCCGCCGCTTTCACGAGCGTCGTGCCGAACACCGTCGCTCGACCGAGAACCGTAAATCGCGTGAGGAACGCACCGAACGCCGCGGTTTTGCATTCTGGAAAAAATCATAGAATGTTTATGGTATTAAAAATCCCCCGTCCGGGGGATTTTTTTAATTAAACCATACATAAACGCGTCCCTCTGGTATGGGGCCCGACGGTTCCGCCGATGGCAGTGAATCAAACCGGCTGTCTGACCCGGATGCCACTGTTTCCGCAGATGCGCCCACCGGCAGGCGCGCAATATTTACCGTGCCTGCGACAATATTGTCTGCGTTTGTCGTATCAATATTTTTTACATTTCCTAAACCGACATGGGCCGCCGTAACCGCATGCGGATTTTCCGTGTCGGATATATGTTCGTCTATTTTGGCAGATATTTCCGGCACCCCCAATGCATTTACGATGCTATTGACGTATTCGGCGCTGGCCACGCTGGACTGGGCATTGGCCGCAGAAACAGCCAGCATAAACACCGGTAATGTAATAATCATGATATTTTTACGCATATACAACTCCCCCGCAAATATGCAATAAAATTTATAATCCTATTATTACATAATGGAATAAACAATTCCATATTAAAATAATACAAGATTTATCAAAATGCCCTGCAAATAAATTTACAGGGCATGTATTTGCAGTGTATGCGGTATTATTTCTGAATGAAGTGAACACTGTATTGCGGTTTTTTATCCGCCCCCAGTGCCGCACGCACAACCTTGTTAGATGCGATTTGTACCGCACGAATCAGATTATCGCGGTCTTTGCGTTCCGCCTTGCTAAGTGCTTCAATCGCCTTGGTTATTTCAATCTGAATCTGGCGTTTCATAAATCCGGTGTCGTCAGATTCGAATATACCGGCGCTGGAAACCTCTGGAACGCCTTTCAGAAATCCGCGCTTGTCCACCGGTAGCGTTACGAACACTGCGCCGTTGGCGGCGATTTTCTTACGGTTTTTATATACCTGGTCGTTTTTGTTACGCTCGGTTTCGCCTTCCATTACGACAAAACCCGTTTCAATAGTTTCTGCAACATACGGTTCTTTGCCATCTGCCAATGCAATCATTTCGCCGTTGTGTACGACCATCATGTATTTTGCACCACCGCGCTCCATTGCCATTTTGCCATTCAGCATTTCGTTTATATAGTCGCCATGCATAGGGATAGAGACCTGGGGATGAACCATGTCGTAAAAGCGCTCCAGTTCCGGGCGGCCGGCATGCCCGCTGGCGTGCAGATGGTCTGTATCAAATATGGTATGCGTTTTGATACCCATCCGCGCCAGTTTGTTATACAGGTATGATACATCCTGTTCGCGTCCTGGAATAATTATTGCACTGAACAAAATAGTATCTGTCGGTTGCAGTTTCATTTCCTTTACCTGGCCGCGGCACAGACGCGTCAGCATTGCGAACTGTTCGCCCTGGGAACCGGTCAGGAATATTGCCTGCTTTTCCGCCGGCAGGTCTTTGATTTCGCTGTGCAGATAAACTTCGTCTTTTTTCAGGTATCCGAATTTAATACCCATTTCGCGGAATTCCGGCAGACCAACATACGGAACAGGATTTGGATTGCTGCGCTCTTTGATTGCGGCGACGCGGCCGGCGTTGCGTGCGGCCTCTGCGAACATTTTCAGACGTGCGATACTGCGGGAATATCCCGTTACAATTACGCGGCCCGGCGCTTCCTTCATCAGGCGTTCAAATGTGTCGCGAACCTCTGTTTCAGTGGTCTGTTTTGCCTGGCGTGACGAAGATGTTGAATCGCATGCGCACGCCAACAGTTTGGGGTCTGAACCGATTTCACGCAGGCGCGCAAAATCAGTCGGATTTTCAACCGGGTTATCATCATTGAATGTCCAGTCGCCAGTATGCAGAATTTTACCCGCCGGTGTTTTTACAATCAGCATCTGTGCCTCTGGTACAGAGTGGGACACATGGAATGTTTCCACTTCGAACGGCGCCAAATCCAGTGTCGCGCCATTATGATCAAATATCATGATGTCTTTCTTCGGATTGAAATCCATTTCAATACCTTCAAAAGTGCGGCGAATTATTTCCCCCGGGAATCGTGTGCAATAAATAGGCTTTCTGAACTTGGGCCATATGAATTTCAGTGCGCCAATATGGTCTTCGTGACCATGTGTGATGACAAATCCTACAACATCTTTTTTACGCTTTTCCAGCCATGCCGTGTCACAGTACTGAACATCGCCTGCACCGATTTCTTCTTCTAAAAATCCCATGCCGCAATCAACAACCAGATATTTGCCCTTGTATTTATAGACGTACATATTCTGGCCGATGTGCTCCAGTCCGCCCAGTGCCATGAAATACATTTTTTCATCGTTTTTGTCGCCTTCATGCTTTGGCATTGGGGCAATCTTGGCCGGTTTGTTTGGCTGGGGGCCTTTCTTTTGATGTTTTGGTGCCTTTGCCTGTGGCTCTGGCTGATTAAACATCGGCATAGGCGCCGGCATATCTTTTTTTTCTTTAACTTTTACCATATTTGGTCCTTTTTTACAGTTTATTTTCATTGCCGCGCCACCAAATTCATTGCGAATAAAGTATTTCTTTATTTGTAGTGAATCTGTGGCGCGTGCAAGCTTTCAGCCCCATGTGGCAATTTTTTACAACTAAAGACACGATGGGTTTATTTTGGGCGTTTAATGCCCGCTCTCTCTTTCCAGCATGGCATATGATAGTGTTTTTACGATAAAAAGCAAGAAAAATAACATCCCAAACAATCAGGCCGCGGCACACACATTGCTGCGCCGCGGCCATATATGAATGGTGGAAAAAAGCTTACTCGGCAAGATTGCCCACCGACATCGTAATACGACGGATGCCACTGCTGATGGATTTTTCCTTGTTTATCTTGGCCTTTATTATTTCGCCGGTATGATGAATGTGCGTTCCGCCGCACAGCTCGCACGATATGTCGCCGGCTGTAATAACGCGAACGGTATCGCCATATTTTTCGCCAAACAGTGCCATTGCGCCACGTGATTTGGCCGCATCCAGTGACATTTCTTCGTGCAGAACGGGCATATCTGCCGCAATCCATTTATTAACCAGATCTTCCACCGCCTGTTTTTCTTCCGCCGTCATTGCACGGCCGAATGAAAAATCAAATCGTACAGAATCCGGCGAAACCTTTGAACCGCGCTGTTCCACATCTTCGTTCAGCACCTCGCGCAGGGCCGCCTGTAACAGGTGTGTTGCGGTGTGTGCACGTGCCGTTGCCGCGCGCGTGGCCGTGTTTATTACGGGTTTAACCGCATCGCCCACGGCAATTTGTGCCGTGACGCGTCCTTTGTGGATTACGATATTGCCGGCGCGTGCGGCCTCTGATACCGTCATGACGACCGTGTCGTCTTTTAATATTTCGCCCGCATCGCCCACTTGGCCGCCCTGGGTTCCGTAAAAGTTTGTTTTATTAAGTGCTATTTCGACATCATCGCCCGCATCAGCTGTTTTTACGAATTCGCCGTCGCGTAATATTGATATAACACTGGATGTCATGTCAGATTCTGGGGCGTATTTTGTCGCATCGTCTGTCGCGGGCAGGTCGCCTTGCGATTCCCATAATACGCGCGTGCCCTTGGTGTTTGCGCGACTGCGCTCTTTCTGTTCGGTCATGGCGCGTTCAAATCCGGCGGTGTCTACATCCATATTTTTGTCGCGCAAAATCATCTGGGTTAAATCCAGAGGGAATCCGTACGTATCAAACAATTTGAATGCAATATCGCCTGGTAAAACGCCGTTGTTTACCTTTGGCAGTTCCGCATCAAGCAATTTCATTCCATTTTGCAACAGGTCTGCAAATGCATGCTCTTCATTTTGTATGATTTCAACAACGCGTGATTGCTGAGCAGCCAGTTCCGGATACGCTGCACCCATTTCTGTAACCAGCGCAGGGTACAGTTTTGACAGCAATTCGCCCCTGTGCCCCAAAATCTGGCCGTGTCGCATTGCGCGTCGCAAAATGCGGCGAATAACATACCCGCGGTCTGTATTTGATGGAATAACGCCGTCGGCAATTGCAAATCCGACCGCGCGCAGGTGGTCTGCAATAACCTTGAACGATGCGGTGTTTTCTGCGGTCTTTTTTACGCCAACAACACCTTCTGTTGCGGAAATTAGCGCCCGGAACAGGTCGGTGTCATAATTGTCGCGAACGCCCTGCATCATCGCCCCCCAGCGTTCCAGCCCGCCGCCTGTATCGACGTTTTGTTTCGGCAGTGCGCTCAGGTTACCGTTTGCGTCGCGGTCAAACTGCATGAAAACGTCGTTCCAAATTTCGACCCAACGGTCATCTTCGTTTTGAATGTCTTCGCCAAAATCGTAGAACATTTCGGTACAGGGGCCGCATGGTCCTGTATCGCCCGCCGACCACCAGTTATCTTTGTCGCCTAAGCGTATTGCCTCTTTCCCGGCAATTTTACGCCACAGCTCGGTTGATTCTTCGTCTGATATGTGTGTTGTTACGCGAATTTTATCCGGGTCCAGCCCCATAACCTTGGTCAGCAGTTCCCATGACATTTCTATCGCGCCTTCTTTGAAATAGTCTCCAAAAGACCAGTTCCCCATCATTTCAAAGAATGTGTGATGTCGGCCGTCAAATCCTACCTCGTCCAGGTCGTTGTGTTTGCCCCCGGCGCGAATGCATTTTTGAACATCGGCAACGCGATTTGCAAATGGTGCCTCGGCCCCCTGCAGAATGGACTTCCATGGCACCATGCCGGCCACGGTGAACAACAGTGTCGGGTCGTTTGGTATCAGTGATGCCGATGGAACAATTTTATGTCCCTTGGATTCAAAAAAGTCTAAGAAAGCCGTTCTTATTTCATTATATTTCATATCACATATCCTTGTATTTCGGGTGCATTTTAGAGAGAATATTTGCACCTTGCAATCATATATTTTTAGATTTTTGCTTTTTGGAGCCAAAATTTGAGTTTATTTTGATTCTGTTGACCCTGTCCATGTAAATAGGTGTTGAATTGTCTGCCCTTGCGGCATCGCGTATAATCTGCCATATCACGGATGTATCATCCATTTTTGCGGCCTGGGCGGGTTTTTCCTGTCGTAATCCCAGTGCCAGGTTGGAAATGGCTGTGCATGCGGATATTAGGGCATCGGTACGTATTAATATGCCGAATATATCCCCGGCCGGTGCGCGGTGTATAACATTTTTTCCGTCTGTTTCAAATTTGGCCGGATTGGCCAAAACCCGCATCAGAATTCCCAAATCGCTGTTTATTTCCACCGCGTTTTGTATAACGGCGCAGTGTGCGGTTGATACATCGGGCAGTTCATCGCTTATCAGCATATCGCATTCATTCAGAAAAATTACCCATGCAGGCCGATTTTTCATTTCGGTAATATGTTTTATAGTCTCGGCCACTGCTACTATTTTCCCTGTAACCGCTTGGGCGTTTATTATTTCCGTCGGCCCCGAGTATCCCATGGCGCGAACATCGCTTTTTGTTAATGTAATCTCGGGATTGGTGTTATAAATGATTGCGGTAAAATTTTTCCCCAGTCGCCCCAGCGGCGGTAAGGATATCCGCAGCAAATCAGGGTTGGATGAAATAATACAAACGGCAAGGGTATTTTTTTTAAACAACATGAAATAAATTTTACTCTTAAGTTTCTAAAATTGCAATCGGTTAGTTTTTTATGATATAATAAATCATAACAAGAAAGGAATATTTGTGAAGCCGTCATTTATATTTTCAATAGTGGCCCTGGTTGCAATAGTTGTGGTTGCATCATTTGGATTACAGATGGCCCCGCACCCGGCTATTGAGGTTCCGGCATCCGTCGCCGGGTCGGAGCTGTATGTTTGTCATGCGGCATCCCAGACATGGGATGCGATTGCGAATTCCTTGCGCCTTGTTAACAAATATATAGTAATTGGTTTTTTCTTTGTTGTGATGATACTGCTGTTTAACTGGGGATGGGCGATGTATCAAAACCTGTTAAATGACAAGTTTAAGCGGGAGGCATTCACAAACGTATGGAAATTCACAAAATTCACGTTTTGGGCCGGTGTTATACTATTAATGCTGTCGATGACGCCGAATCATTTTAGAACGGTTCATATCCGCGGTGTCGGCGGTGACTGGGTTCTGTGCGATGCCAATACGCCGGGTGCGGCGGCGGTTCGTGCGGATGCAGTGACGATGTAAAAAAAATGAAAAAATAAATATGCTCTTGACTTAAACGGCGGAATTCTCTACGATTCGGGTAAGCAGTACAGGCAATGTCCACAGAATTAAAGGCGCCGAAGAAATTGCAAATGCAAAAAGTGCACAATTCCGGGGATGACAGATTCTGTTGACATTGCCTATGAACTGCCGGACAGACCTTAATAAATTTATGAAAGGAGAAACATATGAACAAACAGCAATTGATTGAAGCAATCGCAAACGAAGTGGATGTTACAAAAGCGACCGCCGCTGCGTGCCTGGATGCGTTCATCAACACAGTTACCAAGGTTCTGAAAAAGAAGGGCGAAGTTCGCCTGGTTGGTTTCGGTACATTTGCAACCGCAAAGCGCAAAGCGACCACAGGCCGCAACCCGCAGACTGGTGCCGCAATCAAGATTCCGGCATCTGTTCAGCCGAAGTTCAAGCCGGGTAAGGCTCTGAAAGACGCATTGAACTAAATCGTTTGATTTTGTTTCAAATAACGGCCGCTGATTTTAGCGGCCGTTATGCATTTTCCCCTTTACTTAAAATTTTATTTCCAATACAATACGTATGTCATAACAGAAAGGAAGAAAAATGGCACAAAAAACAGTTAAGAAAGCGGCTGCCAAACCGGCGGCGGCAAAAAAAGCACCCGTGAAAAAAGCTGCTCCGGCGGCAAAGAAACCGGCGGTAAAAAAGGTCGTGGCCCCGGCACCAAAGGCGGTTGCAACACCGGTTATGGAAAAGCACGGTTGCGGCTGTGGTCATGATTGCGGATGCGGTGGTAACTGCGGTTGCCGCAAGGGCTCTCGGTTTGGTCGCTTTATGCGCAAACTGGTTTGGTTTATCATTATTTTTGCATTGGGTTTTGCCGCGGCAAAACTGTGTTGCTGTGGTCCGCGTCATTATGGTCCGCGCGTACACTTTACAAACGGTTGCTTGGATGTGGCATCTGTAAAATGCCCGAAACTGGCCCAGGCTCTGCCGGCGATGGATATCAACCAGGATGGTTGCATTACGCGTGACGAATTCCGCGAGGTAAAGCGCCAGATGCGTGCTGAAATTCGCAATATCCAGGTCCAGGAAGTTGAAGTCCAGGCTGACGTTGCTGAATAATTTATGCATGTCTCTGGATATGTCCCGCCGAATAACGGCGGGATTTTTTTGCATGATAACCAGGCAAAGGACTTGACTCTTATAGGGCTTTTTTTTATAATAGCCTGCAAATATATATAATGTTTGACTGTATCGGGGGATAGATAAGGAGAAAAGCTGTGAAAAATATATTGTCAGTAATATGTTTTTCAATGTTTTTTATGATATTGTGGTGTCCGGTAACGGACGCCGCGGCGGATGTTTCCATTGCCACGGCAAATTATGTTGAGAATCGCGCCGCCGTTATAGAGGCGCGCACCGTTTCCAAGGAAGAACTGAAAACATTTTCCGACCAACTGCCCCAGCGCGTTGTAACAAAGACTGATAACCAAGAAATTTCTGGAACCAAAACATATACTTCGTCGCCGATTGTTCCGACGCCTCCATTGCCATAATGATAAAGCGTTTATTTATTCTTTTCGCCATATTGTTTGCACCTGTTGCCAATGCGGCGGAGATGGTAAATGTTGAATATATTCATACGGCGTTGCAACGTCGCTGGGGTGTATCATTGCCGTATAATCCTGCGCTGACCAATCCGCGTGTCGCCGCCAATATGAAATATTTGTTAACGGCCATTGACCGCATGAACGAGGTGTTAAACGACAAAGATATTACAAATTATGGCGATGATGCGAAATATGCAACACTTGCGGCGGCCGATACGGTGGCAACCAATGATGCTGTCGCGCGTCTGGTGGTACAACCTTTTTATATTACCACAACACCCGACACCACCAGTTTCAGTTTTGAAATGTCTGCCCAGGGAAAGTTTTATATAAGTTGGGGCGATGGCACAACCGATGTAATAGAAAAGAACAATACCGAAAAGACAACGTATTCGCATACGTATAAACAGGCCGATGCCTATAAGATAGGGTTTTCAGGGCGTGCCACGGCATACAGTACGGAAAACAGCCATCTGGACCCGGCGCCGGCGTTGCATTTTCGTTATAATGAGAATCTGGCGAAAATAGAAGGTAGTCTGGGGGCTATTTTTGGCACAATCGGCGACGGCAGCCAGCCTGGCCAGCAACCGGCTTTCCGTAATACATTTCGTGAATGTGACAACCTTAGCAGTACAATCCCAGAAAATTTATTTGAAGGTGTCCATGGCGCCCCCATAGATTGGATGTTTGCGGCAACATTTCAAGATTCGGCTTTTTATGGCAGTATCCCTGCGGGGTTGTTTTCCGGCATAAAAGGTGCACCGGTTTATGCCATGTTTAATAATACGTTCATGCGGTCTGGATTAACAGGCTCGATTCCCAAAGACTTGTTTGCCGGGATAAAGGGTGCACCCGCACAATATATGTTTGCGGGCACTTTTGACAGGGTATACGGTTTAAGTGGCGAAATCCCGGCCGGGCTGTTTGCCGGGATAAAGGGCGCACCCGCTATCTATATGTATCATTTCTTGTTTAATGGTGATTTAAATTTAACAGGCGAAATCCCAGAAAACCTATTTGGCGATATATCCGGTGATGCCGCAGAATTTATGTTCCGCAGCACATTTTTTGGATGTACCGGCTTAACTGGTCCGTCTGCGCGGATAAATGGGAAATATTTGTATGAAATATGGCCGTCTGGACCAACAAACATCGGTCAGCAGTGTTATTATAATGCGCCGGGGCTGTCCGATTATGCAACAATGCCTGTATCTTGGAAATAGGGCGGGGCCGCTTTTAGGTTGCTTTTTTAATGCGCTCCGGGTATAATCAGTAACAAGTGTTAAGACTTAAGGAGTTTTATTATGTGGACCGCCATTGCTGTTGTTGCAATTGTTGTATTGTATGTAATTGCCGTATATAACGGCCTGATTTCCCGCCGCACCCAGGCGCGCGAGGCATGGGCAACAATCGATACCCAGTTGAAACGTCGATATGATCTGATTCCGAACTTGGTTGCATCGGTAAAAGGTGCCGCCGCGCATGAAAAAGAAACATTGAATGCGGTTATTTCGGCACGTAATGCGGCAATGTCTGCCACCGGCCCGGACAAGGCCGATGCCGAAAATAAACTGACCCAGACGCTGAAAAGTATTTTTGCATTATCCGAAAGCTATCCCACCCTGCGTGCGAACGAAAACTTTTTGGAATTACAGCGTGAAATCACTGATACGGAAACCAAGATACAGGCCGCACGCCAGTTTTATAATACGGTTGTTATGGGCCTGAACACATCAATTCAGCAGTTCCCGTCAAACATGATTGCGCGCATGTTTGGCATCACGCCGGAAAAGTTTTTTGAAATCGCGGAATCTGAAAAATCCGCACCAAAGGTTGAATTTTAATACCGCGCCCCGAACGGGGCGTTTTTTTTACAATGATTTATGTTGCGCAGATTGCGGAAAACGGGTAAAATATACGGGTATAACATATGCCTAAAAAAATGGGACGATTTTCATAGCGCATGTTATTTTATTATAAATTCCCGTTTTCCGCATCTGTTTTCCCCTGTTTTTATGCCTAATAAAATCGTCGGATTTTTTTCGGCATTTTCTATCATTGGCCTGGCGGATGCGGCGGCGGCGGTTGAGGACAGAGAGTATTTTGACAGCATAGAGGAATGTGATAATAGCTGGTTGTCGTCGGGCCTTGTAGATGAATGTTATATATGCCTGCGTGGTGCGAACGGGGAAATCGCAGAGGTGGACGGCAGCATGGCGGATAAAAATGGTGTTAGGTATGTATATGATAACAGCGACGATACCACATGGTGTGAAATAGTAGACGAACGCTGGACGGCATGTTCTGCCGGATTTTATGGTTTCCCCTGGGAGGCAGATGATTATGCCTTGCGTGGTTGCAGTCAGTGCCCGTCTGGTGGAACGTCGGATATTCTATGGGGGCAAGAGAAAGATATAACAGACTGCTATATCGCTGTCAATACACCGCAGAAAGATTCATCGGGAACTTATATTTATCTGTCAGATTGTTATTATGTTAAGTAGAAAATGCTTGATTTTCAAATAAAAACAATATAAACTAAGCCCCGCTGGGTAATCAGAACTGATTAAACGGCGGTGCTTTTTGGTCCCGCCCGCGAT
>ERZ777306.3777-NODE-3777-length-15140-cov-4.503613_pt1 | contig 15140 bp, 8 predicted proteins | sample MGYA00374966_ERZ777306 | MGnify/ENA primary metagenome ERZ777306 (study PRJEB29329, sample SAMN06343882) | mouse gut metagenome | isolation source: Mouse cecum | place: Austria: Vienna | collected 2014-11-15 ...
CGGTATGACATTGAACATATCGAATACGATAGGTTATCAGTTTGACATAAAGGATATTCATTCGTTCAACTTCCTTGTTGGACAGGAGGGTATCACATACCATTATGAAAGTTTCGGAGTGTCGACTGCCGGTCAGAACAATGACTTCCTGACGGATATATCCACAGGTACGAGGGCTACTTCCTGGAGCAGTACATCCACTGCGGACTATTCGTTCCTTTCATTCTTCGCGAGGGGAGAATATAATTATGACTCGCGTTATTTCCTTGAATTGTCAGCACGTACCGACGGTTCTTCCCGCTTTGGAACAAGCGGAAGGTATGCCGCTTTCTGGTCAGCCGGACTTATGTGGAATCTGAAGAACGAGAAGTTTATGCAGCATACTTCATCCTGGCTGACAAATGCACAGGTTTCGCTGAGCACCGGTACATCCGGTAATTCTTCCATACCGAATTATGAGCATCTTGCTCTTGTGGGAGGAGGTATGGACTATGTAGGCAATGCCGGTGTCGTTCCTGTCCAGCCGGGCAATGAGGAACTGGAGTGGGAGTCCACCTGGATTACAAACCTCGGTCTTCACTTCGGTTTCTGGAACAGGCTCAATGTAGATCTTGAGCTTTATGATAAAGAGACTACAAATATGCTGATGGAGGTCCCTCTTTCGTATGCTGCCTCAAACGGTTATGGCTATATGTGGGACAATGTCGGAAAAATGAGGAACCTGGGTGCGGAAATCAATCTTACGGCTACTCTCGTGTCTTTCCGTGACTTCACCTGGACATTCAATGCCAATGCCGGATACAACTACAACAGGATCACTGAACTCTATAATGGTGTAACTGAATACGAGCCAGGCAATACAAGCACTAAACTTGTGGTCGGACAAAGTCTCGGACAGTTCTATCTCAACCGCTATTTCGGTGTGAACCCGGCGAACGGAGATGCTCTCTGGCTGACCAAGGACGGGGAGATAACCACTGAACTCCGCGACTCCGACAAGGTTCTGACAGGTAAGTCGTCAATCGCCCCTTGGCTTGGAGGTTTCGGTACTGCATTGTCCTGGAAAGGCATTTCCCTTTCTGCGCAGTTCAGCTGGGTTGCAGGAAGGTATATGATCAACAATGACCGTTACTTCGATGAATCAAACGGACGTTTCATATCATACAACCAGTCACGCAGACTGCTTGACAGATGGAAGGAGCCAGGTGACATTACAGACATACCGCGTCACGGTATCTACACCGAGTTTGACAGCCGTCTTCTTGAAGACGCTTCGTTCCTTCGTCTGAAGAATCTTACTCTGAGCTATTCTCTTCCTCAGGATATGTTGAAAAAGACAGGTTTCCTCAGAGGCATCAGGGTTTACGCACAGGGACAGAATCTGTTTACGGTGACAGGGTTTTCCGGTCTTGATCCGGAGGGTTCTTCCAATATGTATCAGGCGTCATACCCTATGTCGCGCCAGTTTACTTTTGGTCTGGATCTGACTTTCTAAAATGAATTGCAAGCCGGGCGAAGAAGCCGGATTTATACGGATTCTTCCGAGGTGCAGCATTTATTATAAAACGTAAGTTTGAAAACAATGAATATGAATGTATTTAAGAATATATTACGTTGCTTGACAGCAACTGCCGTTATTTTCGTCAGTGCTACGTCGTGCCTTGAAAAGTACCCTGGGGATGCTATCCTTGAGAAGGATGCGATGATTACCCTCTCGGATGCAGAACAGACTCTGATCGGTATATACGCCTCATTCAAGTCTTCGGCACTGTATAGCGGATATCTGACTTATCTTCCTGACTTGCAGTCGGATCTTGTATATGCTGTGGACGGCTTTTCCAATCAGCACGGTGACATCTGGCAATGGAACATACGTACTACGAATGCGGAAGTCGAGTCTGTTTATGCGGCTTTGTACACTATTGTAGGACAGTGCAACTTTTTCCTTGAGAGAGTAGGCGGCGTACGTGCCTCACTTGTAAATGATGATGAGATTGATGCTCTGGACAGCTGGACCGGTGAGATATATTGTGCACGCGCACTTGCATATTCAGAACTCATAAAGTGTTTCTGCAAGGCTTATCCTCTGACTGACAAGGCTGAAAATCCTGAAGCGAAAGGTGATGACGCAAAGGCTGAGCAGGAGCTTGGAGTTATGCTGCGTGATTCCTACTCAAAGGAAGAGACAGCGGTCAGATCCACTCTTAAGCAGTCCTGGGATTTTGTGCTGAGCGATCTTGAGAAGGCTGAGAAAATGATCAATGAGGAGGACGATGCATACAACAACATCTGGTTGAGCAGGGCTGCCGCACACGCTATCCATGCAAGGGTCGCTTTGTATATGGGAAATTGGGAGGATGCCATAAAATATTCCACCAAGGTCATAGAGAATGAGAATGCCTCATTCCGCCTGGCCGATGCGAATTCTACGTATACAACTGATTCACAGGGAAATGCAGTAAGCTATTACCAGTATCTCTGGGATTACGATTCCTCATTTGAGGTTATATGGAAAATAGGCTTTACCACAACTTCATACGGAGGTGCGATTGGCAGGATTTTCCTGAATTATACAACAGACTACAGGTATTTCTATCCTGATTATGTTCCTGCTCTATGGGCCTTGAATCTTTATGACAACGGTGACCTTCGTGCTCCTGCATTCTTCTCTACACAGCAGACAGGATATGCACATGGTCTTTCCTGGCCTCTGCTTATGAAATACTATGGCAACAGGACGTTCATCGCCAACGCCAGAATCTATCACGTGAATATGCCGAAGGTACTTCGTCTGTCTGAGCAGTATCTCATACGTGCCGAGGCTTTGTGCCATCAGAAAAATTATTCAGAGGCGCAGAATGACCTTCTGACTCTTCGCAAGGCGCGTTACAGCACAGGAGGAAACATAAGCCTTACAGAGAAGAACTGGCTCGACCAGATCTCAAATGAGCGTGTACGTGAACTTTATATGGAAGGCTTCCGTCTCAATGACCTCAAGCGTTGGGGACGCGGTTTTGAGCGCAAGCCGCAGTCTAATTCTCTTGAACAGGGCAGCTCGCTCAAAATCGAGGCTGATGACTACCGCTTTGTATGGCCTATACCTAATCACGAGATAGAGTCGCCAGGGACGGATCTTGAACAGAATCCTGGATATGTAGGATTATAATATAACATAAATGATAAACGAAGGTATAATGAACAGTTTTTATAAAATTTTGTTTATCCCTGTTGTGATTGCGGCCGTATGTATTACCGGATGCAAGGAAGACAAAAACAGTTTTGATTCCTCTGATCTTGAATATGTAATGTTCGCAGATACTCTGGGTATCTATCCGGTCATTGAAAATGAAACTTTCAGTGTCCCGGTGATATCTACTGTGGCACGTGGCTACGACAGGACTTTTGCTGTGGAAATCATCGACAGGGGCAGCAATGCGATAGAGAACTACCACTACCGTCTTAAATCCAATACGATTGTCATTCCTGCCGGACAGGTCCGTACTGAAGTGGAAGTAGAAGGCCTGTTCAAAAACATAGGCGATACTGACTCTCTCGGGTTTACGCTCAGGCTTGTAATACCTGAGGAACTTGAGATGCCGGTATATGGAACAGATGAAAAATATGGTCTTGAGACCAAATGCGTATTGCTGAAGACTTGTCCTTTCGATATAAACAATTTTTCAGGATATTGTCTTCTGACATCAACATATCTGCTGAATTATTCATTGGATGGTTCTTCCAGCAGACTTGTATGGACAGAGCCTCACAAGACTTTGAAGAACACGATTGTCTGCCACGACTGGCTGTATGACGGCTATGATGTCAATCTTACACTGGAGCCGGAAGACCCTTCTTCTCCGACGGTAGCCGTGGAGAAGGATCAGGTCATCTGCGATGAATGGACGGCATTCGGTATCATCAGGGGAGACAACAAGATCCGTGTGGAAGGCAGTCAGGCATATCCGTCATTTATATACGGATGCCAGAACTACATTACTGTCTCTTTCAGGGCCTATGTCACTACTTTGGACGGTGAATACGGTACGGTAGGACATTTCTACAACATAATGGAATGGATCAGCGAGGAGGAGGCAGACAGGTTGATGAAGGACGGAATGACTATGGCGACAAAGCCTGGGGGACAGATGGCTTTCTGACCGTTTCTACAAACTTAATCTTACTCTTTTTATTAGTTATAGTCATTAAAATTACGGACTTATGAACACAAATTTTTGGAAAATGGCAGCTGCCCTTGTTTTCGGGCTTGCTACGCTTGCGACTTCCTGTACCGATCCGAATATAGATGATACGGGAAAAGTTGAGCCTGTATTCCCTGAGCAGGTAAATGAAACCATAGAACCTGGAAAATCTTATTCCCTGACAATCAACCCTAATCTGTCATGGGAGGTTGCGATATCCGGTGATACCCAATATTTCCGTCTTATTGCAGGCGGTGAACCGGTGCCTGTGGCTTCCGGACAGGCAGGCAAACACACATTGACAATCGAAGCTCTTGTTGATGAAAGCGACTTCGAGCAGCGTCAGTGCACCCTTACTATGACGATGTCAGAAAAGGAACAGGTTATAGGCGTATTCACACGCAACGGAAAGGACAGGATATTCAATCTATATCAGGTGAATTTGACTTCGGAGGGATTTGAATCCGGAGATGATGTAGGAGGCTACACATATAGTGAAACCCCTTCATCAGACATAGATATGCATTTTGACGGAAATATTTTCCAGATTTACATGAAGGTGGAAGCCAATTTCGACTGGTCTCTTAAAGAGACTCCGGAATGGGCGGAGCCTGTTCTTGTCGATGGACGCTATGTTTCTTCAGGCAAGGCTAATGTTCCTGCAGCAATCTGTCTTCGTGGAGTCAATCCGAAATATCCTCTTGACGGCGGTGATGGCAAGCTCGTATTCGTGGTAAATGACAATTCGGACAATCCTATGGAAGTTGAAAAGGACATCACCCTTTCCATAGATCCTGTAAAGGATGTCTTTATGGTCGGAACTATGTCTGAGAAACTGCGCTTCAATGCACAGGGACATTACTTTAATGAGATGAACGGTGAGTTCCAGGAGTTCCCTATGAGGGGAAGCGCCAAAGGAATTGACGGACTCAGGATTTTTGCTGTAGCGAAAGATCCTTCATACGGTATGTATTCCGTAGTCGGAACTTCAATGGGGGTAGAACTGTATGGAAGCTGGGTAAATATCGCTTTGAGCCCGGACGATCCTGAGGATGTTCTCAAAGACTGGTCTTTCACTGTCAGCGTTGACCCTAATGACGGTGCAGCACGTTCCGCTGAACTTATTATTGTTCCAGGTACAGCGGTTATAGATGATCCTGAATATGATTTCTTCACTCCTGACGGAACGGAGATCAACGAAGAGTATATGCAGTATGTATATTCTGTGATTGCCCAGGAAGGCAAGACTTCAGGCGGTGACGACTGGCTTGTTTCAGCAGACAATGACAAGCTCGCATCCCGTGGAGCAAGATTTGAAAAACTTGACGCATCTGATCCTGAGAATGAGTGGATTTCTTTTGCTGACGGTATTTTGAATGTCGGTGCAGAAAACTATTACCAGCTTACTGTGACAAAAAGAAACGGATCGTATACATTGTCATACGGAAAGGAAATGGTGAATTTCAAATTGTTCGAGCCGGGCGGAGACGGCCTTATCGAGAGCGGTAGCCCTTGGGCTGAGTTCTCCGGTATGGACGAGGCTAAAAAAGAGATTACTTTCAGTATCGGTCTTGACGGGGAGCCTTATGATATGAAATTCATTGTCCTGCAGACCGGTGATTGGGAGAAACCTGAAAACTTCGCTGTAATATGGGTTTGCTATAATCCGTATGAAAGTATAGGAAGCGGTGACGCATTCGCTTTTTCCGGCAGCTCAAACGGTGCTGAACTCAATAAGATGAATGAGAATTCCGGTACCTTTATGATGCTGTCCTCTGAGTATGGTACAGATGTAATCTATGAGCTGACATCCTGGTCAGGCGCTCAGCTGATGCTTTCTGTCGATTTCACTTTTGACGAGATTGTTACTGTGGATGAACTTGATTCAGATTGGCTCTATTGCTTCAAGATGGGAGAAGGAAGCATCGCTCTGATGGCAGATTCGGCAGAGAGCAAGGAAGGCACTCTGCTGTTCAAAGATGAAAACGGTGTCGTCAAGGCGATTCTTGTCTGCGCGCTTTCACTGTAACATAAATTCATATCGTCCCGGATTCTCGGGTCCGGGACGTTTAATTTACAAAGACTATAATTGATATAAAATAAATTGCAGGCCGGGAGAAGAAACTGAATATGTTCAGATAATTCTAAGGCGCAGCATTTATTGTAGTTGGTACAACTAAAATAAAAGAGCAGTTTTTGATATGAGAATTTTAAAGTTTGCCATAATGCTGATGACAGCGGTATCTGCTGTCGCCGCTATAGGAGGCTGTTCGGTAGAAGAGCCCCATGATGCCGGTGATTATGGTTATGTGCAGTTCAAACTGTACAAGGAGGCATCTTATTCACCAGCCTCCAAAGCAGCTTCGATTGATTATCTGGCTGACATTACCAAAGCGAGAATCACAATGAGATATCAGGGTACTGTCCTGAATCAGACCCTTGTGTTTTCCGCAGCGGACCAGCTGAAGGCAGAATACGGAATACGCAGCGAAAAGCTGCAGCTCCTTGCAGGAGAATATGAGGTGCTTTCATTTGTGGTCTATGACAAAAATGACAATGAAGGTCCGGCGGTATCGGATATCGCCAACCCTGGTTTTATGGTTGAAGTGGGCGGAATGACCGTACACGACCTTACTGTGGGGACATCAGTGGTGCCTTCAAGGGGTAATGTGAAGTTTACCCTTGTAAAGGATATGTCTGAGTTTGACAATGTTTCCACAAGATCTCTGGAAAGCCATACTTTCGATGAGGCTAAGTATATCACTATGCGTGTCGAGAGGACATCGACAAATGTCCAGACTTCATTTGTAAGGATTCCGGTAAAGTTCTCGATTCATTTCAATGATGACGAGGATGACGGCAATATATATCCGGACGGATATGATGAATATGAAAACTTCGGTTACCAGACATCTTCTCTGAGAGCGGATTCTCTGCTTTTCCTTCCTGCCGGGGAATACAGGGTAAGGTCATATACTTTGCTTGACGGAACAAGGACCAGTTTTGAGACAGGAAGTTTTGACCGAAGTACGGCACCTGTGTTCAATGTAAAGGACAACGCTACTTATGAAGTGAAGGTGCCTGTGTCTCTGAGCAAGGATGCTCCATATATACAGGATTACTATGCATTGTACGAGATCTGGAAATCTCTTGACGGTCCTAACTGGTACTACAGGGGAGAAAACTATGCTGAAGGTACAAATTGGGACTTCAATAAAGATCCGGACCTTTGGGGAGACCAGCCTGGAGTCAGGATTCATAACAACGGGCGTATTGCATCGCTTGATCTGACAGATTTCGGCATCAAGGGTGACCTGTCACCTGCAATAGGCCAGCTTACCGAGCTGGTGCAGCTGTATCTCAGTACGCACAATGATTTGAACAATTTTGACACCAGCGATCCTGCGGAGTCTGTAGGGATGCTGTCGCGCAACCGTATGGAACGTCATAAGAAATATATGGCGGAACTTAATCCTCTTACCCAGCTGTCTGAGCCTATCGCTTTCGGATTTGCCGAGAAGAAACAGTCCTTGCCGGAAATCGCCCTTTATGAAAAGGGTTTTACTGAGAGGAAAATATATGCTATGGAAGGGTTCAGGCCCGGAGCTTCATCTTCGGATGAACCGGTTGTCCGTCCTATGGACAATAATCCAGGAACAATCACCAACAGGCTTGCATCTATTCCTGAAGAAATCGGAAATCTGACAAAACTGGAATACCTTTATATCGCCAATTGTGAAATAGAGGCTATTCCGAGTGCTGAAGCCTTTGCCCAATTGACATCCCTGACCGATTTTGAGCTTTACAACTGTCCTAAACTCAAGATGACTGATGAAACAGCTGAAGCTCTGGGAGCTTTGCCTTCCCTCGTTTCAATCAATCTCGGAAACAACGGGCAATGGACACCGGAAGAGTGCGACAGGCTTATGTCAGAGCTGGCCAACGGTCCGAGCAGTGACAAGATACAGATCTTGTATTTCAGAAACAACAGGCTGGATGCGCTGAAGGGTGGGTATTTCAGCAGGTTCATAAAACTGGGACTTCTGGATATAGTGAACAATGAGATAGTCAGAGTAGACAGGTTCGGCAAAGATGTTGCTCCTGTACAGATTTATCTTGACTACAACAAAATAAAGGAAATACCGGACAATGAGGGAGGTGAGATATTCTGTAATATGGATGATGTGGAGACCTTCTCCGTAAGCCATAATCAGCTGGAGGAATTCCCTGATATCTTCGATGCCAAGAGCGTATTCACCATCGGCTCCGTGGATTTCTCCTACAACAATATTTCCAGAATATCAAACGGTGAGAATTTCAAGGGAATAAACGTGAAGACACTGAGTCTTGCAAGCAACAAGTTCGTTGAATATCCTCTTGAATTTACGCACAGCAATTCCGTTGTGTCCGTATACAATTTCCGCGGAAACGGAATGAACAAGATCGACAGGGATGCATTTGACTATGCAAAGCCTAACAGGGACAAACTGACTTATACCCAGACGTTCGATTTCACCTATAACAGGCTTGAGGAACTTCCTGTTACATTCGGAGATTCAGCGTTCCCGTATCTGTACAGTGTAGACCTGTCATACAATGCGTTCAAGAAATTCCCGTACGGCCCTTTGAACTATACGAACCTGACTGCATTTGCAATCAGAGGCCAGAGGGATGCGGACGGAAACCGTATCCTCAAGGAGTGGCCGCAAGGACTTTACAACCATAGGGGACTGAGAGGCTTCTATATCGGGTCAAACGCATACGGAAGGATTGACGACAAAATTTCTACACTTATATATTATTTTGATATCAGTGACAATCCTAATATTGAATTTGATGCATCAGATGTCTGCCTCGCATGGCGTGCCGGAGCATACCGCCTGATCTATGACAAATCCCAGAATATCATCAACTGTCCTGAAATGCTAAATTAACAACCGGCTGATATGAAAACATATAAAATATTATTTTTATGCTTTGCAGCTGCTATTTCTGCGGTTGCGTGCAAAAATGTCACTACTGATATCCCTTTTGAGACAGGGGACAAGGATCTTGCATTTGAAGCGGAAGGAGGACGCAGGACTGTGACGATATCAGCTTCCGGTGAATGGGTGGCATCTTCAGGAGAGCCATGGATTTCAATTTCTCCGGCCAACGGAAGAGGAAGCGGCAAATGTGAGGTGATAATCGACTCTACGCTTGTCCTTACAGAGAGGACAGGCCAGGTCAACATCAAGAAAATCGATGATGATGAAGTCGTAAGCATCAATGTAGTGCAGAAGGGGTTTGAATATTCCATCTCTGTCAACAAGGACAGGATTTCAATACCTGAATTCGATCTGCTTGACAACCGTTATTTCGATGTGAAGGTCAAATCCAATATTCCTTTTGATATCGTCGTTCCTGAGAATGTTTCCTGGCTTGCGACAGACAGGAGCAACAAGGAACTTGAACTTGACCGTGGAGTACGTCCCCGCGAGGTGAATGTACGTTTCAGATGGAATGTAAGCTCCGTACCCGAGGAGCGTATCGCAGAAGTAAGGTTTATACCCAAGGATCCTGAAGCAGTCCTTGTAAGACATGACTTTGTTACTGTCGTACAGGGTGCGGCGGAAGAGATAACACAGGACAGGCGCGGAGACTCTCTTGCGGTTCTCGGTATCGAGCGTTCTTTAGGAATCTGGACTGAGTCTGACGCTTCACTGCCTATGGACAGGTGGACAGGAGTTGTCCTCTGGAACCAGGGGGATATTGAGCTGATAAGGGAGCTTGTCGCTTCCGACAGGACACATCTGCTTGAAGACCAGAAGGCTCTTCCTGACAGCGATCCTCTCAAATCTCTCGGAGCTGATGAGTATCTTGAGGCAAAGGCACAGTCTTATGTGGGCCGTGTAAGAAGCGCGTCATTCCTGATGTTTACAACACGTGAACCGCTCCCTCAGGAAGTGCAGCATCTCAGGGCGGCGGAATCAGTCGTTTTTGCCAGCAACGCCAATACGTTCCTGCTTACAAATCTCAGCACAGGTGAATATATCAACAATTTGACCCAGCTCAAGAGACTGTCTGTCAGTGCTTACGGTCTTACAGAGCTCGGTGCCGGTCTGACTTCGCTCAAAAATCTTGAGTATGTTAATTTTTCAAGCAACAACCTGCAGACCTGGCCAAGTATACTTACACCTGAAAACTTCCCTGCTTTGCATTCTATTATATTGAATGCAAACCAGCGCAGTGTAGTATATGACCTTTCAAATACTTCTGCTACAGATCTTGGAGGTTTTATAGATGCCACCAGACCGGCTACGGACAATGCCAACGGTTTCTGGAAAAGGCTTCTGACCTGGGAAAAGCTGGATACTCTTATAATGTCAGTGAACTATCTTCAGGGAACTCTTCCTGATGACAATACTGTAAAGGGATTAGGAATACCTGAATATTCTGAGGCCGACAGGGGAGACTCGCTTACTGTCGAGTTTATGAACCTTAAGCTGCCGCGTGTCTTCCCTAATATGAGAAGGTTTGCCATCAACTACAACAGGCTCAACGGTGATCTTCCGAACTGGGTGCTTTACCATCCTAATTTCAACCAGTGGCTTCCGGATTCATTCATCTATAATCAGGAAGGTACTGACAAAAACGGGGTACGTGCTGAATTCAACAATGTTCCTGTAAGTTTGAGCAATTACAGCAATGTACCGGGCAATCAGGGAAGTTATTATGATATCCATCCTTACAAGCTTGATAGGCTGAATAACAACAACAATAATTAGTTATCAGAGGAATGAAAAAATATTTACATATCTTTTGCGCGGCCGTGGGCCTGTCTGTCATCTCCTGTTCGATAAACGAGGAGAACATCAGGACGGACGAAACGTCTGTCAAAGTTCCCGAACTTGCCGGGGATGCCGTCGCCGGTGAACTTCTTGTGAAATTCGATCCTCAGGTCAGTGATATCCTTGACAGGATAATGCCTGCGACTAAAAGCGGAGGACCTGCTACACGTTCCGGTATCGTTACTGTGGATGACGTGCTGGATCTGGTGGGCACATATCAGGTCGAGAGGGTTTTCCCTAAGAATACCAGGACCGAATCTGCAACACGTGAGTCCGGACTTCATCTTTGGTATGTCGTACGTTTTAGTGATGAGTTCAGGCTTGAGGATGTGGCCAAAAGGCTGTCTTCACTCGGTGAGGTGCAGCAGGTGGAACTCAACAGGATCATGAAGCGTTCACGTAAGGAGAAGGCTGTGCCTTTCGTTCCTGGAAAGGTGATGACCAAAGCCGGCGTATCTCATTTTGACGATCCTCTTATGTATTATCAGTGGGATATGATCAATGACGGGAATCTGTTCGCTGTAAATGATAAAGGTGAGACTGTCGGCAAATCCATCGCCGGTGCTGATGTACAGGTGGAAGAGGCCTGGAAGAAATGTACCGGAGATCCTTCCATCATAGTGGCTGTGCTTGATGAAGGTGTGGATTTCACCCACCCTGACCTTAAACCGAATATGTGGACCAATCCCGGAGAGCAGGGCAACTATGGAGGAAAAGAGGATCTGGACGGCAATGGATATTCCGGAGATACTCACGGATACAACTTTGTGCGCAATACAGGTATAATCACGACCAATGATATAGCGGATACCGGACACGGTTCCCATGTTGCCGGTGTGATTGCCGCTCAGAACAACAATGGCATCGGTATCGGCTCAATCGCCGGAGGTACTCCTGACAAGCCGGGAGTCAAGATCATGAGCTGTCAGATATTTTCAGGAGATATCGAGACGAGTGCACTTGCGCAGGTAAGGGCAGTCAAATATGCCGCAGACAACGGTGCTGTCATACTCCAGTGCAGCTGGGGATATATCTCAGGTGCGGCCAATGGCTATGTCTGGGGAGGACAGGGATATACCAGTGATGAGATGTGGATGGAATACAGCCCTATCGAGAAGGTTACATTTGACTATTTCATCCATAATGCAGGCTCTCCTAACGGAGTGCTTGACGGAGGTATAGCCATCTTCGCCGCAGGCAATGAAAATGCCCCTATGGCCTGCTATCCTGGAAAGTACGGTGATTATGTATCCGTCGCTTCTACGGCTGCGGACTGGACGCCTTCTACTTTTACAAATTACGGTGCCGGTACTACTATCTGCGCACCTGGAGGAGACCAGAACTATTATTGGGATTTCACGGATGCTGAAGCGGGCTACAAGCGTGGAGAACGCGGATCTATACTTTCCACTGTTCCGCCTCACGTCGCTGAAAGCGGATACGGTTATATGGAGGGAACCTCTATGGCCTGCCCTCACGTTTCCGGTGTCGTAGCTCTCGGACTGTCGTATGCCGCACAGCTGCGCAAGCATTTTACTGCTGATGAATTCAAGGAACTGCTTTACAGCAGTGTGACCCCTGCTTCTGACATAGAGAAGACTTGGCCTTCAAGAAAGGTCTACAGGGATTTTGCCACTGAGATTGAAAATGTGCCGGAATCTATGCAGCTGTCTTTGTACAGAGGTCAGATGGGTGCAGGTCAGGTTAATGCTTCCAGACTTCTTGATGCCATAGAAGGTGCCGGATCGGCTATGAAATTCCCGAATCTGTATATAGCAGTCGGAGGAAGCGTGGATGTGAATCCTTCGATATATTTTGCAGAAGGTGCCGGAGATTTCAATGTCGTGATCGCTGACAAGACTGTCGCGGAGTCATCATACGACTCTGATTCAGGCAAATTGAGATTGAAGGGCCTGAAGGCAGGAATGACAAAGGCTTCCATATCAGCCGGAGGCGTAACTCAGGAGTTCGTGATCACTGTCAGGACTTCTACAGGAGATTACGGCTGGTTGTAGGATATGTCCGGAAAGTTGATTGTACGGTTGCTTGCAGGTATCCTCTGCCTTTGTTGGCAGACGGATCTTGCGGCACAGATCTGGACCGTTCCTGAGGAGGTGCTTGACAGCATCGCGAATCCAGTGGAGGCCGATCGGAGTTCTTTGATGAAATTTGATACCAAGCGTATTGTGACAGGGGAGATTGAGGAGACGGATGTGCCGGTATATGTCTTCCGCTTTTTGAATAAAGGAGGAAAACCGCTGGCCATAAGAAAAATCTCCACATCCTGCGGATGTGCGGTAGCGGAATGCGACCGTAAGATCGTTGCACCTGAGGACAGCGGGAAAATATCGGTTACATATTATCCTAAGGGTCATCCGGGGAAATTTGAGCGCAGGATATTTGTCTACACCGACCTTTCCGCTTCGCATCCGACAGCTGTGCTGTCTCTGGCAGTTTCTGTCAGGCAGGGGGCGGACAGAAGCAGGTGGTTCCCTCACAGTATGGGAAAGATAAGAATGAAGGCGAAGGAAGTTGCTTTCCGCAGGGATATGAAAGATATTATATGTATCGGTTTCCTGAATACAGGAGATACGCCGGTTGTTCCGGCCATAAGTTCTGAACTGCTGCCTGATTATGTCAGGGCCTGGTGCGACACCTCCGGTGTGGAGCCGGGAAAGGAGGGCGAGATCTGCATTTCATTCGATCCTGAAAAGTTCGCGGGAAGCGTGGCCGCAGGCACAAATGGACCGGTGAGGGTTCCGCTTGTGATGACAGGACTTGGAGTCCCGCCGGGAACTTCAACCGTAATGCTGACAATCGACTGATATTTATTGTAATTATATAAAAGGAATATATAGAATAGTATGAAGAATATATTGAAATCTGCACTTTTGATTCTGGTGATCTGCGGTCTGGCCTCATGTACTGTGACAGAACCTCAGACTGACGGATATCTTGATGTCACGGCCAACAATCTGTCCGGTGACTGGATGCTTGAAACCTGGAACAACGGACTTCCTGCCGGTGAGGACGTGTCTGTCTATATCAGATTTGTCCGCAAGGGTTCCAGATATGAGATGTATTCCAATGTAGGATCAATGGAGTTTGTCAGACAGACAGGCCCTTTTGTCATCCTGGAGGATGAAGAGTTGGGATATATCATCAAGGGAAGCTATGACAATACTCTCAATGAAGAGTGGAATCACAAATATATAGTGTCATTGACGGCGGACAGGATGGTCTGGACTGCATACGATGACCTTACCGATGTCTGCGTCTATGTCCGTCACGACATTCCGGAAGAAATTACATCAGCATTTCCTGAAATAGAGGAGGACTGATCAATATACACCTTTCCAGGTGTCAGGAAGAGGGGCTTCGATTGTAAGCTCCTCTTTTTTTACCGGATGAGTGAAAGTTATCCTGCGTGCGTGCAGAGAAATCCCTCCGTCCGGATTGGATCTCGGAGCCCCGTATTTGAGGTCTCCCTTTATCGGACAGCCTATCCCTGCGAGCTGGCAGCGTATCTGATGGTGACGTCCTGTCAGAAGCTGCACTTCCACAAGGAAATATCTGTCAGTCTTCCCGATCAGTTCATATATGAGTTTTGCAAGTTTTGCGTCCTGGCGGCGTGATCCGTTTCTGCAGATATATGATTTGTTCTGCTTCTCTATCCTGTAGAGATAATTTTCAAGCTCCGCTCTGGCGGGCTGCGGTTCATAGCATACGAGTGCCCAGTAGAATTTGTGTATTTCTCCGTTGCGGAACATCCCGTTAAGCCTTTCAAGGGACTTTGATGTCTTGGCGAACATTGCTATGCCGCTGACAGGTCTGTCCAGCCTGTGAGGTACCCCGAGAAAGACTTTCCCCGGTTTTCCGTCCCTTTGCGCTATGAACGCTTTTATAAGGTCTCCCAGTGTCTCGTCTCCCGTCTTGTCTCCCTGCACTATTTCTCCAGTACGTTTGTTTATGATTATTATATGATTGTCCTCATATAGAATACGGTCTTGAAGACCGGTATATTCTTCCTTTGATAGATTTCTGTATTCCATAGTGCAAATATAGCCAAAGTCGAGAGCAGAGGCAAAATTTATTTTAAAACCTCCGGTTT
>ERZ777306.3779-NODE-3779-length-15122-cov-7.899449_pt1 | contig 15122 bp, 13 predicted proteins | sample MGYA00374966_ERZ777306 | MGnify/ENA primary metagenome ERZ777306 (study PRJEB29329, sample SAMN06343882) | mouse gut metagenome | isolation source: Mouse cecum | place: Austria: Vienna | collected 2014-11-15 ...
TGCCGGAGGAGGACCGGACCTTCCTCTCCAAGCGCTATATGGAGGACCGGATTGTCGCCCTCCTGGGGGGACGGGTGGCGGAGAAGCTGTGCCTGGGGGACATCTCCACCGGGGCCAGCAACGACATCCAGCGGGCCACCTCCATTGCCCGGAAGATGGTGGCGGTGTACGGCATGAGCGAGACCATCGGCTCCGTCTCCTTTGAGGGGGGCCACGACGAGGTGTTCATCGGCCGGACCATGAGCCAGGGCCGGAGCTATTCCGAGGCCGTGGCCGCCCAGATTGACGAGGAGGTCCGCCGGGTGGTGGACGAGGCCTACCGCCGGTGCGAGGACATCCTGTCGGAAAAGCGGCAGGTGCTGGACGCTGTGGCGAAATACCTCCTGGAGAACGAGACCATGGAACGGGAGGCGTTTTTGAAGGTCTTCGGCAAAACGGAGGAGGGCTGAACGCAAACCCGGACAGGCGGTGGCCGTGTTCTGGGGCTTGACAGCGTGGTCCTGCGAAACGAGAAAACGGCCGGTCAGACATTCTGACCGGCCGTTTTTGGCCTATTGATACTCCGCAGTGAAGTGACCCTCCGCCCCGATGGTGAAGACCAGCGCCTGATGAGGCGGCGGGGCCAGGTGGGGAAGCTGGGGACAATCGGAGAAGTACAGCGCCGCGCCGTTGTCCGCCAGCAGCCGGAGCAGCTCCGGATGAGCGCTTTGGTAACGCCGGTCGCTGGAGGCGCAGCAGATTACGGCCTTGGGACGGACGGCACGGATAAGGGCGGCGTCCGCCCCGTCCCGCTGCCCGTGGTGGCCGACCTTGAAGAGATGGGCTGGCAGGTCCTCCGGGGCGATTTCCCCGTAGCCCAAACGGTTGGTGTCCCCCGGCAGCAGAATGCGGGTGCCCCGGTAATCCAGCAGCAGGATGGCGCTGTAATTGTTCATGGCTCCATCCAGGGCGCTGAGCTTTTGCCGGAAGGTCTCTCGCTCCTCCTCACGGTTCAGGTCCGCGAAGAGGGCCGCCAGCTCCACCGCCCTGGTTTGGGAGGGCCCCAGGCAGCGAATGGTCAGCCCAGGACAGGGGCGAATCTCCCATCCGGCGGAGAGGGATTGCAGCGTGCCGCCCCGGGCCTCAACTTCGCCGCAGAGGGTTTGGTAGTCGTTAATGGACCGGCGGAACTTATCCTGGGAGACAGTGGCCTCCGCCAGAGGGGGCAGGGTGCGAAGAGAGCGGTAAAAGTCCGGCGGCAGGGTCTGCCAGAGTTCCTTAGGCGGCCAGCGCCCCGGCAGGGGGACCAGACCGCAGAGATGGTCCTCGTGGATATGGGTGCTGGCCAACACGTCAATGTGGTCCAGCCTTCTGGCGAAGAGGTAGTCCGCCAGGGGAACGCGGCCTGTGGAGCGGTCCCGGTACTCCTCCGCTTCGCCGCTGCCGCCGTCAATCACCAGGATGAAGGCGCCGCCGGGGCGGGAGGGGTCCGGACATTCCAGCAATATGGCTTCGCCATAGCCCACGTTCACAAATGTCAGTTTCATATTCTCCATACGCTACTGAATGGCCCGCTTGATATAGAAGCTGGAGAGGACCAGCACCAGCAGGGTCATGACAATGGCGCCGGCGCTGCCAAAGCCGAAGTCCAGGGACTTGATGCCGTAGTTATAGAGATACTGGGTAATCGTCGAGGTGGTGTTGGCCGGGCCGCCGCCGGTGAGGACGTTGACCTTCTCGAAAAGGCGGAAGGTATCGATGGTCCGCAGCAGGGCGCAGAGGGCCAGGCTGTTTTTGATATTGGGAACGGTGACAAACCAGAACTGCTGGAGCGTACCCGCCCCGTCGATTCGGGCGGCCTCGTACTGCCCTTCCGGCACGGACTGGAGGGAGGCGTAGAGCAGCAGGAATACGAAGGGCACGTTTTGCCACACGTCAATGAGCAGGATCATGCCGAAGGCCGTCTTGGTGTCCATGAACCAGTTGAACACCGGAAGGCCCAGGCCTGTGAGGAACTGATTGATGATGCCATAGTTGGAGGAGAGCATCATCCGCCAGCTCAGGGCCACCGTGACGGCGGGCAGCAGATAGGGCAGCAGCAGCAGGGTCCGCATAACCTTCTGTCCCCGTTTGAGACTGTGGATGAACACCGCCACCAGCAAGCCGAAGAACATCTCCAGCACCACGGCCAGGATGGTGAACTTCACGGTGTTCCAGACCGCCTGGCGGAAATAGGTGTGATTGAAGAGCTTGGCGTAGTTCGCCAGGGCGATGAAGGACGCCTTGTCCGCGCCCTTGAGATAGTTGTAATCGGTGAAGCTGTAGATCAGTGTGGAAATCAGGGGATAGGCGGTCATGACCAGGAGAATCAAGATGGTGGGAGACAGCATCCCCAGGCCAAACCGATTGGTGGAGCTCTGGGCGGTATTCAGTTTTTCGGGTCGGTTTTTCATCATAGCATAATCCTCACCAGTTTGAAGGATGGGGCGCTGTTTGGAGGGGCGGCCGGGACTTTGGTCCCGGCCGCCGGGCGGTTGGGGTGGAAAGAAGAGACTGCGGGAAAGGGGACGCCGCGGCTTAGCCGAGCAGAGCCTCCAGCTCTCCCTGCGCGTCGGCAAGACCCTGGTCGATGGTCTTCACGCCCTGGATGATGTTGTCCATCTCCGTGCCCAGAATGTTGGTGAACTGGGTCCATTCGGCGATGACAGGACGGTAAACGCCGCTCTCCAGCGCCGCGCAGACGGTGGCGTACTGGGGATAGGTCTTCAGAACATCCTCGTTCAGCAAGCTGGAGTACCGGCAGGGCACGCCGCCCACGTCGATGGACGCCAGCTGGACCTCGGGGCTCATCACGTACTCCAGCAGGGCCTTGGCCAGGTCTTTGTGGGGGGCGTTGGCGGGGATGCCGATGCACCACACGCCGTACATGGAGGTGTTCTTGGAGGAGTCGCTGTCATCCAGCTTGGTGGGAATGACGGTGTAGCTGGCGTTGGTGTCGGCGGAGGGGACGTACCAGCCGGGCCAGGCCTGACCCAGGGCGGCGGTGCCGCCGTCGATGGCGGCGACGATGTCGTCCTTATCCATGGTGCCGCCCAAGGCGTACAGGTCCAGATACTCCTGCATGGCGGCCTTGAACTCCGGCGTGTTGACGGTGGGCTTGTTGTTCCCGTCCACTACCCAGCCGCCGTGGACCAGCAGGTGGGGGATGAAGTCGGAGACGATGTTGTCCGGGCTGCCGCCGCGGATCAGGAAGCCGGTCTTGCCGGCGGCGTTGGTCTTCTGGGCGATGTCCATCAGGTCGGCAAAGGTCTCGATCTGCTCCGGCTCATAGCCCGCGTCGGCGATGAGCTGCTTGTTGTACATCATGACGGTGACGTTGCCGAAGAAGGGGGCCAGATAGATGCTGCCGTCCACCATGCAGATGTCCGTGGTGGCGGAGATGATATCGTCGTCGAAGCTGTAGCCCATGTCGCTGAGGTTGGCCAGCACATTGCTCTCGGTGAACTCGGCCATCCAGGAGCCGTCCACCATGCACAGGTCATAGGCGCCCTCGGGGTTCACGGAGTCCAGGGCGATGCCGGTGTGCAGGTCGTCAAAGGACAGCTCCTGCACCTCGATGGTGACGTTGTTGTCCTTCTCGAAGGCGGGAAGGGCGGCCTTCAGGGCGTCGGCATAGGTGCCGCCCCGCAGGATGAGGGTCATCTTGGTGGGACTGCCGGAGCTGCTTCCGGCGTCGGACCCGCCGGAGGAACCGGAATCGCCGGAGCTGCCGGAATCGCCGGAGCTGCCGGAACCGCCTCCGCAGGCGGCCAGGGACAGGACCATGACCAAGGTCAGGATCAGCGCAAATACCTTTTTCATTTCTTTTCCTCCTAATCTTGTTCGCGTTGGGTGGCTGGATGATTTTGTTACTCTTTGACAGCGCCGCTTGAAAGTCCGGAGATCAAGTAGTTCTGCGCAAAGATCACAAACAGGGTGATGGGAATGACAGAGATCACGCCGCCGGCGGCCACCAGACCGAAGTTGGTGAGGTTATCCTCCGTGTTCAGCAGGGACAGCGCCAGGGGCACCGTGTTGTTGGAAGGGGTTCGGGTGAAGATGACGGTGTAGGTATACTCGTTCCACGCGTACATGAAAGAGAGCATGGCCACCGCCGCGATGCCCGGGGCCACCAGGGGCAGGACGATGCGCACAAAGAGCTGCCACTCCGTGGCCCCGTCCACCTTGGCGCTCTCCTCCACCTCCTCGGGCAGGTCCTGGAAGAAGCTGATGAGGAACCAGATGATCAGCGGGACATTGATGAGCACACAGGCCAGAGTAACGGGGAGCTTGGTGTTCAGAATGCCCACCTTGCTGAACATGGTATACAGCGGAATGGTAAAGGCCACCGGAGGCAGGACCCGGACCAGGAGAATCCAATAGGTCATGGGCTGCTTGATGCGGAAGCAGAAGCGGCGGCGGGCGATGGCATAGGCCGCGCAGATGCCCACGGCCAGGGACAGCACCAGGGAGCTCAGAGTAGTCTGAAGACTGTTGACAATGGCCTGACCAAAGCCCCGGCTGACAAACAGGGCCAGGAAATGTTCCATGGTCAGGGAGTGGGGGATGATGGAGATGTGCCCCGTCATCTCGCTGGTGGGCCGGATGGCCATGGCCACCAGCCAATAGATGGGAAACAGGGCGATCAGCAGCAAAAAGGCGCAGACAACCGCTTTGGCCGTGGCCACCGCTTTTTTCTTCGTTTTCATGACGCTCCTCCTTGTGTTTCATGCACCGGCGGTTTCGAGGCAAATGAACGCATCTGTGCGGCGGGGATTTTCTCAGCTGGACCCCCGCACCCGGAGCTCGGCGGGGACCGTGGTGACCTGGGGGCACTCCTCTCCGTTCAAAAGAGCGTGGAGGCGGTCCACCCCCAGCTCGCCGATGCGGCGGCAGTTGATGTGGACGGAGGTCAGCTCCGGTTCCACCATGCCGCAGATGGTGGAATCGTCAAAGCCCACTACGGCCACGTCTTCCGGCACCTTCAGTCCCAGACGGCGGGTGGCCTTCAGTGCGCCGGCGGCGATCACGTCGTTGGCGCCAAAGACGGCGGTGGGCCGGTCCGCCTGGCCCAGAAGGTCCAGGGCGGCCTGGGTGGCGCTTTCAATGGTGGGGTCGCACATGGCGATGTTCCGGGCGCCGGTATCCGCGCCATGCTCCCGCATGACATGGAGAAAGGCGTTGTACCGCTCCCCTACAATGTAGGGGGAGAAGCGGCCGGCAATCATGGCGATCCTCCGGTGCCCCCGATGGAGAAGGTGCTCCACCGCCAGACGGACGCCGCCGTACTCGTCGGACACCACGGAGGGAAGGTCGAAGCCGGGCATTCGGTTGTTTACCAGCACCACGGCGATGTGCTTGCTCTGGAATTCGGAGACCATCTCCGCCTGGGCGCTGCCCCCCAGGATGACCCCCTCCACTTGCTTGTTCTGAGCGGTGCCCGCCGCCTGGGCCCAATCCGCCGCCGTGGAGATCACCAGCTGCCGGTCCGACTGAATGGCGCGGCGCATGATGCTCTCGCAAATGCGGGCGTAAAACTCATCCAAAATAGTGGCGTCCTTCTTGCAGATCAGGAAGGCGATTTTGTCCGTCCGCTGCCGGGCCATGGCCCGGGCGATGGCGTTGGGGGAGTAGTGGAGAATTTCCGCCGCCTCGAAGACCTTTTGCCGTGTGGCGTCCCGGACCCGGGAGGGATCGGAAAAGGTGCGGGACACCGTGGCGATGGAGACGCCGGAGAGACGGGAGACGTCATAGATGGTGGCGTTTATGGCGGGACCTCCTCTCGCACAAGGATGTAAACACTTACATTTGCGGCGGAATAATAAAGAAAACCAGCGGTTTTCGGTTTGGTTTCAGCTCTTTGTAGAATCAAGACTACCATATTGACGGGGAAAACGCAAGAGAAGAATGTCGTTTTTGGTTGATTCAACATTTTTTTCTTACTCATCTATGCAAGTTGCAACAAAATGAAAACGCTTACCAAGAAAATGCCCCATCAAACTACATTTTTCGCGGAAAAAGGAAAGAAAAATGTGAAAGCGCTTACCTCCTGCGGAGAGCGTATGCCGGAGAGACATTGAAAAATAGAGCAGGGAACCCGTCGGGCTCCCTGCTCCCCTTGAAGGTCGGTTTTTAAATCAATCCCTGGGACAGCATCACGTCGGCCACCTTCATAAAGCCGGCGATGTTGGCGCCCAGCACCAGGTCGCCGGGCTTGCCGCACTCCTCGGAGGCGGCGTAGATATTGTGGAAGATGTTGGTCATGATGGTCTTGAGGCGGCGGTCCACCTCCTCGAAGCTCCAGGCGTAGCGCATGGAGTTCTGGCTCATCTCCAGGCCGCTGGTGGCGACGCCTCCGGCGTTGGCGGCCTTGGCGGGGGCAAAGAGGATTCCGGCATTCTGGAATTCCTGAATGGCCTCCGGACGGCAGGGCATGTTAGCCCCCTCGGCCACGGCGATGGTTCCGTTCTTTGCGATGATCTTGGCGATGTCCCCGTCGATCTCGTTCTGCGTGGCGCAGGGCAGGGCGATGTCGCAGGGGACGCTCCAGATGCCCCGGAAGCCCTCGGTATAGGTACTGCCGGGAACCCGGTCCGCGTATTCCTTGATCCGGCCCCGGTGGCCCAGCTTGATGTCCTTCACCACGTCCAAGTCGATGCCCTTGGGGTCATGAATATAGCCGTTGGAGTCGCTGAGGGCCACGACCTTCGCCCCCAGCTCCGTGGCCTTCTGAGTGGCGAAGATGGCCACATTGCCGCTGCCGGAGATGACCACGGTCTTGCCCTGGAAGCTGTCGTTCTTCATTTTGGAGAGCATCTCTTGGGTCAGATAGCACAGGCCATAGCCCGTGGCCTCCGTGCGGACCAGAGAGCCGCCGAAGCTGAGGCCCTTGCCCGTGAGAACGCCGGCGGCGTAGGTCCCCCGGACCCGGCGGTACTGGCCGAAGAGGTAGCCGATCTCCCGGGCGCCCACGCCGATGTCCCCGGCGGGCACGTCCACGAACTGGCCGATGTGCCGCTGAAGCTCCGTCATAAAGCTCTGGCAGAAGCGCATAACCTCCTCGTCGCTCTTGCCCTTGGGGTCAAAGTCGCTGCCGCCCTTGGCGCCGCCCATGGGCAGGGTGGTGAGGCTGTTTTTCAAAATCTGCTCGAAGCCCAGGAACTTCAAAATGGAGAGGTTCACCGTGGGATGGAAGCGGAGGCCGCCTTTGTAGGGACCGATGGAGGAGCTGAACTGCACCCGGTAGCCCCGGTTCACATGAATCTTCCCGTGGTCGTCCACCCAGGGCACCCGGAAGCTGATGACCCGCTCCGGCTCCACAAAGGTCTCCACAATGCCCTTCTCCTCATACTCGGGGTGCCGGTCGATGATCTGGTCCAGGCTCTCCAGAAACTCCAGCACCGCCTGGTGAAATTCCTTCTGGTCCGGGTCTCTGGTGACCACCTGGGTGTAGACGCGCTGTAAATACTCGCTTTTCAACATAAAATCGCCCCTTTATCCGGCTCTGTGCCGCCTCTCCTCAGTTTGCCCCAAACGGAAACGGATATGCCATTTTTTGGGAGTTTTGGCGAATGAAGCAGCCGGAGATTTTCCTGCCTATAGAATATAGGAAAACGAGGAGGTTGCACAAGAAATAAATTCCCTAAAATGCGGAGGAAATTTTCGCTGATTTAAAGCGAATATCACAAAACGCCCCCGGCGAAAGCCCGCCGGGGGCGTCTCTCAGAGATAAAAGCGGTGGCAGCCAATGGTCTGCCAATAAATCCGGCTGGAGTCGATCCAGGTTCCCTGGGACAGGGCGGGGGCAAAGAAATAGAGCGCGTCCCCCGCGGTATTCTCCCCGGACAGGGCCCGCCGGGCGGCCTCGCAGGACTGCTCCGTGGGCTGATTCGCCACGGCTCCGTTGGACACCGGCTCAAACTGAACGCCGTTTTCGTCGTCAAAGATAACCTCCGGGACGCTGTTGGGAAAGTCCCCGCTGGCCACCCGGTTCAAAACCACGTTGCCCACGGCGATCTGGCCTTCCAGCGCCTCACCGCCGCTTTCGGCGTGGATGATGCGGGCGAGCCAATAGTAATCCATGGCGTCGTGCTCCGCGCCGGGGGAGGTCACCGCCGCGCCGTCCAGCCAGGGGTCCCAGGCGGCGCTTCCGCCCAGGGCCTCCGCCGTGAGGCGCAGGGGCACATAGGTCCGGCCCTCCACCACGTCCACCACGCAGGGATAGCGCGTGCCGTTGATGGTCAGAACATTGCGGCCAGGATCCGCCGACAGGGAGGCGTCCTCCGAGACGGCCCGGGCGGCGCTGCCGTCCCACCAGACTGTCCAGTCCCCCATTGTCTCCAGCAGCTCCCGGAGGGGAGCGTAGGTGGTGCCTTCCTCCACGTAGGCGGAGGATTTCAGAAGTTCACCGTCCACCTGGACGGCGGCGGGCCGGGCGGCCTGGACGGGGAAGCACAGGGCCGCGGCGGCGAGAAGTCCGCATAAGAGCTTGCGTTTCATAATGTTTCCTTTCTTGTGTGGAGTTCAAAGATAAGGATACCGGAAACGCAGGCGGGGAGCAACCCTCAAAACCTGGAGGGAGAGGAAGAATTTGGAAACAGGGCGGGGAGCCATCGTTTCCGGCTCCCCGCTGATCGGTTTATTTGGAGTGCGCCCGCAGGCGGAGCTGTTCCTCCGTGACGGTATAGGCCTTCTCCGCCCAGCGGTCCAGGGGGCGGTCCACCGGCAGGGGTTTGCCCCGCCGGGCGTAGATGGCGGCGGCCACAGTCTCCAGCAGCTTGGGGTTTTTCACCAGCAGCGGGCCGGTGAGCTGGGAGGCGAAGACGTTCTTCCAGTGGAAGCCCTCCGGTCCCCGTTCCTTCTCGTTGCCAAACCCCAGGTCCAGCGCCGTCAGAAGGGGCGTCTCCACCCCGGCGGCGGCGCCGCACTTGTTCATAAAGCCCACCACCGCCTCGGGATAGAGGTCCGTATGACCGTAGACGTCCCCCACGATACGGCGCTTGCCGTGCTCCGTGGTGAAGGAGGCCAGGCCCAGACCCTCGTAAGAGCTGCCGTCCGCCTCCTGGACGGTTTTGCCGATGAGGTCCATGGCCGTCCCGGCGAAGAGCATGGCGGCGTTGTCCTGGGCGGCGGCCTTCAGCTGCCCGGCGTAACGGGCGAAGTCCTCCATGGCGGCCCGGGCGGCCCGTTCGGTGCCCGCGCCCATGTAGAAGAAGTCTCCCTTGGAAATGTCCGTTCCGCCGCCGGGGAGGACCGGCTCCACAGTGACATCGCAGTCCAGGTGTTCCAAATAGCGTTTCAGAGCCAGCACGTTGGCCCGGCTGCCGTAAAGGTTCATCAGGTCCGGGTAGAAGTGGATGATCCGTACGTCCATGCCTCACGCCTCCTTTTCCACGCGGCTGAGAATCTTGTCCCGGTCGGAGAAGCAGGTGACCACGAACAGCTCCTCGTCCCCGTTGTTTTTCAGCTCGGAAGCCGCTGCGGCGATGTCCGGCTGGACAGACCAGTTTTCAAGCTCCGTATAGGAGAAGCGCTCCGCCAGGTCGTTGCAGTACCGGCCCGCCAGCACCACCCGTTTCACGTGGGGGGCGCGGAGCTGGTCGAAATCAATGTCCCAGAGCCAGCTGGTCTCGCTGGTGAAATACTTCCGGCTCACCGCGTCCACAATGACCAGCACCGCGCAGTCCTGTTCCGATGCGGCGATGTAGCGGAGGTTGGTATCGTAGGCAATGGAGTTTTCGTGCTTGCTGGTCAGCAGGGTCCCGTGGTGGGCCCCCAGGCGGAAGGTCTGCATCCGGCCGTTTTTCAGCAGGTAGTTGCTCAGGACGGAGGCGGCGGTCTCCTGGCTTACGCCGCACTCCCGGCAGGCCGCGTAGGCCGCCAGAATGTTGTAGATGTTATAGATGCTGCGGAAGGCCAGGGCGATGCGGACGCTGCCGTCGACAGTGACAGAGGCGTCCTCCAGGTCCACCGCTGTAACCGCATAGTCCGCAGCGGGTTTCCGGTGGCCGCACTTCGTGCAACGGTAAGCGCCGATGTGGTTGTAGTGGACGTAGTCATACTCCATAGGGGCGTGGCACAGGGGACAGTAGGTCCCGTCGTGATAAACCCCGGCAGGGGCGTCCGTGGAGACGGAGCAGCGGTCCAGGCCGAACCATTTGACATGGTCATGCCCCTGGGCGAAGCAGGAGGACAGGGGATCGTCAGCGTTCAAGATCAGCTCCGCCGACGGATGGAGGGCGGGGAGGATGGAATCATAGACCCATTCCGGGTGTCCGTTCCGGGTGAGCTGGTCCCGGTAGAGGTTGGTGATGACAAATTCCGTGGGGTGGAAGAACCGGAAGGTATGGGCGGCGTAGCGCTCGTCGGACTCGATGAGGAGCACGTCGGCATTCACCGTTCCGCCCAGAGTGGCGTGGGTCAGCACCAGGGTGGCGACGCCCTCGATCTGGTTGGAACCCTCCTCGTTGTAGACCACGGTCTTCCCGTCCGCCCGCAGAACGGCGGCGATCATCTCCACGGTGGAGGTCTTGCCGTTGGAGCCGGTGACGGCGACGATGTGCGCAGGCAGCTTCACCCGCCGGAGGATGTCCGGGCAGATTTTCAGGGCGAATTTCCCCGGCATGGAGCTGCCCTTGCCCACCAGTTTGCCCACAAAGTGGCCCAGCTTGCAGACCGCGATAGCCAGAAATGTTCTCACCGTTTTCTTCTCTCCTCCTCAAAGTTCTCCCGCAGCTCCGCGAAGGCGCGGATGGGCGCGCCGTCGGCGTCCTGAATCTTCATGGGCAGGGCGAAGAACAAAAAGTCCTTCCGCCCTCGAACCTTTTTCAGGCACAGGCTCTCCAGAATCACCGCGCCGCTCTTCATCAAGGTGGTGTGCACCGTCCGGGGGCCGGTGAGCCGGTCGATGCTGGCGGCGTCGGTCCCCACGCCCTTCAGACCCCGGGAGACCAGATAGCGGGCCGCCGCCTCGTCGGGGACGGGGAAGGTGTCCTCCAGATAGTCCCCCGTGGCCCAGCGGTTTTCCCAGCCGGTGTAGAACAGGATGTAGTCCGCGCAGTAAATGGCCTCGTAGTTGGACTGGAGAAAGGCCTCCGTGATGACGGGACCCTCTCCGGACACGTCCAGCACCGTGGCCCGGCCGGAGAACTGGGACATGGGCATCTGGTCCAGACTCCGCCCGTCCCGCAGGAGGTGGGAGGGCGCGTCCATATGGGTGCCGGTGTGGGAGCAGAGGCTGAGGCTGGTGGTCCGGAACCCGTCCTTGGTCAGGGTGGCGGACTTGGTGAAGGCGGGGGCGGGGTCTCCGGGACAGATGGGAATCTCCGGGGTGATGGTATGGGTCATGTCAATCAGCATGGGAAGCGCTTCCTTTCTTGTTAGTGTGGACAGATTTTAAAAATGCCAAACAGGCTTTTTGATTTGAACCGGAGGGCGCGCCGAAGGATGTCCCGCAGAAAAGAACCGGCGGCTACCGGTGGGTTTCCAGATAGATCATCAGCGCGGCCACATCCGCCGGGGACACCCCGGAGATGCGGGAGGCCTGCCCCAGATCCAGGGGCCGGACGGCCGCCAGCTTTTCCCGGGCCTCCAGCCGGAGGCCCTGAAGCCCGGCGTAGTCCAAATCGGCCGGCAGGCGGTGGGAGGCCATTTTCTGAAAATCCTCCACCTGCTTTTCCTGGCGGCGGATATAGCCCTCGTACTTCACGGAGATTTCCACCTGCTCCCGCACATCCGGCGGGAGGTCCGGCCGCCCCGGGTCGAAGGGGGCCAGCTCGTCATAGTGAATCCGGGGCCTTCGCAGCAGCGCGTCCAGAGGACAGCCCCCGGTTGCGTCCGCCGTGTCCTTGGAGCGGAGGAAGTCCGCCAGCGCCGGCGAGGGAGAGGCTCCCGTGTGGCGGAGGCGCTTGATTTCCCGTTCCACCGCGGCGTATTTCTCCTCCACGGCCTGAAGGCGCTCCCGGGGCACCAGGCCGATGTCATACCCCCGTCTGGTCAGCCGCAGGTCCGCGTTGTCCTGGCGCAGAAGGAGACGGTACTCGCTTCGGGAGGTCATGATGCGGTAGGGCTCGTTGGTGCCCTTGGTCACCAGATCGTCAATCAGGGTTCCGATGTAGCTCTCCGCCCGGGAGAGAATAAACGGGTCCTGCCCCCGGAGCTTCCGGGCGGCGTTGACCCCCGCCATAAAGCCCTGAACCGCCGCCTCCTCATAGCCGGAGGAGCCGTTAAACTGCCCCGCGCCATACAGGCCGGGGACGGCCTTGACCTCCAGCGTGGGGCTGAGCGCCAGGGGGTCCACGCAGTCGTACTCAATGGCGTAGGCGGGCCGGGTCATGACGGCCCGGCGAAGGCCGGGGACGCTGTGGAGCATTTGAATCTGCACCTCCTCCGGCATGGAGGAGGAGAAGCCCTGAATGTAAAGCTCCTCGGTACCCAGCCCCATGGGCTCCACGAAGAGCTGGTGACGGAGCTTGTCCGGGAAGCGGACGATCTTCGTCTCAAAGGAGGGGCAGTAGCGGGGACCCACGCCCTCGATGAGGCCGGAGTACATGGGGGCCCGGTCCAGGTTTTCCTGGACGATGCGTTTGGTTTCCTCCGTGGTCCAGGTGAGATGGCAGACGGCCCGGTTCTCCGGCGGGGTCCTGGTGGAGTAGGAGAAGGGGATGGGGAGTTCGTCGCCGGTCTGAACCTCCATCTCGCCGAAGTCCACCGTCGCCGCGTGTACCCTGGGCGGCGTGCCGGTCTTGAAGCGGCGGAGGGGAAGCCCCAGGCGGCGCAGGGACTCCGTCAGCCGGGAGGCGGCGTGCATGCCGTCGGGGCCGGAGTCCTCCACCCACTCGCCCACGATGGTCCGGCCCGATAAGTAGGTGCCCGTGGCCAGGATGACGGCCCGGGCCGCAAACACCGCCCCGGTGGCCAGGACCACGGCGGAGACCGCGCCGTTATCCGTGCGGACCTCCACCACCTCCCCCTGGCGGACGGTGAGGTGTTCCTGCCGCTCCAGCGTGTACTTCATGCGGCCCTGGTATTTTTTCCGGTCCGCCTGGGCCCGGAGGGACCAGACGGCGGGGCCCTTGCCCTTGTTCAAAAGGCGGTACTGAATGCAGCACTCGTCGGCGGCCCTGGCCATTTCGCCCCCCAGGGCGTCCAGCTCCCGGACCAGGTGTCCCTTGCCGGTACCGCCGATGGCGGGGTTGCAGGGCATGTTGCCCACGGCGTCCAGGTTGATGGTGAAGACGGCGGTCTCCATTCCCAGGCGGGCGGCGGCCAGAGCCGCCTCTATGCCGGCGTGGCCGGCGCCGATGACGGCGATGTCATATGTTCCGGCGGGGAATTCTTGCATAGGTGCTCCTTTATTCCCCCTAAAGGGGGAGGCTTGGTCTCGCCCTGACGGGCGGGGGGATTTCAGCCATGAAGATGGCTGGTCCTTTACACCCCCTGTGTTCTCTTTTTCTTCCAGAAGAAAAAGAGAACACGGGCCGTGCACGGTCCAAAAGAGAAAAAGAAGTATGGGCCCTTCGGGCCTGTTTTTTTGCCCTTCTACAGGCAGAACATCTTTGCAATGCTGACACTCCGGTAGGAGCTTGCACCATCTTGGTGGGGCCTGACCCCCTGGTCAGGCCATTCCTCCAGGTTTCCACCCACCTGCCAATAGAACTTACCCCCGGTGGGCATGCCGGTTTTCGGTCCGGCCCATGAGCCAATCCACGGAGACATCATAATAGTCGGCAATGCGCAGTAATTTTTCATATCTCGGGTAACCGCCTAATTCCATGTCTTGATAGCCCCTCATAGAAATACCAATTTCCTCTGCGGCTTGTGCCTGGGTCAAATGCTTAGCTCTGCGAAGTCTCCGAATTTTTTCTGCAAAGTCCATAGTTCCCCCTTGACACGCGAATATTAGCGTATTATAATACTCACATAACAACATTCAAATATTAGCATAAACAGGGAGGGCTCCGTTATGACCGACATTCCCCAAATTGTAGAAGACCTCTACTATGAAACCGTCATGATTCCGGACCAGAAGGATTGGCCGGACTATCTGGGAAAGGACCCTCTGGTGGTACACAGCCTCTATGCCTTCTATTACGGCCTCCGGGCAGGCTTCCAGCTCTCCGGGGCACTGCGGGAAAAGGAGTTCATCCCCTCCGCAGAGTGACCACAGCCACCTCTGGCCGGTTGAACAGCCGGAAGGAGGGGCCGGAGTTTCCAAGTCCCCGGGTGACAAACAGCGTGGAGCCGTTTTCCCTGTACAGCCCCGCCGTGTAGGAGGGGAAGAAGGTCCGGTCCGTGGACACCAGCCCGTCCGTGAAGGGCAGGCGGATCACCCCGCCGTGGCCGTGGCCCGAGATCACCAGGTCCGCCCCCAGCAGGCTGTACTGCTCCGGAAAGTAGTTGTTCCGATGGGCCAGCAGCATCCAGAAGGTGTCCTTATAGGGGTAGGCGGCGCGGACCTCCTCCGCCAGAGCCTCCGGGGACTTCTGGTCCGCGTAGCCGTTGGGGTCGTCGATGCCCGCCAGGACGATGGCGTCCCCGTTTCGCTCCAGAGTCACAAATTGATTGGACAGCACCGTCACCCCCTGGTTCTCCAGGGTTTTTTTCAGTTCCGGCACGCCGCCGGCGGCCCACTCGTGGTTTCCGGTGACGTAGTAGGTGGGTGCGATGGACGAAAGACCCGCGGCGGTTTCTTCCGCATAGCCCTCGGGTATTTCCCGGAAGGCGTCCAGAAGGTCGCCCACCAGGAAAATATATTCCGGCTCCTGGGCCCGAACGGTCTCCAGGAGCGTTTGGTTGCCCTCTCCAAAGCGGGTGGAGTGCAGGTCCCCCAGCACCACCAGGCGGCAGCCGTCGAAGCCCTGGGGCAGGTCCTGAAAGAAGGGGGCGAAGGAGGCGGTTTGCAGAGCCGTGTTGTCCCAGTGGACGAAGAGGGCCGCCAAAATCCCCAGGGCCAGCAAAAACAGCAGCCGCCGTCCCCGCTTCCGCCGCCGGCCCGGTTTGGAACGCCTTTTCATAAACACCTCCGCGCCGGAGTACGGCGATGATACCTTATTTATGGCAATACCGCATAATGCGAAATCCGCAAAAATGTGATATAATATAAA
>ERZ777306.3780-NODE-3780-length-15121-cov-4.316142_pt1 | contig 15121 bp, 7 predicted proteins | sample MGYA00374966_ERZ777306 | MGnify/ENA primary metagenome ERZ777306 (study PRJEB29329, sample SAMN06343882) | mouse gut metagenome | isolation source: Mouse cecum | place: Austria: Vienna | collected 2014-11-15 ...
TACGAGTACCAGGCCGACCGCCGGGGGTGTCGGGGAGGGTGGAATCGAGTGTATAGTTTATCCCCCGGCGGTCGGCCTGGTACTCGTAGTTGTTGAAGATCTTGCGCAGAAGGTCGTTGACGACGACCGGCTCAGCCTTGAGCTTGAACATTCCCATCTCTGCCCGCCGGTAGTCGAGCAGCTGGTTGACGATGCGCAGTATGCGCTCGGCGTTGTTCTTCACGATTGTGAGTTTCTGGGCCGTCTTGCGGTCAGTGGCGCGCTGCAACAGCTCCTGTATGGGCAGCAGGATGAGGGTCAGGGGAGTGCGCAGCTCGTGTGACATGTTTATGAAGAACCGCACCTTCATCTCGTTCAGTTCTTTCTGACGCTCGCTGTCGAGCCGGGCCAGGCGTTCGCGTTCGCGGCGTGCCTTGCGCCGCCAGAACAGTGCGAAAACGGCGGTGACAGCTCCGGCCGCGAGCAGGATGAAAAGCAGCCGCGCCCACCAGCGGTTGTACCACTTCGGCATTATTGTTATGTCGAGGCCGGTAATCTCCTCGCACCACACGCCGTCGTTGTTGGCCGCCCTTAGGAGGAAGCGGTAGTCGCCGGCCGGGAGGTTTGAGTAGGTGACGGATCCGGGGCCGTCGATGGTGGTCCACTGGTTGTCGAGGCCTTCGAGTTTGTAGGAGAACGAGTTGTGGCTCCCGGCGACATAGTTGAGCACGGTGAAGTCTATCGAGAATACCGTCTGGTCGGATCCGAAAGTGATTTTCTCGGTCTCCGCCACCGAGCGTTCCAGCAGCCCGGTGCCGTCGCCCGGCGTCACAGGATGGTTGAAGAGGCGGAGGCCCGAGATTATGGGCGCTGGCGAATAGGGGTTTGATTCGAGAACGGACGGGTTGAAGAACGTCAGGCCGTTTATGCCGCCGAAATACAGGTATCCCGAAGAGCTCCGCAGGAAGCTCTTGCGGTTGAACTGGTTGCTCTGGAGGCCGTCGCGGTCGGAATACGCGCGGATGGAGCCTGTCGAGGGGTTAAGGAAGGCCAGGCCGAAGTTTGTGGCGCACCACAGGTTGCCGTTGGCATCCTCGAGAACGCCGTAGACGATGTCGTTGGGCATCCCCTGGGATGTGGCGTAACGGGTGACGGAGTCTTGAGCGGCATTGTAGCGGAGGAGGCCGTCGTTGGTGGAGATGTAGAAATTCTCCCCGTCGCGGCTGAGGTAGACGTTGTTGACCCCTCCGCGGTAGCCGGTGATTTCCGGCGGCAGGTTTTTCAGCGGTGTCAGACGGCTTTCGGCATCCTCGTCAAACGCCGTCACGCCGTCCTCGCCTGAAACCCAGAGCACTCCGTCGCGGTCGCGGTATAGGTCGGTAATCCGCCTCAATCCGTTTGTCGGCATGGACACCGACGCGCCCCCAGCGGTGTCGTAGAGGACCAGGCGGTCGAGCGTAGCGAACCACAGGTGGCCGGCCTTGCGCGCCGGCAGTATGGCGTAGATGTTCGTGGGTACGTCCGTAGGACTGGATACGCATCCTGTGCGTTTGTCGATTACGTTAAGACCGCCGAGATGGGAGCCGACGTATACTTTTCCGGCTTTCTCGTCGATGTATATGGCCTTTACGTCGTTTGATCCGAGGCCGTCGGCCATCGTGATATGGCGGTAGCTGTCGTCGGCCGGGTTGTACAGGTTTATGCCGCCGTTGTTGGTGGCTATCCAGAGCGTGTGGCCGGCATCCTCGGTTATAGCGCCTATCACGTTGTCGTTCAGCGACGGGCGTACCGGGGAGTGACGCAGTGTCTGGAACTGGTTTTTGAGCGGGTGGTAGTAGTTGAGGCCGCCGAAGAAGGTCCCGAGCCACATTCCCCCCTGGCGGTCGGCGAAGATACGCCTTACCGACGTGTGCGACAGGTTTTCAGAGCTTTGCGAGGTTGCGTCGTAATGGGAGAAACGCTTGCGCTCTGTGTCGAGGATGTCGAGGCCGTTGAACGTGCCTACCCACACGCGTCCCTGGTTGTCGTGGGCTATCGAACGCACATAGTCGGACCGCAGCCCTTCCGGGCCGCCGGAACGGTACGACGCTGTGACCCGTCCGCTCGCCGGATCGATGCGGAGCAGTCCGCTTCCCTCTGTCGCCACCAACAGCGAGTTGCCGTCGGGCAGGGTCTGGGCCACCTGCGGATTCCCGGGCAACAGTATGGGACTTAGTGAGTTGTCGGTAAGGCTCAGGCGCAGTAGCCCTTCTTTTTCCGTGGCGATGTAGATGTTGTTCTCCCCGCGGCTCAGGGAGGCTACCGATTTGGCGCAAGTATTTCCGGCGAAGCCCTCTGAGAACTGCCCTGAGGAGGGGTCGAACGTGTGGATCCCGGTTGTCGTGCCCACCAGGATTCTGTCCGCGTCAACCGGCAGGAAGTCCGTGATGGTGCCTTTGCCGTCGAAGTAGTGGTTGTCGAAGCTGTCGGTCGATTTGTCGTAATGCGACAGGCTGTTAGCTCCGCTGACCCACATTGTTCCCGCGTTGTCGAATTGGAGGCGTTTCACGGCGTTGTCTGCCAGTGACGCGGGGTTGCCCGGCTCGTGGCGGTAGATGCGGAACGAGTAGCCGTCGTACCTGTTGAGCCCGTCGGGCGTGGCGATCCACATATAGCCGTCGGCATCCTGGCCGATGGCCGACACCGTGGCGTGGGATAATCCTTGGGATATTCCTATCTGCTTGAATTTTAAGTCGGTATGCACGGCTGCAAAGGCCGAGTACGCGATAAGGATCAAGGTGGCGGCTATAATTCTTTTCATGGTACAGCAATCGACGGGGTTGCTTCGCGAATTTACAGAAATATTTTAATATATCGAAAAACAATCATGAACCGCGGGGCCCAAGGTCCGGGTACCCCGCGGTTCATGACCGCGTCTATCTATCTTCTTTACCTATGACTATATCCGTTATCTGATCGCGACCTTCGCCACCTTGCCGCCCTGGCGGCGCAGGTAGATGCCGGTGGTGAGGGCGTCGGCGCTCATGCGGATGCCGCGGAGGTCGTAGTACTCAGCTTCGCCGTCGGCCTCGGCCTCCACATCAACATCCTCAATTCCTGTAACGACAATGTTGTCCAGCACTCTGATGCCGTCGCTGTCGCCCGAGAGTGTCCAGCCATTGTTGGTGAGGCTGAAGAGGCTTGTGTCCTCGCATCCGGTGATGAGGAGATGGCCGTGGTCATAGTTGTCGGGATTATCTTTGTATGACTTCAACCCGCTAAGTGTCAGACGTATGGGGCTGTCGCCCATTTCAAGGCCCTCGGCGTTGAGGCTGTTGGTGCCCGCGTTGTTTATTGTCAGCGAAAGATTGTCGTTTTTCCCGGAAATAGAGCATCCCGGGTTGTTAAATGTCACAAACGACTGGTTGGATGTCATTTCGCAATTGTCGAATGAGACCCCGTTGAGGGCAAGGATTCCGCCATTGAGACTGCGCACAAAGGATTGTTTCGACGAGCAGTTTTTGAAGACAACGTTGTCGAGTGTCAGTTTGGAGTCCGCCTTGCCCGCCTGGGCTGCGAAATTGGAGTCAGCGTCGGAGGAAAGAGACCAGGTAATGGCCAAATTCTTGATGGTCAAATCGGTATTTGCCGCCGGATTGAACAGGGCGATATTTGATGCCGCCACAGTCGCATCGGAATTGGCTCCGATTATTTCAATGGTTTTCCCTGCGAAAGACAGCGCGGAGGTTTCGGTTGTGTTGGCGTTTACCACAATCATAGCTCCGTTGACAGCCGCTTTTTGAACAGCTCCGATGGTTGATCCGCCCTGGCTTTGTACCCCGCTCTCCGCGGGGTTGATCAGCAGCACGTTTGCTTCGTTTATGGCAAACAGGTCATTCCCGGTCGGTGCGAGCATCTTAGGCGTTTTATCGGCATCGGTATCATTGTAGATTACCTCAAGGTTGAATTTGAATATGTCGGTGGTTCCTTTTACGACGGGGACTGATGAGTTGTGTTTGTTGTAGAATATGTTGACTTTGCTGTCGGCGGTCATCCCACCGTCAGTGATTGAGGCGGTTGACTGGTTAAGCCATACGTCATAGTCGGCATTGCCGGATATGATGGGGGAATAATCGCCTTGATTGTTATATATCTCATATGGAGAATTTTCAGGCATTACGCAGTTCTCGAATGAGAGATTCATGAGAGTGGTCGCGGTGGAAGTCCCGGTTGTGCGCACAATGCCGGGATATGTGGAGTTGTATGTCAGGTTTTTGATAATGACATTTTCTAATGTCAGAGAGCCGTTCGCTTGCTCGATGAACTTGTTCGTGGTTGGTGTGGATTCGGCGTTTACCACTATGTCTTTTAACGTTAGAGCGCCATCTGCGGCATCTTTGTTCAAATTGATGAACTGTTTAAGAGATGCGTTAGAGCCATTCTTGACATTAATTGTGATTCCCGGAGTGACTCCCTGTATGGTGATTGTTTTCGCCAGAGGATTTATCACGAATGAAACATCGATGTCTTTATTAATTTGGAGCACGTCGCCGGATTCTGCGGCGGTGATGGCTGCGCTGAGGCCGTCGAACTCGGTGCCTGATGTGAGGTTTGTCACGGCTTTCTGCGCCAGGGCCGCGGGAGCCAGGGCGAGCAGTAGCAGCGTGGTTGAGTAGAGTTTTTTCATTGGTTTAGGTACTGGTAATGTCAGTTTGATGTTTTGTATGGCGCGAAGTTAGCGGGTGGTTTTTTAACGTCAAAGAACCCTCCTGATAGTTTCAACAGGAATGGTGCGGTTTTCAACACATCCGCTACCGCGACGCTGCCGCGGCCTCCTTTTGAACAATTTTCGCATAGTTCCGCGCAGGATTGAGACCTGCGTCCGCATTACGATACACGCGAGAGATTGCCGTTGGCTTTTATGGTCTAATTTCGCGTTGTAGAAACAACAAACCCGTCTTTATCCATGAAGAAACAAGCCGTGGCCGTCGGCCTCATTCTCGCGTCAGCGCTACCGGCGCTCGCCAAGCGGCCCAACGTGATTTACATAATGACCGACCAGCAGAGCGCCAACGCTATGAGTTGCGCCGGGAACACCGACCTGAAAACCCCGGCGATGGACCGCCTGGCGGCCCGCGGGGTGAGGTTCGCCAACGCCTACTGCGCCCTGCCGCTGAGCGGCCCGTCGCGGGCCGCGATGTTCACCGGAATCATGCCCTCGCAGTGCGGGATGCTCGAGAACGAGACACCGTTGCCCGACTCGCTGCGAAACCGCACGCTCGGCAATCTTATGGAGGAGGCCGGTTATGACAACGGCTATGCGGGAAAGTGGCACGTGAACACCAACGCCCTCCCCGCTGAGAAGGCATTCGGCTTCAGGCGGCTCCACGGCCACGACGACCGGGGGCTTGCCGAGGCCGCCGTCGAGTTCCTGCGCTCCGATCATGGCGGCAAGCCGTTCTTCCTCGTGGCCTCGTTCGACAATCCACACAACATATGCCAGTATGCCCGCGGGCAACGCCTCCCCGAGGCCGAGATTCCGGAGCCGGCGTCGGTAGCCGACTGCCCCAACCTCCCCGCCAACCACCTTGTGCAGCCCTACGACCCAGACATCCTGAGCTGGGAACGCGGGCTGAGCTACCGCCTCTACCCGACCAATGGGTATACCCCGGACGACTGGCGGCGCTACCGCAACGCCTACTTCCGCCTGGTCGAGCACGTCGATGCCGAGATCGGCAAGATTGTCGACGAGATCGACCGCCAGGGACTGTGGGACGACACAGTGGTGATCTTTACCTCCGACCATGGCGACGGGCAGGGCGCGCACCAGTGGAACCAGAAGACCGCCCTGTGGGAGGAGACCGCCAACATCCCCTTGATTGTATGCGCCCCGGAAAGAAAAAAACACGCCGGCAAGGTCAGCGAGGCGCTGGTTAACAACGGCATAGACCTTATGCCCTCGGTGCTCGACTGGGCAGGGAAGGGGAAGCCCGCCTGGTGCGATGGCGCGAGCTTCCGTTATGCCGCGGAGGATCCTGACGCGGCTTCCGCCCAGGAATTCGTGGTTACCGAGACCGATTTCGCCCAGACCGGCGGCACGAAGGGGTGGATGCTGCGCACACCTCGGTACAAATATGTGCTTTATGAGGCCGGGGCCAACCGCGAGGCTCTCTACGATATGGATAACGACCGTCTCGAGACGCGCAATCTCGCGATCGAGTCGACCTACAAGCCTGTCGTCGAGGAACACAGGCGCATGCTCGCCCAATGGTTCGACGATAATCCCGGCGGCCTCCGCTACTCGCGCCGCCGCTTCATCCCAGTCAACTGAACCGTATAGGCAATATGCGCTTGCACGGACGCGGCGTGCCGCGTATATTTTGAGTGTTAGCCGATGATATTTTATATCCGCGTGTTATACGCGGCACGCCGCGTCCGTACATAATATGGCCGATTCCTGTAAATAATAATGTCTTAATATTCATTCCGCGACTAACGAAATCAATACAAATCAACAAATAATGTCATATATGAGATACATAGCGCTGTTGGTGCTGCCTGTCGCGCTCCTGTCATGCGAATCGCGGCACACAATCGAGGTGACCAACACTCTTGACTTTAACCGCGACGGCGAACTCGCCACGGTCGCGCTCTCCGAAATCCGCAAGGCGGTGGGGGAGGGGACTTTCGTGATCACCGACGGGAAAGAGGCTGAAATCCCCTATCAGATAACCTACGATTCCCTGGTGGTTTTTCCCGCCAAGGTGGCGGCTGGCGCCAAGGTTGTCTATAACCTCGCGCCTGGCGTTCCCTCCCCGGTCGACACTGTGGCCTGCGGGGCGTTTTACCAGCGCCGCAAGGACGACCTGGCCTGGGAGAACGAGAAAGCCGCCTACCGCGCCTACGGCCCCGCCCTCCAGGCCGCTGGTGAGCGGGCGTTCGGCTATGACGTGTGGACAAAATCCGTTTCGCACCCGGTGGTAGCCAAACGCTACCGCGACGCTTTCGCCAAGATCGCCAACTTCCATGAGGACCACGGAGAGGGGATGGATGTCTACACCGTCGGACCGACCCTCGGGGCCGGCACCGCCGCCCTTCTCGACACCGCCGGGATGATCAATTTTCCCTGGTGCTTCGAGGGCTACGAGATTCTCGACAACGGGCCGCTGCGTTTCACCGTCAGACTGACGTATCCCGCGGGGGTGTTCGGCAATGACTCGACCGTGCGCGAGACGCGCCTCATCACCCTCGACAGCGGCGAGTTCCTGAACCGAACGGAGGTCCGATACGAGGGGCTTTCTGCTCCGGCCACCGTGGCTCCCGGCATAGTGCTACACCGCCACAACCCCGACGGCTACATTCTCGACAACGAGAACTCTTTCATGGCGTGCGCCGACCTGACCGACAACCCGGACGGTCAGAACGGCGTGATCTATGTGGGGGTGGTAGCTCCGCAGGCCGACACCATCGTGCTCAGCCCTATGCCGCAGCCCGAGGGGGACGCCGTGGCCCACTTGCTCGCCAAGGGAGCCTACAGCCCCGGCACTCCGTATGTCTACTACTGGGGTTCGGGGTGGTCGAAAGGTTTCATGCCCGACTGGCAGAGCTGGACCGACTATCTGACGGCGTTCCGCCGCTGCGCGGAGCATCCGCTGGAAGTCGTTGTAAAGTGACCGGCTGGCTGTCGCACGGCAGCGTAAACGTGTCGCGCTGTATGTTTTCAACAATTGCGACATACCTTAGGCCATACGCGACATATTTAAGCACAGCGTTAACATACAGATTATATAAGTTCTGTCTAATTTTGCGTTATGAAATCGCCGTGGTATAAAACGCGACGAACATACCATAGAAAACCACTCGCCAAATACCGCGACCAATCAATATCATGATGAAAAAAATACTGTTCAGCCTCGGCCTCCTGCTTTCCGCCGCTATCCCGGCGACCGCCGCGCAGGACGCCAACATCCGCCTCTCCGACACCAGTCTGATGCACGAAAGCCGCGCGACACCGTACCCTGCCGACGGCTGGGTGGAGAGCGAACGCGCCATCTCGTTCCAGTGGCCCATGCCGGCATGGGCCCGCGGCAAGGGCGCTCCCCTCGACGGGATGGAACACACTGTGAAGAAAGTTGACAAGTCGAAGCTCAAATACAAGCTCCGCTATTCAACAGACAAGAGCTTCCCCGCGGGCAACACCGTCACTGTCGACCGCGCGTGGCCGTTCTACAATCCCGAAAAGCCCCTGGCCGCCGGTACCTGGTACTGGCAGCACGCCTTTGTGAACGAGGACGGCACCGAGGAGTGGAGCCCCGTCTATACTTTCACCGTCACCGATAACGCCAAGCGTTTCGCTCCACCTTCATATAAGGAGTTCATAGGCAAGCTCCCCAAGAGCCATCCCCGCATACTGGTGGACGCGGCCGGCTGGGACGAGTTCCGCGAGAACGCCAAGGACAAGCCCGAATACCAGTGGTACAAGGAGACCGCCGACAAGGCGCTTGTCGAGCCTATGAAGCGCGTCGAGGATATCCGCACCGACAAGGTAAAGAACCTCGACAGCCCCATGAAGGTGAAGGCCTACCTCACCCGCGAGTCGCGCCGCATCATCGATGCTGAGGAAGCCACATGCAACGCCCTGATCCGCGCCTACCTCCTGACAAAGGACCGCCGCTATGCCGACGAGGCCGTGAAGCGCATCACCACCATGTTCTCGTGGAGCGACAACCCCAACGTGCAGGGCGACTTCAACGACGGGGCGATCGTGTCGCTCGCGTCAATGGCGTATGATTCTTTCTACGACCTCCTGACCGACGCCCAGAAAAAGGAGTTCATAGCCCAGCTCCGCCCCCGCATCGCCAAGATGTACGGCCACTATAACAACTACCTCGAGAACCATATCGCAGAGAACCATCTCTGGCAGATGAATTTCCGCATAACCTCAATGGCCGTCTACGCCACCTACGGCGATATGCCCGAGAGCGATCTCTGGGCCGACTACTGCTATAACGTGTGGCTCTGCCGCTTCCCCGGCCTGAACCGCGACGGCGCGTGGCACAACGGCGACTCGTATTTCACCGTCAACACCCGCACCTTGGTCGAGATGCCCTGGTTCTACACCCGCGTGACCGGCTACGACTTTTTCTCTGATCCCTGGTACGACAACAATACCCTCTACACCATCTACCACTGTCCCCCGTTCCAGAAATCGGCCGGTAACGGCAGCTCGCACCAGAACGTTTCGCGCCCCAACGCGATCCGCATAGGCTATCTCGACGCTATGGCCCGCATACGGAACAACAGCATAGCCGCCGACTTCGTGCGCCGCACCCTCGAAAAAGAGCCTGAATATCTCAAAAAGGCTTTCCTGGCCAAGCCAGGCGACCTCTCGTGGTTCCGCCTGCAATGCGACAAGCCTCTCCCGACCGGCCCGGGGCTCACGGCGCTGATGAACGGCTACACATTCCCCGAGAGCGGCCTCTCGTCGGCCTGCAACAACTGGGACCGCAACCAGGCCAACTCGATGTGGAGCTTCCGCTCGTCGCCTTACGGCTCGACTTCGCACGCCATCTCCAATCAGAACGCGTTCAACACTTTCTACGGCGGCCGCCCGCTGTTTTACAGCTCCGGCCACCACACCTCGTTCACCGACCTTCACTCCATACTGTGTCACCGCGCATCGCGCGCCCACAACACCATTCTTCCCGACGGCAACAACCAGCGGATCGGTGTCGAGGGTTACGGCTGGATTCCCCGCTACTACAACAGCGACAAGATCAACTACGTTGTAGGCGATGCCTCCAACGCTTACGGCAAGGTGATTTCGCCCCTGTGGCTTGAACGCGGCGAGCAGAGCGACGTCGAGTTCAGCAAGGCCAATGGTTGGGACGATAACCATGTGAAGACCTTCCGCCGCCACCTCGTAGATCTCGGCGGCACCGGGTGGATTCTCGTCTACGACGAGCTCGAGGCCGACCAGCCCGTTTCGTGGCACTACCTGCTCCACGCGGTCTACGGCCCGATAGAGTTCAGCAAGGAGAATCCCAACTTCGTGCACATCAACACCGAGAACCGCGGGGCCCGCGCCGACGCGTTCCTCTTCTCCTCCGGCGCCCTCGAATGTGACACTACCGACCAGTTCTTCGTGCCCGCCGTCAACTGGCTCAAAGGTGACGCGAAAGGTAACTTCAAGAAGTACCCCAACCACCACCACTTCACCGCCAAGAGCGAGAAGGCACCTGTCTACCGTTTCGCCGCGCTGGTCAACTCCCATGCCCTGAAGCACCCCTCCAAGCAGCCCGAAGTGCGCCGCGACGGTACTATCCGCATCCCCGGCTGGCTCATCAACGTTAACCTCACCACCGAGGGCAAGCCCTCGCTGCTGGTGCGCAAGGAGGGCGAGGAGCCAATCACGCTGAAATACGAGGGAGAGGAAACCGTCATCAACGAGAACGGCTACATCACAACCCTCACAGACGTCGTTCCCGACCTTGAAATCTGATTCATCACAAACCTAAATATCACCAATGAAAAAACTCAGCATAATCCTCCTGGCCGCTGCCATCGCCGGACTTTCGGCGGTTAACGCGCAGGCCCCGTCGAGGATTCGCACCTCTGCCGCGGCAGAGAAGACCGCGCAGAAGGGAGAAGCCCCGGCTCCGATACTGAAAGGCGCGGGCAAGGGAGCGAAAGGCGTAGCCGCCGCTCCCGCAAGCGGTGTCAAGAATGGAGCCAAGAAGGGCGGCAAGAAGGCCGCCCAGAAGGCTGTCGAGACCAACACCCCGTCGTCGGGTCTCTACATGGCGCTGAAAACCAACATCGCCTACGATGCGTTCGGCGTGCTTAACCTGGCCTATGAGTGCCAGTTCGCCGAGCACTGGACCGCCGAGCTCCCCGTCATGTGGAGCCTCTGGGACTGGAAGGAGAGCCGCGGCCTCCGCACCGTGGCGCTGCAGCCCGGAGTGAAGTACTGGTTCTCCCGTCCGGGGAGCGGCCACGCAGTCGGAGCCGACTTCGACCTGGCGTGGTACAATGCCCGCTGGGATGACGACCGATATCAGACATCCGGTCGTCCCGCGATGGGCGCGAGCATACTGTATGCCTACTCCCTTGATATGGGCTGCGGCTGGAAGGCGGAGTTCTCGCTCGGTGTGGGATACGTCAACACCCGATATAATACATATTACAACATAACCGACGGCGCGCTCATCGACACCCGCACGAAGAACTATTTCGGCCCGACGCGCCTCGGCATAACTCTGGTATATTCCTTCTAACCCCCGATTATCTACCCAGCAACGATGAAAAAGTTTCTATTAATGACAGCTATCGCCGCCAGCTCCCTGCTGTGGACCGGCTGCACGCTGACACAGGAACCCAAGGGCCAGGGGGTTGACCCCACCCAGGTTAACGTGGAGGTCGCTGTTGACCTCAGCCTGAATCTTCCCGACACCGAGGGCGCGTATGGAGACCTTGTGCCGGAAGTTACAGACGAATTCACCCGCCGCTTCGTGGTCGAGGCCGTTCTGGCCGACGGCACCGTGGCCCAGCGCCAGGTTTCATACGAAAAGATTGTCGCGGGGAAAAACGAATATTCCTTGCAGACAAAGTTCCGCCTGAACGCCCGCCAGTACAAACTGCTGGTATGGAGTGACTACGTCAAGACCGAAGATCAGGAGGCCAATCTTTACTACGATATTGCCTCGCTGACACCTGTCATGCCCCAGGGCAACTATGTGGGCAACAACGAGCGCAAGGACTGCTTCCGCGGCTGCGCCGACCTCGACCTGCGCAAGTACCGCGACGAGTGGGCCGCCAGTGTTTCCCTCGACGTGGAGCTGCGACGTCCGGTAGGCCGTTACGAGATCATCACCACCGACCTCGGGGCTTTCCGCCAGCGTCTTGCCGACGGAGTGATCTCCGGCTCGGAATTCTCGGTACGCGTCCGCTACGCCGACTACCGCGCCACGGGCTACAATGTTCTCCAGAACGTGCCCAAGAACTTCCTGTCGTACCTGTTCTACAAGACCACGCTCAAAAACGAGAACTGGGAGGGAGACCAGGCGTCGCTGCGCCTCGGATTCGATTACTGCTTTGTTGACGCCGGCGACGCCGGGTCGAAGATTCCGGTAGAGATTGAGATTCTCAACGAGAAGAACCAGCAGGTTTCGCGCACTGTGCTCTCCATCCCCGTGGTGCAGGGCTACAACACCGTGGTCTCGGGCCGCTTCATGACCGGCACCGACGACGGTTCCGTGTCGGTTGATCCCGGCTACGACGGCGTGGTAGACATCGACCTTGGAAAAATCTGAATCAAGAATAATCAACTTTAAAGTTTAATATCGATATGAAAAAATTCTCTAAGATCTTCTTCGGGGTCGGCGCCGCTTTCGCTATGACCGCCTGCGCTTCCGAGGAAGTGGCAAATCCCGCCGCCACAACCGATGTCACCGTCACAGTGGCCACCGATGCCGGAATCGCGAGCCGCGCCCTGGCAAACATCGACGGCTATGAACTGAAATGCGTGATGCAGCTTCTCGACGACAACGGCGCGACCGTCGGCACACAGGCCACCGCTTCCGCCGCCGCAGGCAAGGCCTCCTTCGTGATCAAGGCCGCCGATATAGACGCCGGTGCCTCCAAGGCTCTCTTCTGGGCCGAGTATGTCCCCTCCGCCGCCGGCTCGAAAGTCTACAACAGTGCCGACCTGACAAATATCTCCTATAACGTTACCGACTTCAACGCCGCCGATGCCAACCTTATGGCCGCCGCGGATGCTTTCGCCGGAACAATCACCACCCTGACCAACGGCGCTTCCGCGACACTGACGCGCCCGATGATCCAGTTCAACTTCGCTCCCACCAACCCCGAGGCAGCCGCCGGCGCGACTTCCCTCAAGGTTGAATACACCGCTCCCTCGGCCTACAACGTGCTGACAGGCAACTGTGACGCGGCAGCCTCGCAGGCACTGGTCTACAACAACGCCGCGTTCGAGCCGGTAGCCAAAGGCAATTGGTTCAGCAGCCTGATTTTCGCTCCCGCCAACATGTCGAAGTACGACGGCGAGATTAAGATGACCCTCGGCGGCGGTGTAAGCAAGACGCTGACAATTCCCGCCAACACCCTTCCCCTTGATGCCAACTATATAGTTAACGCCAAAGCCGAGATTACCGCCGGTGGCGACGAGACCCTCGACGTTGATGTCAACGTTGGCATCAATGGCGACTTCGAGAACGAGCCGAAGCCCCTGGTTATGGAGGTAGGCGCGTATGTCGATGCCGCGGGCAAGGTTACCGCTGACGTTGCTGACGCTGTGGCCGTGGTTTACCACATGGGCGCTATCGAGGGCGACGAGGCAAGCCTCTATCCCGCCGAGTTCGCCGGCAAGACCATCAAGGCTTACGCGGTGGCTCTTGAAAACACCATCAAAGACCGTCAGCAGCTTAACAGCGCGACAATCCCCGACGGCTTCGCTCCCGCCACTGATATCGTCAACGGCACCCAGAACACTGCCACATTCCTCGACAACGATGTCATGAAGGTGAGCAATGTGGTAATTAAATTCAACGAGTTCACCGCCGCTCACGCGCTGACCGCCGCCGGAACCACCACTACCGACTGGTATATCCCCGCGCAGAAGCAGATGCAGGTATGGACGATTCTGATCGCCAACACCACCCTGTATCCTAAGAACGAGGAAACTCCCGCCATGGGTCCCGACGGGTCTGACGCTTTCAAGGCTATCTTCCCCAAGACCAACCTGTTCGACCGCGACAACATGCAGAACTGCATGTATGTGACATGCTCTGTGAACGACGGCGGCAATGTCATGGGCGCCCAGTTCGCCAACAACGCCGATCTGGACTATACCAATGTCACTTTCAGCCAGATCGACATCAAGACCAAGACCCAGAGCGTGCTCTGCCGTCCGATGTTCACTATCTTTGAATAACCGGGCAGCTTTCAGAAACTGACATCACAAAACCTGATATCGACAGACGGGAGCCGGAGGGCCCCGCGCCCTCCGGCTCCCGTCTCCTTTTTTCATAGCAGGCATTTTGCCGAGAGATTTTTTCTGTCAGACAGACTTTAAAGATGATACTATCTATGAACAAGATACATAACCTTTTACTCGGCGCGGCCGCGGCCCTCGCGATGGGCTCCTGCTCCAGCACCGAAGATATTACCCCGGCGGGGGCGCCAGAGGGCGACATCATAGTGCGCGTCGCCACTCAGGAGGCAGCTGCCGGAAGCCGTGCCGGCGTGGCCGTCATCCCCGGCTACACATTGAAATGCGTCATGCAGCTTTTCGCCGACGACGGCGTGGCCGTCGGAGCCCGCGAGGTGATGAATGCCTCCACCGGGTCGGCCGAGTTCGTGCTGCACGCCAAGGATATCGCCAACGGGGCCACCAAGGCTGACTTTTGGGCGGAATATATGCCTGACGATCCTCTGACCACACCTAAAATATATAATAGCGACGACCTGTCGAACATCACATACAGCGAGACCTCGTTCAATATGGCCGACGCTGACCGCATGGCGGCCATGGACGCGTTCGCCGGCCTGTTGACGACCCTCGAGAACGGAGCCTCGGTGACCCTCAAGCGCCCGATGATCAAGCTGAACTTCACTCCCAAGAATCCGGAGATGGCCCAGGGCGCTAAACTTATTAAAATTTCTTATAACGCGCCTTCGGGCTACAACGTCATCGACGGGACGTGCAATAAGGAGGCTTTCGCGGCCGTTACCTATAACAACGATAATTTCGATCCCGCGCAGTCTCCCTGGTTCTCCAATATGATTTTCGCCCCCTCGAACATGGCGAAGCTCGACAAACCCATAACCATGCAGGTAAGCGGGCGAGGCGACCAAAAGATGACCATAGCCAAAAACACCATACCCCTGGACGCAAACTACACCGTGAACGCCGTGGCTGAGATCAGCCGCGCCGAGACGCAGGACCTCAACGTGGAGGTCTCGATTGACAACGAGTTCGTCAACGACCCTGACCGCGACGTGGAGATGGTGCTCGGATCGTATGTGAACGCCCGCGGCCGCGCGACACTTGACCCCAATTCGGCAGTCGGCATCGTGTTCTATATGGGTGCCATGTCGGGCGACAACATCGGCCTCTATCCAGAGAAGTTCGCCGGCAAGACCA
>ERZ777306.3783-NODE-3783-length-15116-cov-5.985658_pt1 | contig 15116 bp, 12 predicted proteins | sample MGYA00374966_ERZ777306 | MGnify/ENA primary metagenome ERZ777306 (study PRJEB29329, sample SAMN06343882) | mouse gut metagenome | isolation source: Mouse cecum | place: Austria: Vienna | collected 2014-11-15 ...
AGCTGGATCAGCCTGCGCTGGGTGGGCAGATGATCCTTGATCCACTGCAGGGGCTTAGCCAAGGCCGATACACTCCGTACAGATATTGATGGCCTTCACCAGCACGTCCCGCAATCCGCCGTTCATCACACCCAGCACGATGAACACGATGGCGATGATATAGAGCGCTGCCCGCAGGGGCGTCAGGGGAACGCGGCGGCCTTCAGGCGCTTTCTTCGGCGCGGTCTTGGGAACCTCCCGCAGGAGCGCCAGTTCCCTCTCCACGCTGCGGCCAAAGGCCAGGGACGCCGCGATCATCACTCCGAAGCCCACGATTACCCACGGCGCCACATGCCACAGCATATCCCCCATGACCGTTTCCAGGTTCCAGGAGATAAAGTGCGCGCCGTTAAGCAGATAGACAAGGCTGAACCCCGCGCAGATCAGCACCGCGAAGGCCGCCAGCGCCGCCATCATCCGGCGGCGGCGCTCCTCCGATCGGGCGGCGTCGGGCAAAGACGCCACCCGCGCCTTCAGCAGGCGTAGCCGATTTTCCAGGGATAGGGCGGAGCGGGAAGCCGCCGGGCCGTCCGCCAGGGCCTGGGCTGTCAGCGCCAGCAGCACAAGCGCCGCGTAGCCCAGCAGGACAGGCGCCATGGGCCGCAGGCGCTCGCTGACCTTTTCCACACTGTATACAGGGGTCAAATGGACGCCGTTGGCATCCAGATTGGCAGAGCTGTTGCCCTCCAGATAAAGTCCCACGCATGCAAGACCCAGCGCCAGCAGCACCCCCAGGGTGCATACCGCCACCGCGATCCTCATCCATGGCAATAGCTTGGACATATCGCCGCTCCTTTTCATCCGTATTCAACCTGAACGGTCACGCTGATTATACCATAACTGTCCATACGGGGGCAACGCCGCCTTTCTTCGGGAACACAGAAAGAACAGCCTTCGACACTGCGGGCGCTTGACATGCAGGAAATCCGGGTTTTATAATGGGAACGCAATCCGAATCAAGGAGGGTAACAACGATATGAAAAAAGCATTTTCCCTGCTCCTTGCTCTTGCCCTGTGCATCGCCAGTCTGGCGATGGCCGAGGAAGCGCAGCCTGCTGTGTATCAGCTGGGCGACAAGATTGACGACTTTACCATGACCACCTACGACGGCACGTCCGTCACCCTCTCCGAGGTGCTCAAGGAGAAGGACATGGTGCTCATCAACATCTGGGCCACCTGGTGCGGCCCCTGCCGCAACGAGTTCCCCTTCCTGGAGGAGGCCTATCAGCAGTACAAGGACAAGGTGGAAGTGCTGGCCCTGTCCTGCGAGCCCACGGATGACGATCAGGTGCTGACTGATTTCGTGGCCGAAATGGGCCTGACCTTCCCCGTGGGCCGGGATGACGTCGGCCTGGATAGTCGCTTCGGCGTGCGGAGCATCCCCACCTCCGTTGTGGTGGATCGCTTCGGTACCATCTGCTTCATCGAGGCAGGCTCCCAGCCCAGCGTGGACGCCTTCGCGCGGCTTTTCGACGCTTTCCTGGGCGATGACTATACCGAGTCCGTCCTCCTGGACGGCGTGCCCCGGGTAAAGCCCAATGTGGAGCCCTCTGCCGAGGCTGACCTGGCCGCCGCGCTGAATGTGGAGGGCGGCGAGCTGATCTTCACCAACGGTACGGGAGAGACCGACTGGCCCATGGTGGTGGGCGAGAAGGACGGCCGCAGCGTTGCCGTTTCCTCCAACACCAACATCGCTGACAGTGAAGCCCTGGTCAACACCACCGTGGCCGCCAAAGCGGGAGACGCCATCGTGGTGACCTTCAAGGTTTCCAGCGAGGCAGCCTGCGACCTGATGCAGCTGCGCGTCAACGGTAAGACCGTGAAGTCCTTCGGCGGCGAAAAGGACTGGATGACCTACGCCTACGCCGTTCCCGCGGATGGCGAATACGCCGTCACCCTGGCCTTCACCAACGACATCGCGGGCTTTGCCGGCGAGGATACCCTGTGGGTGGACAGCGTGGCCCTTGTTTCCGGCGACGCGGCGGCCGAAGCCCTGGCGGCCAATCCCGTATATCCCGTGGCGGATGCGAACGCTGCCGCCGCCCTTGGCGAGGATGCCAGGAAGCTTGTCATCAACGATCCCGCTGGTCGGATGACCGCCAGCTATGGCGACCTGTTCTACCTGACGCCCGGCGAGACCGCGACCTTCGAGTTTGCCGTGACCGCCGATATCGACCCGGAAGCCGCCCTGATCTACTGCAACTTTGACGGAGCCTCCTATGCGCTGGTGGATTGCCTGACGGATGGCAAGTACGTCGTTACCTCCGGCGGCGACAGCATGGAGACCACCGGCTACAGCGAGAGCAGCATCTACCTTTATCCCACCGCTGACGCCGAGGAAGCGGCTGTGGTTGTTTCCTACCTCAAGAGCGAGGAAAACGTCAATGCCTTCGTGAGCGACATCACCGACGAAAACGGCGCGGCGGTCGGCTCCTGGACGTATGCCGACGGCACCGCGCCCTCCACAGACGCCCTGCCCGGCTCCTCCGTGGAGGTCCTGACCGAGGCGTCCTACGTTGTCAAGTACGTTGACCAGGATGGCAATCCCGTGGCTGGCGTGATGTGCCAGGTCTGCGACGACGCCACCTGCCAGGTTTTTGTTTCTGATGCCGACGGTGTATGCGCCTTCACCCTGGCGCCCTATGCCTGGGAGATTCACACCCTGAAGGTACCCGAGGGCTATGAGGGCGACACGGAGACCGTCACCACCGCGCCGGTGGAAGGCGGCGAGCTGAGCTTCACCCTGACCCGGAAGTAACAGGAGCATCATCGTTCCGCAGCTGCGCTGCCGCCTGGACAAGTTCAAGGCGGCAGCGCTTTTTTGGTGCGGTAGTCAGCCGTAAATTTTGACGCAAAAGGGGGTGCCGCGCTGAAGGATTCATTCAAGCCGAATGTCCATCATAGAGAAGAACGAGCGGCCCCGTGGCCGTCTGCCGCGTCGCGTCAGGCGCCATGGAGAAGACCTCACCCATCTGCTTTATGGAGGACGCGGGCGGGATGGCGACGCTTTTCCCAGCGACAAAATTTTTTTCCAAAGTGCTTGACATCTGTCCAGACCTTTGGTATAATAACCTTCGCAGTCGGATAAACTGCTGAACACATTGGGGAATGGTGTAATGGCAGCACCTGCGACTCTGACTCGTATTGTCTAGGTTCGAATCCTAGTTCCCCAGCACATATGCCTCCGTTGTCTAGAGGCCTAGGACGCCGCCCTCTCAAGGCGAAAACACGGGTTCGAATCCCGTCGGAGGTGCTTGACCACCAGCAAATAGCTGGTGGTTTTTCTATAGTCCGGATTTGGATGGACATAGCCATTTTTGCTGTGATGCGTTGTACCGGCGACGAACAAGGCCACGATATGACCGAAAGGAGATCCCGCGTTGATTATCCTCATCACAGGCGCGTCCCACACAGGGAAAACCGCGCTGGCCCAAGCCTTGCTGGAACGATACCGCTATCCCTATCTGTCCATGGATCATTTGAAGATGGGCTTGATTCGCAGCGGCGGCACCGACCTCACGCCCCTGAGCGACGAGGCTGATCTGACGGCGTATTTGTGGCCGATTGTCCGGGAGATGGTGAAAACCTGCGTTGAGAATCAGCAAAATCTGATTGTCGAAGGCTGCTACATCCCCTTCGACTGGGCCAAGGATTTTGACAGGACATACCTTGACCACATCCGTTTTGTTTGCCTGGCGATGAGCGAGGGCTATATCCGGGCTCACTTTGACGCTATCAAGCGATACGCGAACGTGATCGAGCATCGCGCTGAGGACGAGGCCCTGTCCATGGAAGATGTGCTCAGGGAGAATGCCCGGATGCTGGCGCTGTGCCGTGAGCATCACGCCCGCTGCCTGCTCGTGGAGGATACCTATCGGATTGATACGGCGCTTATATGAAAAGCCCCCGCGGTTCACATCGTGCCGCGGGGTTTGCGATGCTTGGAATAGCGGGCGGGATGAAAGCCTGCCGCAGCCCAGGGGGCGTTCTCAAGCGCTCGGGCGGTGCGCTCTCAGCGATACCCCTCATCATCAGGGCCCGGCGGACGCCTTGGCGCGACGCGGCCATGCCTTCCATCAAGGCGGCGTAGCCTCGCTCCGGTGTGCGGATGACGGCGGTCTTGTAGCCGATGAAGCCTGCCGCGATAGCCATCAGGTTTCCGGGGATATCCCGCCTGCTGCCGGGGGACTTCGCGCCATTCCGCGCTTCCCAAGCCAGATGGGCCTTCTCATTCTGAAGGCTGTTTTGACGGCGGCATCAAACAGACGCGGGTCATGGCTCAGGAGTGTGCTGGCCGGAATCGTCCTCGGACGGCGTTACCGGCTGAGGCCCCCGCGCACAGACCGACCGGACGCCGATCTTCCTGGCGCAACGCTTCTGGCTTGACGGCGTTCTCAATCAAGAGGATAGCCGCTGCCGGGCAATGCCATTGCCCCCGCAGCGGCATCGAACCGCCGCAAGAATCAAGACCCGCCGTGCCGATCCTTCAAGGATGCCGATTTGCCCGGGGTATTCTGTACCTGGAGAAGATAGTCTTTTCCGTCGCGGAAAGCCTGCGCACAAGCGCAGCACAGACAGTTCCGGCCCTCGCGATGTTCCTTTGCTCGGCCCTGTGCAAAGGAACCGCTCCCGCTGCGGGAAGTGCTGTCCCGATCAGACGGAAATGGCGGTGGATTTCCGGCTGCCTGACCAATCGTGGCAGGGGCATGGTGCGCAGCAGTCCTTGACACGAGCGCTGGCGAAGCGTCGAAACAGCGAAAAGCACAGGCTTTTTTCCCCTGCGCGAGGCTGCCGCGAAGCCAAGCACTGACAATGGCAGCCAAGAAGAACCTTTCCTCTTAGCCGTTGACACCCTCCCCTGCCTGCGGTATCATAAATTCACCAATATCAAGGGAGGAATCGGGATGAATCAGTTTTCCCGAACCGAGGCGCTGCTGGGTGCGGATGCCATGGCGCGTTTGGCGGCGGCGCGGGTGGCCGTGTTTGGCCTGGGCGGCGTAGGCGGCCATGCGGCGGAAGCGCTGGCGCGCAGCGGCGTGGGCGCCATCGACCTCATTGACAACGATCGCGTCAGCGAGACCAACCTCAATCGGCAGCTTGTAGCGCTGCATTCCACGGTGGGGATGCCCAAGGTCGAGGCCCTGGCCCAGCGCCTCCGGGACATCAACCCGGACATCCGCTTGACGCTCCACCCCTTGTTCTATCTCCCTGAAACAGCCGACGCGGTGAACCTTTCCGTTTATGACTGCGTGCTTGACGCGGTGGATACCGTCAGCGCCAAGCTGGAGCTGATTGTTCGGACGAATCGTCTGGGCATCCCCCTCATCAGCGCCATGGGGGCCGGCAACAAGCTGGACCCAACGCAGCTTCGCTCGGCGGATATTTATGAGACCCGGGAATGCCGCCTAGCTCGGGTTATCCGAAGTGAATGCCGGAAGCGGGGCGTCGGCAGCCTGCGGGTGGTATACTCCCCGGAGCCACCGGTCATCACCGCCGCTGATACGGAGGAAGCCCCCCCGGATGGCCGCCGCGCCATTCCCGGAAGCGCCGCCTTTGTCCCGGCTGCCATGGGACTGATAATGGCTGCGGAAGCTGTTGGGAGATTGGCCACGGGATCGTGGCGATGACGGGGCGGGGATAGGATCGGCGGCAATCAGGCCGCCATGGTATAGCCCTTGGCAGGGCAGCGGGCGATGAAGGCTGTACTTTCTCCTTGGGAAAAGCAGCGCCATAAACGCCAGCCGCCCTGCTAAGGGCAAAAATGCTTCTTAAATGTCTTAAATGTAAGAGGCTTTCTTGTCCTTGCGCTGCTTTTTCTTCAGCCACCCATAGGCGCCCAGACAGATGACAGCGGAAAGCAGGGACCCCAGCGGCGAGGCCCAGCCCATGGGGTACAGGGTTTCCGGGTACAGCATGGAAGCGACATAAGCGCCGGGTACGCGCACCAGCACCATGCTGGCGACGTTGTGAGCAAAGGACAGGGAGGACAGGCCGTAGGCGCAGAAAAAACCGCTGAAGCAGAAGTGAATGCCCGCGAACACGCAGTCCCACACATAAGAGCGCAGATAGGCCGCGCCCTGGCGGATGACCTCGGCCTCATCCGCGAAGAGGCTCAGCGCCTGCTCGGGGATCAGCTGGAACAGCGCTGCGCAGCATAGCCCGTAGCCTGCGCAGATGGTCAGCGCGTACCGAAGCACCCGGCGGGCGCGATCGTGCAGACTGGCTCCGACGCACTGCGCAGCCAGGGCGGAGACCGTGGACATCAGCGCCGAGGGCACCAGGAACAGCAGGCTGATGAGCTTTTCCACGATGCCCACCGCCGCCGCCGCGTCCACACCCCGGCGGTTGGCGATCACCGTAATCAATAGGAAGGAAATCTGGATAAAGGCGTCCTGGCAGGCCACCGGCAGGCCGATGCGCAGCAGCTTCCCTATCACCCGACGGTCAGGACGCAGATCGGCCGCCGTCATTGGAAGGTCGAAGCGCTGCCGGCGGCGCTTATGCCGCAGGTACAGCAGAGCGAAAACCACACTGCATGTCTGGCTGATGACGGTGCCCAGGGCCGCCCCCGACGCGGCCATCCCCAGCCCGCCGATGAAAATGTAGTCCAGCAGGATGTTGAGGGTGCAGGCGACGGCTACAAACGCCATGGGGCTGCGGGAGTCCCCCATGCCCCGGAGCACCGCGCTGATGATGTTGTACGAAACGATGCAGGGAAGCCCCGCGAAGCAGATCATCAGGTACTGCCGGGTCTGCCGGGCGGCCTCCGGAGGCGTGGACATCACGCTGACCACGCCGTCCACCGTGAGCAGCAGCGCCGCGGTCAGCGCCGCCGCTACCCCCAGGAACAGCGTGACGGTGTTGCCTGCGGCCCTCGCCATCAGCCGTGCGTCCCTCGCGCCTACCGACCGGCTGATAACCACTGTGGAGCCCATGGCCAGGCCGACGATGACCACCGTCAGCATGTGCATCACCTGGCTGCCGATGGAGACGGCGGAAATGATGTCCGCCCCGCCATATTGTCCGGCAATAAACAGGTCTGCCAGGCCATAGAGCGTTTGCAGGAGGGTGGAAAGCAGATAAGGCAGGGAAAAAGCGGCCATGCTTTTCAGGACGCTGCACTGGGTGAGATCGCGCTGCATAAAAAAGCCCCCGTGCGTGCAAGATTCGCCTGTCATCATAGCACGGCGGAAAGCGAAGGTCAAGGGTAAGGGAGGGTCATTGCTTCTTCAGAAAGCGGCGGATGGCCTCGAAGGAGGCGTCGGAAATGTCATGCTCAATTTTGCAGGCGTCCTCCAGGGCGGTAGCCTCGTCCACGCCCAGCCGCTCCAGAAAACTGGCGATGGCGCGGTGCCTGTCCAGCATCCGCGCGGCGATGTCGGCGCCCAGGGGCGTCAGGGAAATGAGATTCTCCTCGTCCATGAGGATGTAGCCGTTTTCCCGCAGGCGTTTCATGGCGAAGCTTACCGAGGGCTTGCTGACGTTCAGCCGCGCGGCGATGTCCACCGAGCGGGCATAGCCCTTTTCCTGGCGGAGCATCAGGATGGCCTCCAAATAGTCCTCCGCCGATTCGTGAATGTTCATGGGTCAAGCCTCGCTTTCTTGTTGGTGCTGCGCTGGTTCCATGGTATCATGCCTTTTGCTTTTTTTCAAGAGGCGGGAGGCTTTTGTAGACGCTCCCCCTGTCCTTGACAAGCCCGCGCGCCTGTGATATGATGCACCCATTCAACCGGGCGCCCTTGGGACGAGCGGCGTCCTTTCCTTTATAATGCGGGCGACCGGGAGGTGGAACCCATTGACGGACGATATGAGAGCGGAGCTGCGGGAGCTGTTTGAGGCACTTCACCGCCACCCGGAGCTCGGCTTTGAGGAGCATGTGACCACCGCGCTTTTGCGGGACGCGCTGGCGCGGCACGGCGTCACCATCCTGGACAGCGAGCTGACCACGGGGCTGATCGCCCAGGTGGAGGGCGGGCTGCCGGGGCCTATGATCGGGCTGAGGGCGGACATTGACGGTCTGCCGGTTCAGGAGGCGTCGGGGCTGCCCTACGCCTCCTGCCATGAGGGCCGGATGCACGCCTGCGGCCATGATTTTCACGTGGCCTGCATGGCGGGAGCGGCCATGCTGCTGAAGGCACGGGAGAGGGAGCTTCCCGGCACGGTCAGGATCATCTTCCAGCCCGCCGAAGAGATTGACGCGGGGGCGCGGCGGGTGCTGGCCACGGGGCTGACGGCGGACTGCCGGTGCTTCCTGGCCGGGCACAGCTATCCCGGCTTCCCTGCCGGTACTGTCGGCATCAAGGAGGGCCCGGTGATGGCGGCGGTGGATCGCTTCCGGGTGCTGCTGCGGGGCAAGGGCTGCCATGCCGCGCATCCCCATAAGGGCGTTGATCCCGTGGTGGCCATGGCTGCCCTGGTGCAGAGCCTGCAGACCATCGTCAGCCGTACGCTGAACCCCTTTTCCACCAGCCTGTGCTCCATCACCCACGCGGAGGCGGGCAACACCTGGAATGTGATTCCCGAGACGGCTGTGGTGGAGGGCACCATCCGCACCCTTGACAAGGATGACCGCGCCCGGGCGGAAGAGCGATTCCGGCAGATTGTGGCGGGCATCGCGGCAGCCTATGGCGTGGAGGCGGAGACCGACTGGCGGCACGGTTCCCCGGCGCTGCATAACGACAGCCGCCTGTGCGCCCTGGCCCGCCGAGTGGCCCAGGACCGCGGCCTGACGGCGGAGCGCCAGGAAGATACCCTGGGCGGCGAGGATTTCTCCTGCTATCTGGAAAACGGAACGCCGGGGCTGTTTGTGCGGATCGGTACAGGCGGGACGTACCCCTCCCATCATCCTAAATTCACGGTGAACCCCGATGCACTGGCTTCCGCCGCCGACTTTTTTGCCGCGCTGGCCCAGGCCTGCCTTGAGGCGGAAGGCGAAGCGCGCTGACCTCAATTCCCCGCGTGATGACAAGGAGGCGAGTCCATGGGTGACCAGCCTGCCCGCCGGGTGGCGCTTTGCGGCCTGCTGACGGCGCTGATGCTGGCGCTGGGCTGGGTGGAGCAATGGATTCCCCTGAACGTCGCCATCCCCGGCATCAAGCTGGGGCTGAGCAACGGTGTGCTGATCTTCGCGGTGTATTTGCTGAATGTGCCCACAGCCTTCATGCTTCTGGCTCTCAAGCTGGTGCTATCGGCGGCGCTTTTTGCGGGCTTTGGGGCGCTGCCCTATGCCGCTGCCGGCGGTGTGCTGAGCGTGGCGGTGATGGCGCTCCTGCGCCGGGTGAAGGGCTTGACGCCCGTTACGGTGAGCATGGCGGGCGGCGCGGCGCACAACATCGGTCAGGTGGCCATGGCCATGCTGGTGACCCAGACGCCGGGGCTGGTGGGCTATATGGGCCTTTTAATGCTGGCGGGTATGGTCTGCGGCGCGCTGACGGGCATCTGTGCCCAGGGCGTGATGCGCCATCTTCCACACCTGCGCGCAAAAAAGTAGCAAACAAGAGCCGCCCAAGCGCCTCAGCAAGGCGCACGAAATCCTGGACGGTGTCGGAGGGCCCGCAGGCTCTCTGTCTTCCAATCGTATCGACCGGGCGGCATCGCCGCGAGAAAAAAACCGGTCGGTCGGGTTTGCGATTTCGCAAGAAATCGCTTCCTTACACGCCCTCACGGCCGGGAGAACGGCTTTGCTGTTTGATCAGTGAGGGGGTGCGATGAAAACGGGGGCGAAGCCCCCTCGTCAAAGTGGTGAAGCCGCTTTGACGACACCGGGAGGTAGTTGGATGCCCCGTGACCTGACGCCCTGCGAGAAGATCGAGCGAAGCCTTATCAAGCGCTTCCGCAAGGAATTGTGGAAGCCTTTTATCGTGGCCGTCAAGCGGTATGAGCTGATCCAGCCGGGCGACCATATTGCCGTGTGCATCTCCGGCGGGAAGGACTCCATGCTTCTGGCCAAGCTGATGCAGGAATTGCACCGGCACACCTTTATCCCCTTCGAGGTGGAATTTCTGGTGATGGATCCGGGGTACAGCCCCGAAAACCGGGCAAAGATCGAGGCAAACGCCCGGCTAATGGAAATTCCCATCCGCGTCTTCAGCAGCGACATCTTCGATGTGACCAGCAAGCTGGACTGCAATCCCTGCTACATGTGCGCCCGGATGCGCCGGGGCTTTCTCTACGACAGGGCCCGGGAGCTGGGCTGCAACAAGATCGCCCTGGGGCACCACTTCAACGACGTGATTGAAACCACTGTCATGGGGATGTTCTACGGCGCCCAGCTCCAGGGGATGCTGCCCAAGCTGCACAGCAGGAACTTCCCCGGGATGGAACTGATCCGCCCCCTGTATTGCGTCCATGAGGATGATATTCTCTCCTGGTGCCGCTACAATGATCTGTCCTTCATCGCCTGCGCCTGTCGGCTGACAGAAAAGGCGGCGACGGACACGGGGGCCTCCAAGCGCCAGGAGATCAAGGAGCTTCTCCGGGCCCTGCGAAAGGATAATCCTGACGTGGAAAAGAGCGTCTTCAACAGCATTCACGCCGTGTCCCTGGACACCATGCCCGGCTACAAATGGAGGGGGCGGGAGCATTCCTTCCTGGAGCGCTACGACGAGGGGGATGACGGCGGCGACGGTCTGCCGGAATGAGCGTAACAAAGCGGCACAGCGGCTTCAGCGGGGATGGACCCGACGGCTAAGCCGTTTTCTCGGCCGTTCCATTGTGCAGGGACACGATTTTTCAGGAAGCCGCGTCAATCGCCGTACACGCCGCTGATATTTGATGGACAGCCGGCTGACGGCAAGCTTGAAGACTGTACGCGCGCTTTGGCTGACGGTCTGATGGACGCTGTTTATCACGGTACACGAATTGATACATAAAGGAGACGCGACGATGCGCTATCGCTATCTGCTGGTGGACAACGACAATACCCTCATGGACTTCGACCGGGCGGAAGCCCTGGCCTTGGCGCAAACCCTGCGCGACCTGGGCCTGCCCGCCGATGAGGCCGTCTGCCGGCTGTACCATGGCATCAATGACGCGCTGTGGAAGGCCCTCGAAAGGGGCGAGACCACCCAGCAGGCATTGAAGGTGGAGCGCTTTCGCCAGCTGCTGACGGAGCTGGGCCGCCGGGAGATCGACGCGGAGGCAGCGGCGGACACCTTTGCCCTCCGGCTGGGCGAGCATGCCGAGCTGCTTCCCGGCGCTCTCGAAATGCTTGACGCCCTTCGCGGGCGGATGAAGATCGCCCTGGTGAGCAACGGCGTCAGCGCCATCCAGCGCAGCCGCCTCCGCCGCTGTCCCTTCGCGCCCTGGTTGGACGCGGTGATTATTTCCGAGGAGGTTGGGGTTCGTAAGCCCGATCCCGCCATGGTGGAGGCGGCTCTCACGGCGCTGGGCTGCGTGGACAGGGCCCAGGCAGTGCTGCTGGGGGATAGCCTGACCGCCGATATACCCGCCGCGGTCAGCGCGGGCATCGACAGTATTTATCTGGATCGGCATGGCCGGCCGTCGACGCTGCCCACCTACACCGTCCGCAGCCTGGATGAGGCGGCCGCGCTGCTCTTGGGATAAGGGCAGGCGGCCCGGCCGCTTTGGTGAAGCTTAGAAAGGATGGAACAAATGAGGAAGCGTCACTGGCCATGGTATTTGCTTTACGGACTGATCTATCTGCTGGCGGTGACGCTGCTGGTGACCTGTGGCTGGTATCATCGGACGTACAACGTGGGCTTCAAGGAACTGCTGTATACGATGCTGGGGCCGCTGGAGGGCGCGGGCAACAGCGTCATCGATCTGGTGCTGTCCAGCTGCGTGCCGCCCATCGTCCGGCTGACGGCGGGGTATGCGGTCGCGGGCTTTCTGGTATCGGAATGCCGGTGGAACCGGACCCTTTGGACCCTGGGCGGGCGGCGGAGGTTTCCCGCGAGGCTGCTGCGGGGCCTTCGGCGGGCCGGGGCGGCGGGCTGCGTCCTGCTGCTGCTGGCATCCGGCGTGTTTGTGGAGCGGAAATTCGACGTGTCGGGCTACATCGCCGAGCTGCGTGACCAGACGCTGATCTACGACACCGACTATGTTGATCCTGCGCAGGTGACCATTACTCCGCCGGAGAAGCCGAAAAATTTGATTTACCTGTACCTGGAAAGCATGGAGACCACCTATATGGCTCGGGCGGAGGGCGGCGTTCAGCCCGAGGCGCTGATGCCCAATCTGTCCCGCCTGGCACAGGAGAACGTTTCCTTCAGAGGGACGAACACCCCCAGCGGCTTCCGGCCGGTGACAGGCACCATCTGGACCATCGCATCCCTGGTAGCGTCCACCGCGGGGATCCCCTTTTCCTTCCCTGTGGCTGCCAACGCCATGGATGTCTACGACCATTTTGCGCCGGGGCTGACCAATCTGGGAGACATTCTGGCGCGCAGCGGCTACCGGCAGGAGTTCCTCTGCGGCTCCGACGCCAAATTCGGCGGTCGGGCCAATTATTTCACCCAGCATGGCGCGTACAGCCTGTTCGACCTGTTCACCGCGCGGGAGACGGGCTACATTCCCCCGGATTATTATGTCTGGTGGGGCTTTGAGGACGCCTACCTGTTCGAGATTGCCAAGGATGAGATTACCCGTCTGGCCGCCTCGGCAGAGCCCTTCAACATGACGCTGCTGACGGTGGACCTGCATCATCTGAACGGCTATGTCTGTCCCCTTTGCCAGGAGAATCACCAGAACCGGACGGCGGATGTGGTGAACTGCACCGACCGCCAGGTGGGCGATTTCATCGCCTGGTGCCAGGAGCAGCCCTTTTATGAGGATACGGTGATCGTCGTCTCCGGCGATCATCCCCGCCAGGATCTTTCCCTGGTGGACGGCGTGGATTACCTCGACCGCACGGTATACCAGACGTATCTGGGCGCCGTTGTTCAGCCGGCGGAAGGCGCTATGGAGAACCGTGAGTTCACCGCCATGGATATGTTCCCCACCACGCTGGCGGCCCTGGGCTTTCGGATTGAGGGCGAACGCCTGGGCTTGGGAACCAACCTGTTTTCAGGCGTGCCCACTCTGGCTGAGCGCATGGGCGTGGCGGCGCTGGACGCGGAGCTGGGCAAGTATTCGCAGTACTTTATGGATCACTTTAATTGAGCACGGCCAAAGGACTCTGCCCTTTGGGAACCCGGTTGGGGGCTCTGCCCCCGACACCCCCGCCCGGGGCTCTGCCCCCGGGACCCCCGCGAAGGGGCTTCGTCCCTCTCGACTCCCGTCTCGCGGCTTGGTGTGGGGCCTTCGGTCATTGGTTCGTGCGCGTGAGGGGCAGGGTTTCGCCTGCGGGCGATCAAAGGGCTTTCCGATCGCCCTTTGGAATCCTTCGGGGCCCGCAACTTTGAGGGAGGGTGGAACCTGTAAAGCGGGTCACCCTGCGGGGGCCCTGGCGGCTTCGCCGGGCCTGCATGGGCAACTGCCGGTATCATCCTACAACCGACATAGGAAACGCGGGTACCTGTCCCGTATACCGTATAGGAATCACAGGTGCCAGTCCCATGTGCAACCACACCGCGAAGCTATACCAGATGAAAACCTTGCCGCTTGCTGAAATCAGCTGGCCCAATAGCGCTGGATTTTCCACGGGTACCAGTCCCATGTGCAACCACGCCGCAAAGCCAAGCCAGACGAGAGCATCGCCGCCTGCTGGACACTTGCCTGCTCCAATGGAGGTGGACGACTGCCCCTGCGAGGCGGTATTAGCTGGTGACTGATAATGGCTACACACATCGTGCTATGCCACGGGGACCTGGGGGCCGCCACTCATGCAGGTTAACTTTGGCGGCCCCCAGACCTCTTTGCTACTTTCTCCGTGGAGAAAGTAGAGCCATTATCAACAAGAGCCTTGCAAGGGAAAAGCATCCTTGCAAGGCTCTTTGCATTCAAGCAGGGATTCCGGCCCTACGGCGCGGCCAAAGGGCTTTCCGATTACCCTTTGGAAACCTTCGGCCCCAGCGAGGCTAGGTCTTCCCATCACTATGGAAACCTTCGGGGCCCAACTTTCAGGGCTTTCCAATGCTCTTTGGAAACCTTCAGGGCCCGACTCCTGGGGCTTCCCATCGTCTTGGAAACCTTCAGCCCCTGCGGGGGCCAGATTTGCCCATCGCCCCCAAAATGAGCAAGAAGCTGACACTTTCCATGCCAGCTTCTTGCTGCTCTGTTATTTCTGTCCCGCCGCGTACTGCGACGGCGTCTGCCCGGTATGCTGATGGAAAACCTTACTGAAATAGGAAGAATCCTCATACCCTACGCAGGCGGCCACGTCCCGTAGCAGCATGCCTGGCTTATCCCGCAGCAGGTGCATGGCGGCCTCCATGCGGCGGCGCATCAGGCAGTTGTTGAAGGTAACGTCGCTGTATTTGCGGAACAGGCGGTTCAGATAGGTCTGGGAGATGCCGATTTTATCGCATACGCTCTGCACGCTGAGGGGGCTGGCATAATTTTTGTCGATGTAATCCATGGCGAAGTCGTACAGCTCCCGGGTGGACAGCTTGCGATCCCGGGAGGTGCTTTCGTCCTCAAAGAGCACGGCGTAGATGTTCGCCATCAATTCGCCGTAGGTGGAGGCGTACAGGAACAGATCAAGAATGCCGCTGATGGTTTTGTCATAGTGTGCTTTAAGGGCGGGAAGGCTGGCCGTCAGCCCGAGCACCAGCTGCTGTACAAAGCCCCAGACCTGCCGTTGGGTATAGCTTTGCCGCTCGAAGGCGACGGCAAATTCCAGGAACATTTCCTTGATTTCGTCAAATCTGCCGCAGGAGCAGAAGTAGCTCAGCTGGTTCAGCTGCGCGGCGGTGAGCGTCGGCGGGGCCGCCTTGTCCGCCGCCGCGCAGAGGGGCAGCAGCTGATGCTTGCCGATTACGGCCTGGGTCTGCAATTGCGGCAGGGCCTGCTTGACGAAGCCGTGGAGCATGACCATGGCCTGGGGCGTGGGCTGGTAGATGGCGGTCCAGGTGCTCAGAGAAGTGTGCTGCACCATATAAACACTGATCTCTGACATGAACTGCTCCAGTTCCCGGGCGGGGAAGATCAAAATCTGCTCGTTGTCATCCCGGCCG
>ERZ777306.3784-NODE-3784-length-15115-cov-29.324104_pt1 | contig 15115 bp, 10 predicted proteins | sample MGYA00374966_ERZ777306 | MGnify/ENA primary metagenome ERZ777306 (study PRJEB29329, sample SAMN06343882) | mouse gut metagenome | isolation source: Mouse cecum | place: Austria: Vienna | collected 2014-11-15 ...
GAGGAATGATTAAATATTTACTTCAAATAAATAGTTAATAAAAAAATTGGCAGGATTTAAAGGGCGGGTAGTAATACCCGCCCTTAAACTTTTGCCACACTTGACAACAAAATAAAAATGTGTCATAATAAACTTACCGTAAAGACGCGCAGGGTAACGTAATAGCTATAATAAACGGCGACGGCGGTTTAATAGCCAGATACGAATACGACGCTTGGGGGAATAACGTTGTAACGGATAAAGACGGCAACCCTGTAACAAGCGGAATAGGCGTTTTAAACCCCTTCCGTTACCGCAGTTACTACTACGATACCGAAACAGAATTGTACTACTTACAGACAAGGTATTACGACCCCGAACTTGGTCGTTTTATCTCGCAGGACAGCATAGAGTACGCCGCTCCCGAAACTATAAACGGACTTAACCTGTACGCTTACTGCGGCAATAACCCTGTAATGAATATAGACCCTACGGGAACCGCGTGGTGGTTGTGGCGGGAAATATCTGATTTTTTCTCTAATATTTATGATGGCATAATTACACCTATTAAAAATGTATTTAATAAGACTAATGATGCTCTTGATAATTATATAATTAAACCTATAGAGAATTGGACAAATAGAACCGTTAATCCTGTACTTTTTAAGACCTTTTTAAATACTTGGAAATGGCTTAATGGAGATGAATGGTATCAGTATTTTACAAAGAATCTAATTCTAGCTAGTGTGTCGACGTTAATCGGTGTAGCTTTTGGACCTTTAGGTGCAAAGGCTGGATTGATTATGGGGATTGTTAGCAGTTTTTGTGTCGGTCAATGGTGGGATTATTCAAATTCTGTATGGGATTGGTTCATTGTTGGAGGGATTTTTAGTAAATAGAATATGAGAAAAAAAATAATAAACGTGATTTTTATATTTCTTTGTTGTTTAGCTTTTGTCTTTTTGGGCGATATGTTTCGGGTAGTTTGTGATAATCTAATGGAAGCACATCTGTGGTGGCTATCAACAGTAATAGCGTTAATAGGGGTGTATATCTTTTTTTCGCCAATTGATAGAAATATTAAAAAAAAGCATTTTAAAATTGCGCTAATTTGTGGAAGTATATTCACAGTTATAGGCTTAACAATGTTAATTGTTTGTTCTTTCCTATTCATTAAAGAATTGAGGATATCGATTTCTTTAAGTGTATGTTTTGTTGCGATATGTGGTGTTTCAATTTTGCTTCCGATTTGTTTGGACGCAAATGGTAAAACAGATGAGCACGATAATTTAAAGTGAAGTTTATAATTTTATTTAAGTGGGGCGGGTAGTAATACCCGCCCTTAAACTTTTGCCACACTTGACAACAAAATAAAAATGTGTCATAATAAACCTACCGCAAGGACGCGCAGGGTAACGTGGTTGCGTTAGTAGAATTACGATACGTTTGTTTTAACAACGGCAAATTCGTTTTGACAAGTAGCGTATAGTAGTGCTAAGATAAATAAACGGTTAAAAAACTTATAAAAGAATAAAAATTATAGCTTTTTTATCTTTAACCGTCGTTTGCGCTTGACACGTATAAAATTGCGGTGATAGTATAACGTTATAATTAACTTTTTACAAAGGAGAATGGGGTATGAAAAAGCCGTTTAATCTGCGCTTGCCCGTCTTGTATGCGGCGGCGTTGATTGCGGGAATCGTTTACTCTGCGGTACTTGCTTACTTCGGTTTGAGCGGCTTATTTATACTTATTCCCGCGCTATTGTTTGCAGCGGCTTGCATTCCTGTCGTAATAATTAAAGGCAGGGCGGCGGGCACGCTCATTTTTATTTTTGCCGCCGTTCTATTCGTCGTCGGCGCGATATATACGTACGCCGAATACTTTTTGTTTACCCAAACGGAACTGCCGCCCGCAGGCTCGGTAAAAATTACGGGCAAGGTTGTGGAAAAGGGGTTAACGTCCGAAGGGAGCAGGTACGTAATAATAGGCAACGCCTACGCGGGAGATATTAAATTAAGGGGCAAGGTTGTTGCCTATCTTTCGGATACGGCGGGCGATTATTGCGGACGCGGCTATCTTGCAACATTCAACGCCAATCTCGAAAAGCAGAATTTTTTTGCTTTCGGCGAAATAAATTACAACGCCGTAAGGGGCGTAAAATATAGCTGTTCGGTGAGCGAGGGGTTTACTGCGCAATACCGCTTTTCGCTGTTCGGAACCGTTGCCGAGGCAATGGAGAGGGCGCTGTTCGACAACCTTGCTCCCAACACCGCGGGTGTGTGTTTCGCTATGCTTACGGGCAATACGCAATCTATTTCCGCCGACACTCTTACGGCTTTCCGCAACGGAGGGATAGCGCACATTTTCGCCGTTTCGGGTCTGCATATCGGAGTAATCTACGGCGCGCTTACGTTTATTTTTAAAAAGGCGGGCGTAAACCGCTTTGCGGGAGCGGCGGTAAAAATTACATTGATTGCGCTATATGCGGGGGTGTGCGGCTTTGCTCCCTCTTCCGTCCGCGCGGTTATCGTCTGTTCGGTTTCCTCCGCGGCGGCGTGTTGCCGAAGAAAATACGACGGACTCAACGCCCTTTCGCTTGCCGCGCTCGTACTGCTTGCAATCTACCCGCTTGACCTGTTCGACGCGGGTTTTTTGTTGTCGTTCGGGGGAGTGCTGGGCATAATTATGCTGGGCGGCGGCATAAGGCGAGCCATATTCTTTCTGCCCAAAAAGCCTGGCGGGGCGCTTGCAACGGCAATATCCGTACAAATCGCCACGGCGCCAGCGTTGCTTACCTCTTTCGGAAAAGTGTCAGCCGTCGGGCTTTTATTAAACGTGGCGTTTATACCCGTTATTTCGGCTATATATGTGATTGTGTTCGTCTGCACGGCATTGGGCGCGCTCTTTCCCGCGTTGGCTTCCGCCGTTCTGCCCTCGGTATGTCTGCCGTTGGAGTTTATAATAAATTTAGTAACCGCCGCGGGTTTTGATAACGCCGCGCTTACGGGCGATTTTTCCGATTGGCTGTTCGTACCGTTTATAATTATCGTTGCGGCGCTGTCGGGCAAATTCAATTTAAGGGCGCTTACGCGCGTTTCGGCTTGCTTCTTCTTTGCAACGCTGTTGCTTATTTATGCGGTTTCGCCCGTCGCCAACGCCCCTCGTTTTGCCTTTTACGGCGGTTATAGCGGCGGTTGCGCGTTAATCAACGCGGGAAGCGGCAATGTGCTTGTCGTTACCGACGACTACAAAGGCAGGGACAATTTTGCCGACCTCGATATACGGGCGGTAGTGGTAGCGGGAGGGGACGACAATCTTTCCGTACTGTCCTACCTCGGCATAAAGTGCGAAAGGGCGTACGTGCGCGGCGGCGCGGTACAAGTGCCTTGGTTCGGGGATATCCCCATAACTTACGCCGACGAATTCGAGTGTTCGGGCGTTAAATTTACATTCGGAAGCAACGCGCTTACCGCGCGGGCGAAAGGCGTAAGTGTGGCGGTTGTTTTAAGCCGCGGCGGTGAGTACGGGGCGGACTTGACTTCGGCGGACTTCAACCTTTATTGCAGAAATTCCGACGGGGCAATTCTGTTTAACGGCAACAAAAACTACGCCCTTAAAATTTGCGGTAAAATGACGTATATGTTTAAGGGGCGGGGATATTATCCGTCTTTCGCCGTTCCGCACTGCGGCGGTAATTGAAAAAATTTATTGCGGAACTTGCAATTGCTCAAAGTATGTGATAAAATAAAAAAGCCGTTTCCGCGTTCGCGCGGACGGGGAGGCTTTGACGAATGATTGAACTTAAACGAAAATATATCGATTGGGCTAACACCGCTAAAAATTTAAAACTTCTGCGGAGGGACAACATCAACCTGCGCAGATACGTGTGTAGCCGGCTCAACTACGACAAGGGCGAGTGCAGCGGCGAGTGCGAAACGTGCAGATTCGATATGGACGAAAGTATCAGCCAACTCGAACTTGCCAAAGTTTTTAACGTTTCCGAAAGTATGATTGTAAATTGGGAAAACAACAAGAGCCGCCCCCAGCTTGACGACTTGCTTTTTTACAGCCAGATTTGCGGGCTTGACCTTTACGACGTAGTCGTGTTTTGCGAATAATTGAAAAACTTTAACTTGCAACCCGCTTTAAGGAGCGGGTTGTTTCTATTCTGTGCCGAAAAGCGAGTTGGGGGTAACGCCGAATTTTTCGTAAATAAGCATAATGCTGTCGTAGCTCGGCTTCTTGGTGCCCAAATCCATTGGCTTATTGTAGTCTGGTTTACGCCGAGCGCGTCGGCAAGCTTTTGTTGGCTAAGCCCATTGCCTTAACGAGTGGTTTGGCAGAAGCGCGGAAACTTTCGGCGAGGAAGATTGGCTCGGCAACGTAAAGGTAACTACTAAAATGGAGAGCCGCGGCGTGTTCTTTTCCACGCTCGGCGGCAGTGCGGTTATAGCCGTAGTCATTGTAGCCGCCAATTTTATGATTTTCGACGGCAGGCACGGAATAGCCGTGGGAGTGGTCGGGTGTCCGGCGTTTTTGTGGTCGGCAATACTATTTTACAAATACGTAAGACCTTTCCGCAGGCGCAAAAAAAACCGTAAAGATTATTATTGAAAAACAAAAAATAAAAGGCGCGGATACGTTCCGAGCCTTTTACTTGCGCTTTTTGCCGTAAAAGTGTTGACAAGAGTAAAAATAAGTTCTACAATAATTTTGTTGATGTGTCAACAAAAAGGTTATGCATATGGACAGATTCAGTAAATTTACCATTCTTGTAAACAGAATAGTAAGAAACATTCACAGAATTAAGAGCGACGAAACTTCCAAGCTCGGGTTAAAGGGTCCGCACGTATCCTGTCTGTACTACTTGTACAGGGCGCAAAAGCCGCTTACGGCAAGGGAGCTTTGCGACGTGTGCGACGAGGACAAGGCGGCAATTTCGCGCGCGGTGGACTATCTGGGCAAAGAGGGGTACGTTAGTTGCGACGGCTCGGCGCAGAAGAGATACAAGAGCCCCATTTCTCTTACCCCCAAGGGCGAGGAGGCGGGAATATTCCTTGCGGAGCGGGTAGACTGTATTCTTGCCGAAGCCAGCGCGGGGCTGACTGACGAGAAGAGGGGCGTTTTTTACGAGTGCCTCGACCTCATATCGGCAAATCTTCAAAATATATGCGACGGGACGGTGGAAAAAAATGGCGGTTAAACTTTTGGTCGATTCCGCTTCGGATATTGATTTGTCGGAAGCCAAAGAACTCGGCGCGGAGCTCTTGTCTATGCGCATTACTTTCGAGGACGGCGAGTACCTCGACGGCGTGGACCTCTCGCGCACAAGATTTTTCGAAAAGCTTATAGAGAGCGCGGAACTGCCCCGCACAAGCCAAATCAACCCCTTCGAATTCGAGCAGGCGTTTGAAAAATTGACCGCCGACGGCAGCGAAGTCGTGGCTATAACCATATCGTCCAAGCTTTCGGGCACGTATAAATCGGCTTCGCAGGCGGCGGAAAAATTCGGCGGCAGGGTGCGCGTGGTTGACAGCTTAAACGCCAGCACGGGCGAAAGGCTGTTGTTCTTGCGGGCGGTGCAGTTGCAGGGCGAGGGCAAGACGGCGGAGGAAATCGCCGCCGAGCTGGATAGCTGTAAGCACAGAATTTGTCTGCTTGCCGTGCTGGATACGCTCGTCTACCTGAGAAAGGGGGGCAGAATTTCCTCGCTTACGGCGTTTGCGGGCGAAATGCTTTCCATTAAGCCCGTAATCGGCATAGTCGACGGCGAGGTGAAAATGGCGGGCAAGGCGCTCGGCTCCAAAAAGAGCAACAACCTGCTTACCAAGCTGATAAAGGAAAAGGGCGTAGACTTTTCTATGCCGTTCGGCGTTATGTGGTCGGGTGCGGACGACGCTATGCTTAAAAAGTATATAGAGGACAGCAGAATACTGTGGGCGGACTATACCCGAAGCCTGCCCGCGTATATGATAGGAAGCACCATAGGCGCTCACATAGGTCCGGGCGCAATAGGCGTGGCTTTCTTTTCCGAAAATAAGTAAACAGAATATAAAAAATTTAGCCGCCCGCCGAAACTTCGGCGGGCGGCTTTTAAGTTGGTCATTATTTATCCAATATAAATTTGGCAAGCGTGTTTTTAATCGTTTCCAAATCAATGGGTTTGGCGATGTGCGCGTTCATACCGCAGTCCAAACACTTTTGAATATCCTCGGAGAAAGCGTCCGCCGTCATTGCTATAATGGGAATCTTGTTGTAGTCCTTTTTCAGTCCCCTTATAACGGTGGTGGCTTCTATGCCGTTCATTACGGGCATACGTATGTCCATAAGAATGGCATCGTATGTTCCGGGCTTGGCGGCAAGAAGTTTGTCAACGCAAATCTGACCGTTTTCCGCGTGCTCAACAATCAACCCTATGCTCGTTAAAAGCAATTCCGCAATTTCCCAATTGAGGTCGTTGTCCTCGGCGATAAGCAGGCGCTTGCCTTCGAGGCTTATTTCCTTTTTCTTGGGTTCCATATTTACCGCCGCTTCGTGCGTTACTTCCGTAAATTGCCTCAGCCCGTAGAAGAGTGTGGACTTGAACAGCGGTTTTGAGATAAATCCGCTTATGCCCGCCGCGCGCGCGTCGTCCTCGATTTCCGACCAATCGTATGCCGAGATTAGAAGTATGGGAATATTCGGTCCCAGCTTAGCGTGCATACGCCTTGCCGTTTCAATGCCGTCGATGCCGGGCAGCTTCCAATCGAGCAATATAATGTCGTACTTCCTGCCCGAGTCGTGCGCTTCGACCGCCATCTTTATAGCCGATTCGCCGTCTAACGTCGACTCCGCCTTTACGCCGATTGAAGCGAGCGAAGCCACCGTTGTGTCGCACAGCAGTTGGTCGTCGTCCACAACCAGCATTCTCCATTCGGGCAACAGCATATCTATTTCTTCCGTTTCGGCAATTTCAAGGTCTATGCAAACGTGGAACTTTGTGCCCTTGCCCGGTTTGCTGTCCACTTCGATAGAGCCGTGCATAGAGTCTATTATATACTTGGTTATCGACATTCCCAAGCCCGTGCCCTCGGTCTTGTGTACCCTTGCGCTGTCCTCGCGGGAGAAAGATTCGAAAATCTTTTTCTGGAATTCTTCGCTCATACCTATGCCGGTGTCCTGCACTGTGATGTGCGTGCGCACGTAGTGTTCGCCCTTAGGCGAGTCTTCCTGCCAGAGCGAAAGCTCTATCTTGCCGTCTTCGGGGGTGAACTTGTAGGCGTTGGAAAGAAGATTCAAAAGCACCTGGTTTAACCTTACGCTGTCGCAGTAAACCTTTTCCGCGGCGATGTCGTGCACGTAAATGTCAAAGTGCTGTTTTTTGATTTTTATTTGCGGCTGGATAATGGTGGCTATGCTCTCCACAACTTCACTTAAAGAAAGCTCTTCCATATTCAGCGTCATCTTGCCGCTCTCTATCTTGGACATATCGAGTACGTCGTTTATAAGCCCCAAGAGGTGGCGGGAGGAGAGGGAAATCTTTTTAAGGCAGTTTGCCACCTGCTCCCTGTCGTCCATATTGGCGGTTGCAATAGCCGTCATACCGACTATGGCGTTCATAGGCGTTCTTATGTCGTGGCTCATATTGGAGAGGAAGTCGCTCTTCGCCTTGTTGGCTTCCTCGGCGGACCGCTTCGCCTCTTCGAGCTGTTTTAAATTCTGCTTGTTCATATAGTAGTAAATGCCGAATATAACTACCATAATCACAAGTATAACCGCGCACGCGCCCACCGTGAAGCCCGTCCAGGTCTTGCTCAGCCCGCGCACTATTCCGTCGAGCTCGGTGTATTCCATAACGGTTATTAAATACCATTCCGAATGGTTTAACCTCTCGCAATACATATGCTTGCGCGAAGTGGAGTTGATAACGGTGGAGTACGTCTGGCTGTTGAGCATCTTTGACTTCATTGTGGAAATCAAAGCGTCGGCTTCATCGTCTTTCAGTCCGAAAGAGCCTTTAATCTGTTCGAAGTAGTTGGTGTATCCGGAGTGGTCGTGGTCGGTGTCGCCCGATTCGTTGGTGTGCATAACGTACGTGCCGCTGTTGGGGTCGTTTACGTTGTTGCCCCTGCGGATGATGTGCGTGTCGTACTTTTGCGAGGTGCTGCCGTCGGTATTTTTTTCGGAAAGCATATTAACAATTTCGTCGTTGTTTAAACCGCCTATAAGCGCCGCGCTCTTTTTGCCGTTCCGCATCGCGTAGCCGTTTTCGGTAGGCACGCCTATAAGAATTATGCCGTTGTCAATCACGGCGCCGTCTGCGGCTGAGCTGGTTGCAACCGCCACTTTGGTTTCACCGTTTTTTAAAAGGGAGTTTTCAAAGGGGGCGGGGTCGTCAAGTTTAACTTGATTGCCGTACAGCATTTCTATGTTGCCGTCGCCGTCCATAAAGGCAAGGTAGGTAAAATCGCGCGCCTGCGCCGCGTTGGTCAGGTGTGTGTTTACGTCTGCGGTATCCTCGGGGTACGTCTTGCGCAGACCGTCAATCATAGTCGTGCGCTGGTCTATAACGGTGTTGTATCTCATAACCGCCTGCCTGCCTATGCCCGTCATAAACATTTCGCCCATCTGGTTCATAGTGGCGGTGCTCTTGCCGTTCATAAACACGCCCAAAAAAGTAAACATAGCGATGCATATTACAATACCCGCTATGATGCCTATAAACATTACTCTTTTGGAAAGCTTCTGCCATTTTTTGGTGATTGCGCTCTGCTCCATACCCGCACTTCCTCGGAAAGTATATTTTTACTATCCTATTTTATGCTCTTTTTTTTCGGCTGTCAATATTTTTTGCGTGCGTAATATAATAGTTGCGCGCATATTTGCGTGCGCGCAGGCGCGCCGAACGCCAAAACTGTTGACTTACGCGCTTTAAATGGTATACTTTATGTATATTCCCAAACCAAGGGGGATGCTATTATGGCAAAAATTTACACCTCGGCGGAACAGCTTATAGGCAATACTCCGCTGTTAAAACTCGCTAACATACAAAAAAAGTTCGGCTTGACTGCGGAAATTTTAGGCAAGCTCGAATACTTCAATCCCGCGGGCTCGGTCAAGGACAGGGCGGCTAAGGCTATGCTCGACGACGCGGAAGCGCGCGGACTTCTGCGGAAAGGCTCGGTTATAATCGAGCCGACTTCGGGCAATACGGGCATTGGGCTCGCGGCGGTTGCGGCGGCGCGCGGTTACAAAACCGTGATAGTTATGCCCGACAGTATGTCGGCAGAGCGCAGAAATTTATTGCGCGCTTACGGCGCGGAACTCGTGCTGACCGACGGCGCAAAGGGTATGAAGGGCGCAATAGCCGCGGCGGAGGAAATTGCCGCAAAAACGGAGGGCGGCTTTCTGGCGGGTCAGTTTTACAACCCCGCAAACCCGCGCGCTCACGAGCTGACTACGGGACCTGAAATATGGAACGATACCGACGGAAAGGTAGACGCGTTTGTGGCGGGCGTTGGCACGGGCGGAACGCTCAGCGGCGCGGGCAGATATTTAAAGGGCAAAAATCCCGCGATAAAAGTAATCGCGGTGGAGCCGTCCTCTTCCGCGGTGCTTTCGGGCGGGCGAGCGGGCGCCCACGGCATACAGGGGCTGGGCGCGGGCTTTATTCCCGAAAACCTCGATTTATCGGTGTGCGACGAAGTGATTGCCGTTACCGAGCAAGAGGCTTACCGCTTCGGCGCGGAGGCGGCTAAAACCGAGGGCATACTCGTCGGCATTTCTTCGGGCGCGGCGTTGTGCGCGGCGGTGAAATTGGCTGAAAGGGAAGAGTATGCGGGCAAAAAGATTGTAGTAATTTTCCCCGACACGGGCGAAAGGTATTTAACCACGGATATGTTCGGCGGCTGACCGCCATTACCCTGAGGTATGGCAGACGATAAAGAATAAGTATTTGCCGAAAGCCGCGCAAAGTTATATAATGTTTACGTAAAAAAACAGCGAGGAAACACGTATGAGAAAAATTATAGAAAATAAAACGTTCGACGAAGAAAGGGCGTTGTACGGCAGTAAAGAACTGCTTATAAAAAACGTGTCGTTCGACGGCTCCGCCGACGGCGAAAGCGCGGTAAAGGAGTGCGAAGATATCGAGGTGGAGGGCTGCTTCTGCAACCTGAGATATCCCTTCTGGCACGTGCGCGGGCTTAAAATTTCGGGTACGGAGATGACGGAATACTGCCGCGCCGCGCTGTGGTACTCGCGGGATATACGCATATCTTCGAGCAAACTTCACGGCATAAAGGCGTTAAGGGAGTGCGCGGCGGTAAAAATCGATAACTGCGACATATTGTCGCCCGAATTCGGCTGGTCGACCGACGGAATAGAGATGACGGACAGTACTGCGGAGAGCGAGTACTTTATGCTCCGCGCCAAAAATATCAACTTTAAAAACGTAAAGTTCAAGGGCAAATATTCCTTTCAGTACATAGAAAACGCAACGTTTGAAAATTGCTCTTTCGATACAAAGGACGCGTCTGGCACGGCGAGAATATCGTGGTCAAGGACAGCGTAATCAAGGGCGAGTATTTCGCCTGGTACTCCAAAAACCTTACGCTTGTAAACTGCAAGATTATAGGCACCCAGCCCTTCTGTTACTGCACGGGGCTTAAACTTATAAATTGCAGTATGGAGGGTTGCGATTTGGCTTTTGAAAAGTCGCAGGCAACGGCGGAAATTATCACTAAGGTAGACAGTATAAAGAACCCTTACGAGGGCGTTATAACCGTACCCGAGGTGGGCGAAATTATCCGCGACGACCCTAAATCTAACGGAAAAATAATTATAAAAAGTGTTGAATGCGCGGTTAAATGAAGCGCAGTTGCGCGTTTGTAACCGTCGGGTTACTCATTGATAAATTATGCTTTTAGGCAGGCACATAAACGGATATTATCTCAAATATATATGGCTGTATCTCATAGGCATTGTCGGCTTGGTTGCGGTTGATTGGTTTCAACTTCTCATACCCGAATATCTGGGCAGAATAGTCGACTTGTTTAACGGAGATACCGCGGATACCTCGGCGTTGGGCGAAATCGTCGTCGGGGTAATTTTTGTTGCTGTAATTCTCTTTGCGGGCAGGGTTATGTGGAGATTTTCCATATTTGCCGCCTCACAAAAGACGGAGGCGGGCTTGCGCAGGAAGATGTTCGTTAAGGCGGAAAATCTGCCCATATCCTATTACGGAAAAAACAAGGTCGGCACGGTTATGGCGTGGTTTACGACCGACATCGAAACGATAGAGGAATACCTCGGCTGGGGCACCATTATGCTGTTCGACGCGGGCTTTTTAACCGCGCTCGTAATAATTAAAATGGTGCGGCTCGACTGGGTGTTGTCGCTTATAGTCTTTCTGCCCCTCGCGCTCATAGCCGTATGGGGCGCGCTGGTTGAAAAATTTCTCTCCGAAAAGTGGACGGTACGGCAGAAAGAGTTTGACGGATTGTACGATTTCTCGCGCGAGAGTTTTACGGGCATAAGGGTGATAAAGGCGTTTTTAAACGGCACGCGCCGCCTGCACGGGTTTGCAAAAACGGTTAAAAAGAACAGGGACGCAAACGTTGCCTACGCCCGCCTCGCCGTGCTGTTCGACTGCATAATTTCGCTTATAATCGCGTTGATTACCGCCGTAATTTTAGGCGCGGGCGGTTACTTCGTATACGCATATACAACGGGCGCGCCCGCGGTTGTGTTCGGGCATAAAATTGATATGTCGGCGGGCGATTTGGTTACTTTTTTGGGGTACTTCGAAACTATGATTTGGCCTATGATGGCGCTGGGGCAGATAATTTCTATGCGCTCGCGAGCCAAGGCTTCGCTTAAAAGGGTTTCCGATTTTTTAAACGCGGAGGAGGAAAAGGAGCCGCAAAACGCCCTTGCCTTGACCGACGTAAAGGGCGGGGTAACCTTTAAAAACTTTACGTTTTGCTATCCCGACTGCCAAACTCCCGCGCTTAAAAACGTAACGCTTGAAATTGCCGCGGGCGAGCGCGTGGGCGTTATAGGCAAGGTTGGAAGCGGCAAAACGACGCTTGTAAGCGCTCTGTTGAAAATTTATCCCGTGGAGGGCGGGCAGGTGTTTATAGACGGCAGGGATATCACAGCCTGCCGCTCTAAGGACGTAAGGGACGCGGTGGCGTACGCCCCGCAGGACAACTTTCTTTTCAGCGATACAATCGCCGGCAACATAGCTTTCGGCGCGGACGGCTGCTCCGATGAAAAGGTAGGGCAAGCGGCGGAGTTCGCCTGTCTGGACGGGGATATTCAGGGTTTCAGGGACGGATACCAAACGGTGTGCGGCGAGCGTGGCGTAACCCTTTCTGGCGGGCAGAAACAGCGAGTGTCAATCGCCCGCGCCTACATAAAGGACGCGCCCGTCCTCATTCTGGACGACAGCGTTTCCGCGGTGGATATGAAGACGGAGGAAGCCATTCTCTCCGCCATAGAGCGCGAGCGCAGGGGCAAGACGACCATAATCGTCGCTTCGCGGGCGAGTACCGTGGCGCGGTTCGACAAGGTCATAGTTATGAACGGCGGAGAGGTGGAAGCGTTTGCGCCGCCCTCCGAGCTGGCGGCAATTTCTCCCACGTACGAAAAAATGGTGCGCTTGCAGGCTTTGGAAGAAAGGGTTGCGGGAGGCGGCAGATGACGGAAGAAAAACAAATTCTGCTGGGCGAAAAACACCTGCCGTTAAACGTAAAATTAAAGCGCACATTCGCATACTTAAAGCCCCAGCTTCCGCGCTTTATAACCGCGCTTGCTCTGCTTATTTTAAACGTCGCTTTCGACGTGGCTATGCCCGTGTTCATAAGTTCCGCGTGCGACAATTTAAAGTCGAATTCGCTGAACTTAAACTTTATAATAGGGCTTGCGGTGGGCTATATCTCGGTGGGCGCGGTCAATCAGATTGTGTTGTACATCGAAAGTATGCTGTTGCAGAAGGCGGGGCAGAGCATAGTGGCAACTATGCGGTTGCAGGTGTATTCGCATATCCAAAACCTTTCGCAGAGCCAGCTCGATAAAATGCCCGTCGGTTCGCTTGTAACAAGGGTTGCCAACTATACGGCATCCCTTTCCGACCTGTTTACCGAAGTGCTTGTAAAGGTGCTTAAAAACATTCTTACCGTGGCGGGCGTGTACGGTATGATGCTGTACATAAGCTGGCAACTTTCGCTTGTTATGCTCGCGTTTATTGCCGCCGTCGCCGCAATTTCCTTTATATTCGGCAAAATAATAGGCGCCATTTTCCGCAAGGAAAGGCAGTATATATCCGAATTAAATGCATACCTCAACGAAAACCTTTCGGGTATGAAGCTCATCCACGTTTTCAACCGCCGCCAATTCAAGGAGACGGAGTTTGTGCTCAAAAACGAAAATCTGCGCAAAGCCCGCTATAAGGTGGTGGTGGCTTTCGGCATTTACCGCCCGCTTATCACTTTAATTTATATATTGTCGATAGCCGCAACTTTCTATCTCGGCATAGGCTTCGGGCTGAATTCGGCAATGCTCGTTGCGTTCTATCTGTATCTTTCCAAATTTTTCAACCCCATACAGAATCTTGCCGACCAGCTTAACAACCTACAAAAGGCTTTTACCGCCTCGGAGCGCCTGTTCAATCTTTTGGACGTCGAGCCGCAGGTGCGTGACTGCGATGGCGCGGAGGAGGTGGAAAATTTCCGCGGGGATATAGAATTCGAAAACGTTTGGTTTGCCTACGAGGGCGAGGACTGGATATTGAAGGACGTTTCTTTCAAGGTCAACGCGGGCGAAACGTGCGCTTTCGTCGGGGCTACGGGCGCTGGCAAGAGCACGGTGCTTGCGCTTATCGTGCGCAATTACGATATCGCCAAGGGGCGCATACTAATCGACGGCAGGGATATTAAGACGATTAAAATAAAATCTCTGCGCCGCGCTGTGGGGCAGATGTTGCAGGACGTATTTCTCTTCGGCGGCACGCTTAAAAGCAACCTTACACTCGGCGGGAATTTTACCGACGAAGAAATTCAAGCCGCCTGCCGCTACGTAAACGCCGACGGCTTCATTGACGAGCACCCGCAGGGTTTAAACAGGGAACTTTCCGAGCGGGGCGAAAATCTGTCGCAGGGGCAAAGGCAGCTCTTATCTTTCGCCCGCACGGTTTTGCACAAGCCGCAAATACTCATTTTAGACGAAGCCACCGCCAATATTGACACGGAAACGGAGGCGCTCATACAGGAAAGTCTGGAAAAAATGCGCAACATAGGCACTATGCTCGTCTGCGCCCACAGGCTGTCCACCGTAAAAAACGCCGATAAAATTATTGTTATGCGCAACGGCGTAATCGCGGAGAGCGGCACTCATTCCGAGTTGCTCGCGCTCGGCGGGTATTACTACGATTTGTACAGTTTACAGTCGGAAAAGCTGTAAGGTTAAAACTTGTGTTTTTGAAAGAAAATTACTTTTTTTGTGAAATTCTATCGCTTTCGGTTGACTTTTACGGGCGCGCATAATATAATAGTTAGCGTAATAACTATTTGCCTGTGTACATTTAACTGCCACGGAGCCGTGGCGGTTTTTTTATAAGATAATATTGGCGCTTGCGCGCTTTGGGGGATATGTATTATGAATAAGGGGAAACTTACAAGGCTTGCCGCTCTGTGTATGGCTTGCCTCGGAATGGGCGTGTTTGCCTTTTCGGGCTGTAAAAAGAGCAACGGCGGCGAAACCGGCGGCGGTAACAACACCGAAATCAGCGGCGGAGAACAGGGAGGCAATACCGAGGGCGGAAACGGCTTGGATAACGAAAACCAAGGCGGTAACGAAAGCGGAAACGGAAACGAAAACCAAGGCGGTAACGAAAACGAGGGAGGCGACGGCGGAGAGCAGGAAGAACCGCCCGTTGAACCCATAGAGCCCGAAGAGCCCGAAATAAAGCCCGTTCAGGGCGGACCTAAGATAACCAAGGCTTCCGCGGGAGAATTGGAGAGTGCTTACGTGGAGTGGACCGCCGCGGAAAACGCCGAGTGGTACAACGTGTATTACAGCCCCGCGGGCGGGGATAACTGGACTAAGCTGGACGCGCCTTTGGTAAGGCAGTACAAAAATTATTTCCGCGCGG
>ERZ777306.3788-NODE-3788-length-15086-cov-5.076043_pt1 | contig 15086 bp, 16 predicted proteins | sample MGYA00374966_ERZ777306 | MGnify/ENA primary metagenome ERZ777306 (study PRJEB29329, sample SAMN06343882) | mouse gut metagenome | isolation source: Mouse cecum | place: Austria: Vienna | collected 2014-11-15 ...
AGGATACCGGCGACATCATCTCCGACGGCATCGCCTTCGGGGCCATCCAGGTCCCCTCTGCGGGCACCCCCATTATCATGCTGGCGGACCGGCAGACCACCGGCGGCTACACCAAGATCGCCAATGTCATTACCGCCGACTTCCGTATTTTAGGCCAGCTGAAGGCCGGGGACAAGGTCCGCTTCGAGCAGGTATCCATCCAGCAGGCCCAGGACGCTCTGCTCACCCAGCGGGCCGCCCTGCACAACCTGCGCCGGGCGCTCCACGAGTGCTGAGAACAGGAGGCTTTTCAATATGGCATTTGATATTACCCCTTATATCGACAAATCCCCCGCGGAGGTCCGCGCCCTCATCCGTCAGGGCGTCATCGACTTCCCCACCGCCGGTATGTGCCGGGGCTACGCCCAGGCCAACCTGGTGATCCTCCCCCCGGAGTACGCCGCCGACTTTGAAGAGTATGCCAAGCGCAATCCCTTCCCCTGCCCCATCCTGGAGATCATCAAGGGCACCCCGGAGACCCACGCCATGGGCGAGGGCGGCAACATCTGCTCAGACATCCCCCGCTACCGGGTGTATGAGAACGGCGTGTTCACCAAGGAGCTGACCGACGCCTCCGACTACTGGAAGGAGGGCTATGTGGGCTTTTTGATTGGCTGCTCTTTCTCCTTTGAGGAGGCTTTGATCCGGGAGGGCATTGAGGTCCGGCACATCGCCCAGGGCCGCAACGTGCCCATGTACAAGACCAACATCCAGACCGTCAAGGCTGGCCCCTTCGAGGGTCCCATGGTGTGCTCCATGCGGCCCATGACCCCGGAGAACGCCAAGAAGGCCTACGACATCACCGTGAAAATGCCCAACGTCCACGGTGCGCCCGTCCACATGGGCGACGCGGCGGAGGTGGGCGTGGCCGACGTGATGAAGCCCGACTACGGCGAGGCGGTGGACGTGTACGAGGGGGAGATCCCCGTGTTCTGGCCCTGTGGGGTCACCCCCCAGGCAGCCATTGAGAACGCCAAGCCCCCCATCGTCATCACCCACGCCCCCGGCCATATGTTCATCACCGACATTCTGAACATCGAGCTCAACGACTATCTGGAGGCCAAAAAGCAGGCCAACTAAACAAAAAACGTCCGCCGGGCAGCCGCCCGGCGGACGTTTTATAATTTCTGGAACCAGAGGGTGCTGCGGTAGCGGGTCTTATCCCGGACGCTCTCCAGCCGCCCGCCGTTCCGGGCCATCAGAAAGCGCATGGTGGGTACACCGATCCCCCGGCTGTCCCGGGTTCCGGTGATTAAAATCTCGTTTTCAATGGCAATCCACACCGTCAGCCCCTGATCCCCGGTGGAAATGAGCACCGGACTCTGGGGGGCGGCGTATTTTTTAATGTTGGAAAACAGGTTGTCAAACACCCGCCGCACGTCCTCCACCTGCACCGCCAGCCTGTAATCCCCCTCCATCACCGGGGGCTGGACGGAAAATCCCGCCGCCTGCAAATCAAAGCACTGCTCCGCCAGCAGCTGCCCCAGCAGAATCGGGCCGGAGACCTCCTCCCGGCGGTTTTCTCCAGCGGGCCCCACCTGGAAATGCCGGGCCATCTCATCGGAGAGATAGCGCATCTGGCCGGCCTTTTCCGCTGCTTTTTGCAGGTAAAACTCCCGTTCCGCCTCATTTTTGTACTTCTTATACTGTAAAATTTCCAAATAGCCCGTCAGCTTGGTGAGGGGGGTGCGCAGGTCGTGGGACAGGGAGGTAATTAAGCGGCTGTTGGCGGTGGCCAGGGCGGTCTCCCGCGCCATCTGCTCCAGGGCGGCCAGGCGCATTCCCTCAATGTTGCGGCCCAGCTCCGCCAGCTCGTCCCGGCCTGGAGAAACAATCTGATAGGACAAATCTCCCCCGGCCAGAATTTCCATCTCCCGGGACAGGCGGGTAATCCGGCGGAGAACATGAATGATGTAGGGCAGAAAGATGGCGCAGAAGCAGATCATGGCGGTGAGCATAGCTATCAACTGGCCCGCCTGCTCATAGTGGGAGTCGTCCACAAAGGCGTAGACGTACACCGGCCCGTCTGCGCAGTAGACCATCGTTCCCCCGTAGTCCAGAGGGTCATACCAGTCCAAATCCGCTTCGTTGTACTCTTCCACGTAGAGATAGGTGGTGGGGTCCCGCTTTTCCCACTCCACATCTCGGACCGCCTCCTGGACCGTGAACCCCCGGACCGTCACATACTCCTGAAAGGACGCGATGGCCGCGTCCTCCTTCTCCTTCCACCGCTCGGCAAAGACGCCGCTGGAAAGCACTTCGTTCAGCACGACCTCATAGAGCAGCAGGTAAATCCCAAAGGAGACCAGAAAGGCCAGGGTGGCAGCGGCCGCAAACTTCACGCCCAGCCGCGGGAGGGGATGCCGCCTATTCAATCCGATACCCCTTTCCCCATATGGTTTTCAAAAGCTCCGGCTCCTGGGGGTTGGCCTCAATCTTCTCCCGGAGCTTGCGGATATGGACCATCACCGTGTTGCTGGAGGAGGACAGATACGCCTCCTCCCACACGCTCTCGTAGAGGCTCTGGGCAGAGAATATTTTGCCCCGGCAGCTCATCAGCAGGCGGAGAATCTGGTACTCGGTGGTGGTCAGATTCAGTTCCTTTTCGTTCTTCCAGACCTGATTCTGCCGGCGGTTGAGCCGCAGGCCCCGCCACTCCACGTACTGGCCCAGCTCCGTGTCCGACTTGCCCTTGTAAATCTGATACCGGCGCAGCAGGCCCTTGACCCGGGCCAGCAGTTCAATGTAGGAGAAGGGCTTGGTCAAATAGTCATCCCCGCCGGCGGAGAAGCCCGTCATCAAATCGGTGTCCCGGGTTTTCGCGGTGAGGAACAGAATGGGCGCGTTCCAGTGCTCCCGAATCCGGGCGCAGACCTGATAGCCGGACAGGCCCTGCATCATCACGTCCAGAATCAGCAGGTCCACGTCGGGGGTAAAGACCTGCAATGCCTCCTCCCCGCTGGCGGCTTCCATCACCTGGAACCCTTCGCTCTCCAGCAGGACCCGGGCCACCTCCCGGATTTCCGGATCGTCGTCCACCAAAAGCAGCTTGGCTGTCTCGCCCATGGAAATGCACCTCCTTACAGGGAACAGTGTACCATATCCGCCCCCGCCGGGCAACCGGAATTAAGAATTGTTAAGATCTTCCGAGTTGATTTTTTGCGCATATCCCACAAGAGGCCAGGAGGAACAGAATCTATATTTTATAGAAAATGTCGAAATTCTTTTTTGCATCTTTACAACAGCTCATTAGCGCGCTAAAATGCTGAAGTACCCACTCCCGTGTGAGTTTAAGAAAATTGGAGGATTTTACATGAAAAAGCTTTTGTCTCTTGCCCTGGCCGCGGCCATGTGCCTGTCCCTGGCCGCCTGCGGAAACGGCGGCGCCACTCCGCCGTCCAGCCAGTCCACCCCGTCCAACTCGTCTGACATCGGCGTGATCGGCGGCGGCGACGCCTCTACGGAAATCGTCACCACCGACAGCGACCTGGAGTATGTGAAGAACAAGGGCACCCTGATTGTGGGCATCACCGAGTTCGAGCCTATGGACTACCAGAACAGCGACGGCGAATGGATCGGCTTCGACGCGGACCTGGCGAAAGCCTTCGCTGAGAGCCTGGGCGTAGAGGTCAAGTTCCAGGTTATCGACTGGTCCAACAAGGTCTTTGAGCTGGATGGCAAGACCATTGACGTGGTGTGGAACGGCATGACCCTGAACAACGAGGTTATGTCCGCCATGGAGTGCAGCAACCCCTACTTTGACAACGCCCAGGTGGTCATTGTCCCCGCCGACGTGGCCGACAAGTACCAGACTGTGGAGAGCGTCCAGGACCTGGCCTTCGCCGTGGAGTCCGGCTCCGCCGCCAAGGAGCAGGCCGACGCACATAACTTTACCTACACCGAGGTGGAGGATCAGGCCACAACCTTGATGGAGGTCAACTCCGGCACCTCTGACGCGTCCATCATCGACTACCTGATGGCCAAGGCTATGATCGGCCCCGGCACTGGCTATGAAAACCTGACCTTCACCGTCAGCCTGAATTCCGAGCAGTACGGCGTGGGCTTCCGGAAGGGGTCTGATATGGCCGCCGCGCTGAACGAGTTCTTCAAGACCAGCTATGCCGACGGCACCATGCAGGAAATTGCCGAGACCTATAACATCGCGGATAAGCTGGTGGCGCAGTAAGCAGAAAACCCCGGCCGATTTGGAAAACGCAGAGGAAAACAACCTTCCTCTGCGTTTCCGGCGTATATAAATTTGTAAACTAAGGTGGGAGACAATCGTGTTTATGACCGTCCTGGGGGCCTTGAACGAGGGCTTTCTCCAGACTTTAAAGCTCTTTACCGTTACCCTGCTTGGTGCGCTTCCACTGGGGCTGGTGATCTCCTTCGGCTCCATGAGCACCTGGACTCCCTTCCGCTTCCTCCTCCAGTGGAACCTGCCCAAACCGCTGCGGTGGCTGTGCGGTATCCGGCCCATCAGTCTGCTGACCAGGACCGTGGTCTGGGTCATCCGGGGAACCCCGCTGATGCTCCAGCTTCTGATTCTGTTCTACATCCCAGGCCAGTGGATGGCCTCCAGCCCCTGGCCCAGCGGAGAGACAGGACGTTTTATGGCTGCATCCATCGCGTTTATCATCAACTACGCCTGCTATTTCTCCGAAATCTTCCGGGGCGGCATCCAGTCTGTCCCGGTGGGACAGCAGGAGGCGGGCTTGGTTCTGGGCATGACCAAGCAGCAGATTTTTTTCAAGGTCACGCTTCTGCAAATGATAAAGCGCATCGTGCCCCCCATGTCCAACGAGATCATCACTCTGGTGAAGGATACCTCCCTGGCCCGGATCATCTCCCTCCAGGAGGTCATCTGGGCGGGCTACGCCTTTATGAAAGGCTCCCACGGGTATTCGGGGCTGACCTGGCCCCTGTTCTTCACCGGCGTTTATTACTTGGTGTTCAACGGCGGCCTGACCCTGCTGTTCGGCTGGGTTGAGAAAAAACTGGACTATTTCAAGTGAGGAGGGGCCGGATATGCCTGTTTTAGAAGTACATAATATCGAAAAGCACTTTGGCCCCACCCGGGTGCTGGAGGACATCAGCTTTTCCCTGGAGCAGGGCCAGGCCCTGGCCATGATCGGCTCCTCCGGCAGCGGCAAGACCACCCTGCTGCGGTGCCTGAATTTTCTGGAGACCCCCGACCAGGGGCGGATTCTGGTCCGGGGGGAGACCCTGTTCGACGCGAACGACCCCGCCACCCAGCGGGAGAGCGAGGTGCGCAAAAAACGGCTGCACTTCGGGCTGGTGTTCCAGTCCTTCAACCTGTTCCCCCAGTACACCGCCCTGAAAAACGTGTGTCTGGCCTCTGAGCTGCTGGCCCGGGAGCGGCCGGACTACAAGGCCGGCAAGGGAAGCATTCTGAAGTCCATTGAGGAGGAGGGCAAGGCCCTGCTGAGTCAGATGGGCCTTGCGGACCGGGCAGGGCACTATCCCCATCAGCTCTCCGGCGGGCAGCAGCAGCGGGTGGCCATCGCCCGGGCCCTGGCCCTGAAGCCGGATATTCTGTGCTTCGACGAGCCCACCTCCGCCCTGGACCCGGAGCTCACCGGGGAGGTGCTGAAGGTGATCCGCGCCCTGGCGGATCAAAAGACCACCATGGTCATTGTCACCCACGAGATGGCCTTCGCCCGGGACGTGGCTGACCAGGTGATTTTCATGGACAGCGGCGTGATTGTGGAGCAGGGCCCCGCCCGGGAGGTCATTGAGCACCCCAAGGAGGAGCGGACCCGGCAGTTTTTGTCCCGATATGGTTAAAAAAGGAGTCCCCGGTGCGCACCGGGGGCTCCTTTTGTCCGGGTTCTACCATCGGTTGTCGTTCCGCTTCTGGCTTCCGGTTTTTTTGGCTCCGGCGGCGCTGTAGGGCCGGCGGCGCTTGCGGAATACAAGCAGGCGCAGGCACACGATTCCCGCCAGCAGAATGACGCTCCCCAGCACAATCTGTGTCCCGGATTTTTTGAAGAATTGCTCAATGCGCTCCTTCTGATACAAAAATTCCGACCGCTCCACCGACGTGCAGGCCACCAGGTCCATGGTCCCCAGCACATCCCCTTCGTAGGAGATGGTCATGGTGCCCAGCACCTGGCCCTCCTCCACCGGGGCCTGGACCGATTCATAGAACAGCGCGATGTCCCGCTCCAGATGCTCCTCATCCAAATCCACCGGAAGGGTGCGGGTAATGGAGCCCTGGGGCTGGAGCATCACCGTGTCGGTCTGCTGGGACAGGGTGACGGGCATGGAGGTGACCGGCTTGCCGTCCTGGGAGAGAGTCACCCGCCTGAAGCTCTTGAACCCCCACACCAGAAGCCGCCGGCTCTCGGAGAACTGCTTGCGGTCCAGCACATATCCTCTGTCGTCCATAATCGTCTCCGCCCCCAGCACCACGGAAATCAGGTACTCATCCCCGTCCTCCGCCGCGGCCATCAGGCAGTAGCCCGCGTCGCCGGTGGACCCCGTCTTGCCGCCAATCACCTTGTCAAACCGGTAACCCGGGTAGCGCCACTGGGAAACCAGGGCGTTGGAATTGTACATCTCCCGCTCCTTGGACTTGTTGGTAGCGGGGACCTTGTGCACGGAGGTATAGACCACCGTGCGGAAAATCTCGTGCCGGAATGCCTCCTTGGAGAATATGTAGATGTCCCGGGCGGTGGTGTAGTGGCCCTCCTCGTCGAAGCCGTGGGCGTTCATGAAGTGGGTGGACTGGCACCCCAGCTCCCGGGCCCGCCGGTTCATCAGCTCCACAAACTCCGGAATGGAGCCGGACACCGCCTCCGCCAGAATCTGGGCCGCCTCGTTGGCGGAGGGGAGCATCAGGCAGTAGAGCAGGTCCTCCACCGTCATCTGTTCCCCGGCCACAATGTTGGAGGTGGAGCTGCCCGGGGGGATGGACGCCGCCGCCTCCGACGCGGTAATCACCGTACCCAGGGACAGCTCTCCCCGCTCGATGGCCTCCACGGTGAGCAGGGCGGTCATAACCTTGGTGATGCTGGCGGGGGCGGCCCTTACGTCGGTGTTCTTGGCATACAGCACTTCATCATAGTTGGCGTCCATCAGCAGCGCGCACCGGGCGTCGATGTTGATGTCCTCAATGGCATAAGCGGGCGGGAGAATGCCCGCAAACAGAAGCAGCGCCAGGAACAGGGAAAAAAAGCGATATTTTTTCATAGGAAAATCTCCGTGCATATGATATAATCTTTATCATAACAGACTTACGGAGAGACTGCAAGGGCCGGGGGGTAGAAAAATGAAGGGAATTTCCAGGTATGCCAGGCTGTCACTGGCCGCGCTGGCGGTGTTTCTGCTGGGGATTTTCGGATATTTCCTGGCAAACCGCCCCGGAGACGCCCTCCCCTGGACCGTCCAGACGGCGGGGAGCGCTTCCTCTCAGGTCCGGACGGACCAGTCCCCGGAGGAGGAGAACGCAGCGCCCGACAGCCTGCTGGAGGGAGAGCGGATCAACCTCAATACCGCCCCCGCCGCCGACCTGCGCCGCCTGCCCGGCATTGGGGAGAAGCGCGCCCAGGCCATCGTGGACTACCGGGAGGAGCACGGGCCCTTTGAAAGCCTTGAGGCGCTGATGGAGGTCAGCGGCATCGGACCGGGGATCTTTGAGGGCGTGCGGGACTATATTTCAATCGATTAGGAGTTTGACATGGCAAAAATTTTAGTGGTAGACGACGAGCGGGTGCTGGTGAAGGGCATCAAGTTCAACCTGGAAAATGAGGGCTATCAGGTGGAGGTGGGCTACGACGGCGAGGAGGCCGTGGACAAGGCCCGGGACGGCGGCTTCGACCTGATTCTGCTGGACCTTATGATGCCGAAAATTGACGGACTCCAGGCCTGTATGCGCATCCGGGAATTTTCCACCGTCCCCATCATCATGCTCACCGCCAGGGGAGAGGATACGGACAAGGTGATCGGCTTTGAGTACGGGGCCGACGACTATATTACCAAGCCCTTCAACCTGCTGGAGCTGAAGGCCCGGATCCGGGCCCTGCTGCGCCGGTCCGGAGTGGCGGCCCAGAACGCCAAAACCGGGGTGCTCACCGCCGGACACATCACCCTGGACCCGGGGGAGCGCTCCGCCAGGCGGGACGGCGCGCCGGTGGAGCTCACCGCCAAGGAATTCGATCTGATGGAGCTGCTGCTGCGCAACCCGGGGCGGGTGTACAGCCGGGAAAACCTTTTGAACGTTGTCTGGGGCTACGAATATATCGGCGACTACCGCACGGTGGACGTACACGTGCGCCGGCTGCGGGAAAAGCTGGAACTGGATCCGGCCAGCCCCCAGTATATCCGGACCAAATGGGGGGTCGGGTATTATCTGGCCAATCCGGAACAACAGAATTGACGCCAGGCTGCTTGCGATGAAACAGAAGAAAATTCCTTTTTTTGCCTCCCTGCAAGTAAAATACGCCTCCAGCTATCTGGTGATTTTCGCGGTGGTACTGGTGCTTCTGAACACCTACCCCATCATTGCCAGCCAGGACCTGCTGTTCGGCTCTAAGCGGGACTCCCTGAAGAGCCAGGCGGCGGTCATGAGCTCGGCGCTGATGGAACTGGAGACCCTCACCCCGGAGCAGGTGGAACGGGTTATGACCCTTTTGAACATCACCGGCCTGGAGCGGGTGCTGGTCACCGACCCGGCGGGTCTGGTGCTGTACGACAGCGCCCGGCCGGAGCGGGAGGAGGGCTACCAGTACGCGCTGCTCCAGGAGGTGGTGCTGGCCCTGCGGGGGTACGACGTGTTCCACAGCGCCTACCAGAGCCGCTGCTTCATCTCCACCGCGGCCTCCCCCATTATTTACCGGGGCATGACCATTGGGGCCATTTATCTGTATGAGGCTGACCGCACCCAGGGGGAGCTGCTGCTGGCCCTTCAGCAGAATCTGCGCACCATCTCCCTGGTCATTGCCGTGGTGACCCTTCTGCTGAGCACCTTCTTTTCCCGGATGCTCACCGCCCGGATCACCGCCCTGCTTCGGGCCATCCGGATTGTGGGCGAAGGGGAGTACGGCCACCGGCTCCAGCCTGTGGGCCGGGACGAGATGGCCCACCTGGCGGATGAGTTCAATCAGCTCACTGACCGGCTCCAGGCCACGGAGGAGGTCCGCCGGCGCTTTGTGTCCGACGCTTCCCACGAGCTGAAAACCCCGCTGGCCTCCATTCAGCTGCTGGCCGACTCCATCCTGCAAAATCAGGAGATTGACCAGGCCACTGTGCGGGACTTTGTGTTTGACATCGGGGAGGAGGCTGGCCGCCTCACCCGGATTACCGAGCACCTGCTGGCCCTCACCCGGCTGGACAGCCTGCCCAAAGGGAGCACCGTCCCGGTGGATGTGTCCAAGGTGGCCCGCCGGGTGGCCGGCCAGCTGGAGCCGGTGGCCAGCGGGGCGGGGGTGGCCTTCCGTTTTTCCCTGAAGCCGGACTGCATCATCCAGTGCACCCCGGACGACCTGCATCAAATCTGCTTTAACCTGCTGGAAAACGCCATCAAGTACAACGTCCCCGGAGGGAGCGTTCTGGTGGAGGTCTATCCCGACCAGGACCAGATTATTTTAGAAGTGGCGGACACCGGCGTGGGCATTCCCGAGGAGGATATGCCCAAAGTCTTTAACCGGTTTTACCGGGTGGATAAGGCCCGCTCCCGGGCTGCGGGGGGCACCGGGCTGGGGCTGTCCATCGTCCGGGACACGGTCCGCCGCCACGGGGGCTGGATTACGGTGCGGGCCAATCACCCGGCGGGCAGCGTATTCACCGCCGGATTTCCCCGGTATGAGCCGCCGGAGGAGGGGGAGCCATGAGACGTGCGTATTTGATTGTTCTGTCCCTTGCGCTGCTGGCCGCCTGCGCCGCCTCTCCGGGGCCGGAGCAGCAGGTCCAGCTCTATTTCGCCAGCACCCGGAACAGCGGAGCCTCTCTGGTGGCTCTGCCCTACCGGGGGGATGAGCCGTCCCCGGGGGTGGACGCGCTGCTGGCCGCCCTGCTGGCGGGGCCGCCGGAAAACGAAGAGGCCGCGTCCCCCTTCCCCCGGGGGCTGAGTGTACTGAGCTGGGAGCTGCGCACCGACGGGGTTTTGTCCCTGGATCTGTCCGAGCACTACAGCGGTCTGAGCGACGTGTCGCTGACTTTGGCGGACTACTGTATCGTGCTCACCCTGGGCCAGCTGGACAGCGTGGAGCAGGTGGAAATTACGGTGGCGGGCCGGCCATTGAGCTACCGGAGTCATCCGGTTTTGTCCCCGGCGGAGGTTCTGCTGGAAACCGAGCTGAGTTTGTCATAAAGTTTTTATCTAGGGGCGGACATGAGCCGAAACGGGCGGCCAAAGGCCGCCCCTACAGGATGCCGCCAATTCCAATGCTTCTCCTCTGTGACCGGACGGTCCCCCTTTTCCAAATTGTCGGAAAATCCCATAAGACAGCTTGCTTTTTCCAGCAAAATGGTGTATTATATAGGGCGTTAAAATGCCAGATTCAATTCCAGCATAGTAACAGGGAGGTTGAAATTTGAATGGGTAAATTTCTCAAACGCGCCGCACAAGGCGCGGACGTACCCCATGACAAGGGTACGTCAAACCTTGAGACGGTAGTCATGCCGCTGCCGTCTAAAATTACGCTGTCCATGGGCCAGCACATCGGCGCCCCCGCCGCGCCCTGCGTGGCCAAGGGCGACCAGGTGTACGTGGGCAGCGTGGTGGGCAAGGCGGGGGGCTTTGTCTCCTGCGACATCCACTCCGGCGTCTCGGGCACCGTGTCCGAGATTACCACCATCACCGCCCCCAACGGGGCGGTCCAGACCGCCGTGGTCATCACCCCCGACGGCAAGCAGGAAAAAGATCCCGCCATCGCTCCGCCCCAGGTGACCGACATGAAATCCTTCGTGGACGCGGTCCGGGCCAGCGGCCTGGTGGGCCTGGGCGGCGCCGGGTTCCCCACGGCGGTGAAGCTCTCCCCCAAAAACCTGGACGAGATCGACACGCTGGTCATCAACGGCGCCGAGTGCGAGCCCTACATCACGTCCGACAACCGGTGTCTCATTGAGGACACCCATCACGTGCTCAACGGCGTAAAGCAGGTGATGAAATACTTAAACATCGGCAAATGCGTCATCGGCATTGAGGGCAACAAGCCCGAGGCCATCGCCAAGGTCCAGGCCGCCATCGACGACCCCAGGATTGAGGTCAAGACCCTGCCCTGCCGCTACCCCCAGGGCGCGGAGAAAGTGCTCATTGAGAACTGCACCGGCCGGGAGGTCCCCTTCCCCGGCCTGCCCTCCGACGTGGGCGTGATTGTGATGAACGTCACCTCCATCGCCTTTGTGTCCAAGTATCTGGAGACCGGTATGCCCCTGATCGCCAAGCGCCTCACCGTGGACGGCGATATTGTGAAAACCCCTCAGAACGTGGAAGTGCTCATCGGCACCCCCATCCGGGAGCTGCTGGACTTCTGCGGCGGCCTCACTGCCGAGCCGGGCAAGGTGCTCTACGGCGGCCCCATGATGGGCAACTGCGTCGCCAGCCTGGACCAGCCTATTCTGAAGAACAACAACGCGGTGCTGGCCTTCTCCAAGGAGCGCTCCCACACCCCCAAGGCCACCAACTGCATCCACTGCGGCCGGTGCACCAACGCCTGTCCCCTGGGCCTGTCCGCCAAGGAGATCGTCCAGGCCTATAACAACGGCGACGTGGAGCTGCTGCAAAAGCTGAACGCAGACCTGTGTATGTCCTGCGGCACCTGCTCCTTCGTCTGTCCGGCCAAGCGGCCCCTGGCCCCCTCCATCGCTCTGGCCAAGATCATGATGAAGAACGGAGGGAAAAAGTGATGGATAACAAATTGATCGTAACTGCCGCCCCCCATATCACGGGTCCCGATACCACCCAGAAGATTATGGGCCGGGTGGCCGTCGCCCTGGTGCCCGCGCTGATTGCGTCGGTCATCATCTTTGGCTTCAACGCCCTGATCCTGACGGTGGTTACCGTGGCCTCCTGCGTACTGTTTGAGTACGGCTACTGCAAGCTGGTGGGCCGTGAGGTCCCGGTGAGCGACCTGTCCGCCGTGGTCACCGGCCTGCTGCTGGCCTTCAACCTGCCCTCTACCCTCCCCTGGTGGATGGCGATCGTGGGCGCGTTCATCGCCATCGTCATCGTCAAGCAGCTCTTCGGCGGTCTGGGCTACAACTGCGCCAACCCCGCCATCGTGGGCCGCATTGCCCTGGCCATGGGCTTTGCCGGAAAAATGTCCGCCTACGGCTTCCCCGTGGACTCCACCTCCTCCGCCACCCCCCTGTCCTCCGCGGCGGAGAACATCGACTATGTGACCCTTCTGCTGGGCAACCACGGCGGCGTACTGGGTGAGACCTGCGCCATCGCCCTGCTGCTGGGCGGCGTCTACCTGATTGTCACCAAGGTCATCAGCCCCATGATCCCCGTTACTTATCTGGGCACTGTGGCGGTGCTGTCCCTGCTGGCCGGCCAGGACCCCATTTATCAGCTGCTCTCCGGCGGGCTGATGCTGGGCGCGTTCTTTATGGCCACCGACTATGTGACCTCCCCCACCACCGGCAAGGGCAAGCTGGTGTTCGGCATCGGCCTGGGCCTCATCACCTGCATGATCCGGTTCTTCGGCACCATGAACGAGGGCGTGTCCTTCGCCATCCTGCTGATGAACCTGCTCACCCCCTACATCGACGAGCTGACCCGCCAGGATAAGCTGGGCATCGCCAAAGCGAAGAAGGAGGGGACGAAGTAATGAACAACTGGAACCGTATGTTCAAGCCCATCGTGGTGCTGGGCCTGATCTGTGTCATCGTCACCGGGGCCCTGGCGGCCACCAACAGCGTCACCGCGCCCATCATCGAAGAGGCCACCCGTCTGGCCCAGGAGCAGGCCCGGCAGGAGCTGCTCCCGGAGGCTGAGGGCTTTGAGAAGATTGAGGGCATCGACGTGGCCAACGTGTCCGACGTATACGCCGCCTCCAACGGGGTGGGCTATGTGGTCACCAGCTCCGCCAAGGGCTACGGCGGCACCATGACTGTCATGGTCTCCTTCACCCCGGAGGGAACCATCAAGCAGATTAAAGTGACCGAGCAGGCGGAGACCCAGGGCATCGGCAGCAAGGTGGCCGGCGACGCCTCCTTCTGGGAGCGCTATGCCGGCCTGGAGGCCAAGCCTCTGGTGCTGGACCAGGACGTGGACCGTCTGAGCGGCGCCACCATCTCCAGCCGGGCCCTGACGGCGGCGGTGAATTCCGCCATCGACGGCTACAACGCGATACCTTGAAAGGCAGGTGAGGCATTATGAGTAATGAAAACAGCAAGCTGAAAATTTTAACCAACGGTATTTTGGCCGAAAACCCGGTTCTGCGCCTGGTGCTGGGCACCTGTCCCACCCTGGCCGTTACCACTATGGCCTCCAACGGCATCGGCATGGGCCTGGCCGCCACCTTCGTGCTGTTGTGCTCCAACATCGTGATCTCCGCCCTGCGGAAAATCATCCCCGACCAGGTCCGTATCCCCGCGTACATCTCCGTCATTGCCGGCTTCGTGTCGGTGGTGCAGATGCTGGTAAAGGCCTTCGTGCCCAGCCTGGACGCCTCTCTGGGCGTGTATCTGCCCCTGATCGTGGTAAACTGCATTATCCTGGGCCGCGCTGAGATGTTCGCCTCCAAGAACAACGTGCTGGACTCCGCTCTGGACGGCATCGGCATGGGCATCGGCTTTACCATCACCCTGACCATCATGGGCTCCATCCGCGAAATTTTAGGCGCAGGCACCTGGATGGCCGGTCTGGACGGGCTGCTGCCCTTCCTGCCCGCGGGCTTCAAAATTCAGATCCTGCCCGCCTCCATCGACCCCTTCAGCCTGATGACCAGCGCCCCCGGCGGCTTCTTCGTGTTCGGTATTCTGATGGCTGCGGCCGTTTATCTCACCACCCCCAAGGCTGCTAAAACTGCGGAAGGAGGCGAGGCGTAATGGCACTGAAGCTTGCTTCAATCTTCTTCACCATGATTTTGGTGGACAACTACGTCCTGGCAAAATTTTTGGGCATCTGCCCCTTCCTGGGCGTGTCCAAAAAGCTGGACAGCGCCGTGGGTATGTCCCTGGCCGTCACCTTCGTTATGGTGCTGGCCACCGCCGCCACCTGGCCTATCCAGACCTTCCTGCTTACCCCCGCCAACCCCGACGGGACCCTGAAGTGGGATATGGGCTACCTTCAGACCATCGTGTTTATCCTGATTATCGCCATCCTGGTTCAGCTGCTGGAGAACTTTTTAAAGAAGTTCATCCCCGCCCTGTACAAGTCCCTGGGCGTGTATCTGCCCCTGATTACCACCAACTGCACCATCCTGGGCGTGACCATCCTGAATCTGGACAACGGCTATAACTTTATTGAGTCCATCGTCTGCGCCGCCGGCGCCGGCATCGGCTTCCTGGTGGCCATGGTGCTCTTCTCCGGTGTGCGCCGCCGGGTGGAGCAGGCCGTCACCCCCAAGTGCTTCGAGGGCCTGCCCATCACCCTGGTGGCCGCCGCGATTACCTCCCTGTCCTTCATGGGCTTCGGCGGGATCGTGGAGTCTATTTTCGGCGTGTAAATTAGGAGGGGGAAGATTATGGATATGATTCTTATGGCCATCGTGCTGGTGACGGTCATCGGCCTCATCGGCGCGGTCATTCTGGTGGCCGCCTCCATCGTGATGTATGTCCCCGTGGACGAGCGGGTGGAAAAAATCACCGCCGTCCTGGCGGGAGCCAACTGCGGTGCCTGCGGCTGTGCCGGCTGCGCCGACTACGCCAAGAGCATCGTGGAGGACGGCAACGCCGTCAACAAGTGCACCCCCGGCGGCGCGGCCTGCGCCGCCAAGGTGGCCGAGATCATGGGCGTTGAGGCCGGTTCCTCCACCCCCATGAAGGCGGTGGTCGCCTGCTCCGGCACCTGCGATAAGGCGGGCAAGAAGTATGAGTTCCAGGGTATCCAGAGCTGTCAGGCCGTCAAGGGCCTC
>ERZ777306.3789-NODE-3789-length-15085-cov-4.405855_pt1 | contig 15085 bp, 16 predicted proteins | sample MGYA00374966_ERZ777306 | MGnify/ENA primary metagenome ERZ777306 (study PRJEB29329, sample SAMN06343882) | mouse gut metagenome | isolation source: Mouse cecum | place: Austria: Vienna | collected 2014-11-15 ...
CCGAACACAGAAGTTAAGCTCTCTTACGCCCAAAGTACTTGGCCTAACGGCCCGGAAGGATAGGTAGTTGCCGCCTTTTATTGCCCCTTAGCTCAGTCGGTAGAGCATGCGGCTGTTAACCGCAGTGTCGACAGTTCGAGTCTGCCAGGGGCAGCCAAAACAAACTAAGTTGAACGATTAAGTTTGGCTTAGTTTGTTTTTTTATGTCTTGAACAAGCGCCGCATATAAAACAAAATCCCGATCGGTCACCGTCGGGATTATTGTCTGCGGTATCATTGTGATAAATTTCGATTTATCGTCATGTCAGCTTGATCTATTGGATTATAAATTCCATGGTAACATTGATATAACGAAAAGGAGAAAGGATATGGGGATATTTGACGGAGTTTTTAAGAAAACGGTTACCACGTTTTTGAAAGATGGGGACGGTTGGCGGCAACGACAGAATGATAGTCCATTGGATATAGAGGTTTGCGGTGGAATTGCGGTGGCAGATCCGACGACGCGTACTTGTGAACTTTGCGTTGCAATCAATAAAACAATCTTCAAGAACACCAACAAACCTAATGAAAAACAGCATCCGTTTTGTAAATGCGCACAAATTCCGACCGTGCTGAAAGAAGTTGCGCTTGAATTTTCAATGGGAAAAATTAAAGACTACTTGTTCGTAAAAAAAGTTGACTTGATGAAAAGCATGGGTTATATTATAGAAGATGCCGAGGAAGTTTACGATATTATTGCCGAATCAGCCAAAAGAGAATTTTTGAAAGGAAAATACGAACTCGGCATGTTAAATAGATATGGGCAAAGAGTGAGCATTACAGTGGAATTAGCAGGAAAACGCAATAAAAGCGGGCGCATATATCGGTTTCTCAGCGGATGGATGGCATACCCGAACGGAAAACTACACAATAATACGCCTTTTTCGGGTTTTGTGAAATGAGGAGGTAGTAAATGAAATATATGGATCGCGTTCGCGTTCTTACGGATGATTACGTGGAATTTGGAATTCATAAAGGGGATGAGGGGCATATATTGGCAGCGGAAATACGATATGGAACGTTTTTATTTTTTAGAGAAAACCCCGAAACTCTTGCAGACGATGCCGATGCATCCGTAAAAATACAGGATTTGGAAGTGGTGGAAAGTTCCAACGTAACAGATGAGGATATTTTAGAAGAATTACCGCTGCATAATCCCGAATGGGGTTGTAAGGTGGAGGACGGCTATATTCTGAACTTAAAGGGCGAACGGTTGAACAAGTACGCTTATAATTATACCGTACCGGCATAAAAACCGTTTTCAGTCTGTATAGAAACGTTTCGGCGTGAGTACGAATATGATCAACAAAGCGATTCGCGGCGGTTTGGAGTTCGCTTTCCGTGTTAATACAGCCGACATTATTCAAATCGTGTTTCAACGCGGCGAATACGGGGTACATGTAAGTAGGAAACTTAGGAGAAAAGAATGACAGTCATTCAGGATCGGAATTTTCCGAACGAAAGAGATCTGTATGCGGCAAACGACGTATTGATCAAAAATTGTACTTTTCAAGGCGAAGAGGACGGCGAATCTGCGTTGAAAGAAGCAAAAAACGTGAAGCTTGAAAATTGTTTGATGGCTTTGCGATATCCGCTCTGGCATGATGAAAACGTAGAACTTTGCGACGTCACGATGACGGATACTTGCCGCGCCGCGTTGTGGTATACCGACGGTTTAACGGTGCAAAATTCCCGTTTGTTCGGGATCAAAGCTTTGCGGGAATGCAATCGGGCGGTGATTTCCGCTTCGCAGATAAAGTCGCCGGAATTCGGCTGGAAAAGTCATTTCGTCACCTTAAAAGATACCGAGATCGAAAGCGAATATCTGTTTTTGCTTGCGACCGATTTGCATCTTGACGGCGTTCGGTTTCAAGGGAAGTATTCGTTCCAGTACGTTGAAAACGTGACGATTGAAAACAGCGTTCTCGATACCAAAGACGCGTTCTGGCATTCCAAAAACGTAACCGTTAAAAACAGCGTGGTGAAAGGGGAATATCTGGCATGGTATTCCGAGAACCTGACTCTGATCAACTGCAAAATTATCGGAACGCAGCCGCTTTGCTATTGCAAAGGATTGAAACTGATCGATTGCGAAATGGTGGATACGGATTTTTCGTTCGAATATTCCGAAGTCGAAGCGTGCGTGCGCGGGACGATTCTTTCGGTGAAAAATCCCCGCGCGGGAAAAATCGTCGCCGACGGAATCGCCGATCTTATCTATACGGATGACAGTAAATACCGTTGCGAATGCGAGATATGCGTCCGCAAGAGCGCTTGATTTTTAGGATCCTTCAACGCAATGAGATGCAAAAGCGCGGAGCGTTTGCGGTGTGTTTAGAGGGATTAAAGCAAGGATAGATAATTGATTCTTTCATTGCTTTTTACTATTGTTTGCTATAATAAACGACGGTAAACAGATTTAACGGGAAAATATAATATGGAATTTATCCTTACATCACTCGAAAAAGAAGATATTCCTACGTATAAAAAAGATATGCAAGAAGCGTTTCAACGAGACGCAATGCAGGAATTTAATGATTTAGACGTTGAAATTTTGCCGAAAAAAAGATATCGACGAGTCTTTGACCAAGAAGGGTGCGGTTGCTTATAAAGCGATTGTCGACGGAACAATGTCGGGCGGCGCTATCGTAGTGATAGACGAAAGTACGCAGCATAATCATCTTGATTTTTATACGTGAAATGTGGAGTACAAAGCAAAGGTCTCGGCAAAATGATATGGGATGAAATCGAAAGGTTATATCCCCAAACAAAGGTGTGGGAAACATGCACGCCATATTTTGAAAAGAGGAACCTACATTTTTATATCAACCGTTTGGGATTTCACGCTGTGGAATTTTTCAATCCGTATCATAGGGATAGGAGTATTTCCGATGATATGGTAGGTGGAGATTACTTTTTCCGATTTGAGAAAAGAATGAAACAGTTCATTTAAATATTTTGCCCTGAACATGATAAATAAAAAGTAAAGCCCGCTAACTTCGCTTGCGAAGTTAGCGGGCTATCTGTTTGTCTATGAAAAATTATTATGAAATGTACCCTTTACGGGGCTTTGGTTTTAACTTCGTTCCTTGCTTCGTTTTTGGCACGGATAATTTCGCGAAGGGGCAAAAGAATGCTTACGGCGCGGGTTGCGGCAAAGAACCGGTCTGGCGGAAGCGGATAGGGCTTGCGCCGTAGTAAACCGTAAATGCCTTTGTGAACGCGTGTACGGAAGAATAGCCGAGAAGTTCGCTGATGTCGGTTACGGTGCGGTCCTCTTCCGCAAGCAGTTTTTTCGCTTTTTCCATTTTCAGACGGCGGTAATAGTCGCGCAGAGAGGTGTTCATGATGCGGCTGAAAATTCCGGAAAGATATTGATATTCATAATTGAATACGGCGGAAAGTTCGTACAGATTTTTAATGCGCAGCAAGTGACGGTCGATATAATGAATGATCTGATACACGAGCATATTTTCGTTCGTCGGCTCGATTTTGAACTGCGATTTTGCACCGTACAGCATTTGGCGCAACAACGTGATCACCATGTTCAGAATAATGCTTCCGATCATTTTATCGCTGAAAATGCTCTCGCGTTCCAATTCTTCGAACAGCGCCATAAACAGTCCGTCCAATTCCGGAACGTGCGCCAGCCGTTTCCGTCCGTCGCGGAACTCTTCGAAATTTTGCAGTAATTTTTCCGTGGCGCCGTCGAGCGCGCGGAAGCCGAGAAATTTATAGCGTAACGGGTTTTTTGCGTCCGACACGATCTTATGCCGTTCTCCCTCGAAAGAGAAATAGCAGTCCCCTGCGGCGATATCGGTCGGCACGCCGTCGGCGAACGACGTGCCGCACCCGCTTACGACAAACGTCAGTTCGTGACAGGGTTGTTCGTGTTCTGCGATTGCGGTGTCCGCGTTTCCGTACAGCTCTCCCGTCTGGAAGAGCAGGAACGGTTCGCAGGGCTTCATGACGGGCGAAAACGTCTTTTGGTAATGATACTTGAAAGGCAGCATGGCTATATTATACGCTTTTTTCCGTGTTTGTCAATATTAAGCGAAAAGATTAAAAAATGACAAATCGGAGAGGAAAAAAGAACAAAGACAGAATTTGCGCAAAGGGGTATAATGAAAGAAAAACAGGAGAACGATATGGATAAACAATTTGTCGTGGGCGTGATCGGTTGCGGTAGAATCGCTTCGAACGCGCACTTGCCCGCCTTGCAGGAGCTTGACGGGGTGCGGATCAAATACGCGTGCGATCTGATCGAAGAAAAATGCCGCGCCGCGCGGGAAAAATTTCCGAAGATCGAAAAAATCACGACGGATTACCGCGATATTTTATCGGATGCGGAAGTGGACGCGGTGTTCGTGCTCACGCCCAATTTCGCGCACTACACGGTTACGATGGACGCGTTGCGCGCCGGAAAGCACGTGATGTGCGAAAAGCCGATCACGGTGAATTACGCGCTTTCCTGCGAAATGGCGCGGGAAGCGGAAAGACGGAATCTGATTCTGGACATCGGGGTCTGCAACCGTTATCAGCGCTCGGTGGAAATGCTCGAAGAATATTACCGCGCGGGGAAATTCGGAAAGCTCTATCACGTACAGTGTTCTTTCCGTTCATGCCGTTCCATTCCCGGACTTGGCGGCGCGTTCACGACGAAATCGCTTTCCGGCGGCGGCGTCCTGATCGATTGGGGCGTTCATTTCCTCGATCTGATTTTGTACGTGCTCGGCGGGGCAAAACTGAAAAACGTGACGTGCGACGCGTATTCGGAGCTTGCTAAGGACATGAAATCGTACCGCTATCATTCGATGTGGGCGGAGGAAACTTCGGATACCGAACACGGCGTGAACGACGTGGACGACTTTATCACCGGATACGTCCGTACCGACAAGGCGGGCATCGCGTTTTCGGGTGCATGGGCGCAGAATCTCAACAAATACGAAATGTACGTCGATTTCTTGGGCGACAAGGGCGGAGCGCGCCTCACGTACGGGGATAAGTTCGAGTTTTTCGACGGCAAGACCTTAAAAACGGAAACGCCCGATTACGAAATTCCGAACATGTACCTTTGCGAAGACAAAGCGTTTGTCCGGTCGGCGCAGAGCGGCGTGAAAAACCGCAATCATATTTCGAACGTGCTCGAAAGCGCAAAACTGCTCGACGCGCTCTACGCTTCCGCGGAGCGGAAAGAGGAGGTTTCTCTGTCATGAAAAAGATCGGATTCGTAGATTATTATCTCGACGAATGGCACGCCAACCACTATATCGAATGGCTTGACGGTGTCAACAAGAAATTGGGTACCGACTATGCGGTGAAATACGCCTGGGCGGAAATTCCCGCGCCGAACGGCACGACGACGGAAGCGTGGTGCAAACAGCGCGGCGTCAAAGCGTGCGGCACGGTCGAAGAGCTGTGCGAAAAATCCGATTGCGTGATCATTCTCGCGCCTTCCGATCCCGACACGCATTTGCACTATGCGGAGCGGGTGTTGCCGTTCGGCAAACGCACTTACATCGATAAGACGTTCGCGCCCGATTACGGGACCGCGCGTAAAATATTCGCGCTTGCGGAAGAGCACGGCACGCCGTTTTTCAGCACTTCCGCGTTGCGTTGCGCCAACGAGCTGGACGCGCTTGTCGGCGCGAAAGCGTTGATCACGACGGGCGGCGGCTCCAATCTGGAAGAATACGTCATTCATCAGATCGAAATGGCGGTGCGCGTACTGGGCACGGGCGCAAAGCGGGTGCGCGCGGAACGGCAGGCGGGGCAATATATTTGCCGCGTCGATTACGGCGATCGGGCGGCGGCGCTCGTGTACGATCCGTCTCTTCCGTTTGCGGTTACTGCGCAAAAAAGAGACGGCGAGAGCGTGACTTGCCCGATCGAGTCCGATTTCTTTCACAATCTGCTTACGGAGATCGTGCGCTTTTTCGAGGGCGCGGCGCCCTTCTTCGACGTTGCGGAGACGTTGGAAGTCATGAAAATCAGAGAAGGCATTATCAGAGCAAAGGGAGAAGCGGAGGAATGGTTAAACCTTTGAAGAAACTGCGGGTCGGCGTGATCGGCTGCGGAAGAATTTCCGTCATGCATTTCGATGCGGTGAAGCTGTGCGGCGGCGTCGCCGAACTCGTCGCCTGCTGCGATATTAAAAAAGACCGCGCGGACGAGGCGGCGGCGCTGTACGGTTGCGCCGCCTATACCGATTACCGCGCCATGATCGAACATGAAAATTTGGATATCGTGCATCTGTGCCTGCCGCATTATCTGCACGTCCCCGTTGCGGAATACGCGTTTTCCCGCGGGGTCCACGTATTAAGCGAAAAACCCATGTCCACCGATCTGGAAAGCGCGGAGCGCGCCGTCGGGCTTGCGGCGGAAGCGGGGGTCAATTACGGCGTTATTTTTCAGTGCCGTTATAACGACGCGTCTCAGCTCGTAAAAAAAGCGGTGCAGAGCGGAAAGCTCGGAAAAATCCTGTCCGTCCGTTCGACGCTGACCTGGTACAGACCGGATTCCTATTATTCCGAAAGCGATTGGAAGGGCACCTGGGATAAAGAGGGCGGCGGCGTAGTCATCGATCAGGCGATCCATTCCGTCGATCTCGTCAACTGGATTGTGGACAGCGAACCGGTGAACGTGTCCGTTTCGATGGCGAACCGCGGACACGAAGCCGTTGTCGTGGAGGACAGCGCCGAGGGGTTGATCTCTTACCGAAACGGCGTGAAATACGGGTTTTACTGCATGAATAATTACGGTTGTGACGAGCCGATCGAAATCCGTCTGTTTTGCGAAAAAGGGAAAGCGGTGTTCGGTTACGACGACGCGTATATTACTTATTCGGACGGAACGACGGAAGAGGCGCATCAGCGGGATGAAGTCGTTTCGACCGGCGGCAAGGATTATTGGGGGTCGAGCCATAAACGGCAGATCGAGCAGTTTTACAGCGCGTGCCTGAACGGCGAAAAGCCGGAAATCGACGGCGCGGAAGCGCTGAAAACGCACCGTCTGATCATGAAGATCTACGAAAAAGGCGGCATGCGCGGCGCGAAAAACAGTTAAGAGAATCAAAAACCCCCTCCGCAGACAAATGCGGAGGGGGTTTTGAAATAATTTATGCCTTGTTCGCCGAACCGAGAACGTTCACGATCTTGTGTTTGACCATTTCCTTCATGTTCAGACGCGCGTCGGTGAGATACTGACGGGGATCGAAGTGCGAAGGGTTGTCCACGAAATGTTTCCGGATCGCCGCGGTGAACGCAACGCGCAGGTCGCTGTCGATATTGATCTTGCAGACTGCGAGTTTCGCCGCTTTTTTCAGTTCGCTTTCGGGAATCCCGATCGCGTTGGGCATTTCGCCGCCGAACTTGTTGATGATCGCAACCTGATCCTGCGGAACGGAGGACGCGCCGTGCAGTACGATGGGGAAGCCGGGGAGACGGCTGCCGATCTCTTCGAGAATGTCGATGCGCAGTTTGGGATCCTGCCCGGGTTTGAACTTATACGCCCCGTGGCTCGTTCCGATGGCGATCGCAAGGGAGTCGATGCCCGTCTTGGAAGTGAATTCCTCCACTTCGTCGGGAGAGGTGAACATCGCGTCTTTCGCTTCGACTTTCACGTCGTCTTCTACGCCCGCGAGCTTGCCGAGTTCCGCTTCCACGACCACGCCGTGATCGTGCGCGTATTCCACGACTTTTTTCGTGATCGCGATGTTTTCGTCCCAGGGTTTGGAGGAAGCGTCGATCATTACGGAGGTGAAACCGTCGTCGATCGACGCCTTGCAGGTTTCGAAATCCGCGCCGTGGTCGAGGTGCATCGCAATCGGAATATCCGTCGTTTCGACCGCCGCCTGTACGAGGTGGCGCAGATATACGGGGTTCGCGTATTTTCTCGCGCCTGCGGAAACCTGCAAGATAACGGGCGAACGGCACTCGCTCGCCGCCTCTACGATCGCCTGGATCATTTCCATGTTGTTCACGTTAAACGCGCCTACGGCGTAACCGCCTTTGTACGCCTTTTCGAACATTTCTTTCGTTGTCACTAAGGGCATAATAGTTCCTCCAAATAAATCTTTTTCCTCAATTATAGAGCTTTTTTCGGAAAAAGGCAAGGGTTTCCGCGGAAATTACGGCGAAGAAAGCGAAAATATTCCGCTTCCGTTAAATTCCCGAAAAAGTGTTGACGCGCGAAAAAAAGCGTGCTATAATAAGGGACGGTAAAGCGCGGACGGCGCAAATTAGATTAACCGGAGGAATTATACTAACATGGCAAACGTAAAAGTTGCAATCAACGGATTCGGACGCATCGGGCGTCTTGCATTCAGACAGATGTTCGGAGCCAAGGGATACGAGATCGTAGCGATTAACGACCTGACCAGCCCCTCGATGCTCGCACACCTTCTCAAATACGATTCCGCGCAGGGCAGATACGAACTGGCGGACACCGTTTCGGCGAACGAAGAAGAGGGAACCATTACCGTCAACGGCAAAACCATCAAGATCTATAAAGAAAAAGACGCGGTGAACCTTCCCTGGAAGGCGTTGGACGTAGACGTCGTTCTCGAATGCACCGGTTTCTACTGCTCGAAAGCGAAATCGCAGGCGCACATCGACGCCGGCGCCAAGAAGGTCGTCATCTCCGCTCCCGCGGGCAACGATCTTCCCACCGTCGTGTTCAGCGTAAACGAAAAGACGCTGAAACCCACCGACACCATCATTTCGGCGGCTTCCTGCACGACCAACTGCCTCGCGCCCATGGCGGACACTCTCAATAAGTTTGCCAAGATCAAGAAAGGTTACATGACGACCATTCACGCCTACACCGGCGATCAGATGGTTCTCGACGGACCTCACCGCAAGGGCGATCTTCGCCGCGCGCGCGCCGCTGCCGTGAATATCGTACCCAACTCGACGGGCGCGGCGAAGGCGATCGGCCTCGTCGTTCCCGAACTCAACGGCGTTCTCGACGGATGCGCGCAGCGCGTTCCCGTTCCCACCGGTTCGCTCACCCAACTCGTCGCGGTCTGCGAAGGCGACGTGAAGGCGGAAGCGGTGAACAAGGCGATGAAAGACGCGGCTTCCGCTTCCTTCGGCTATACCGAAGAGGAACTCGTCTCTTCCGATATCGTCGGCATCACCTACGGTTCGCTGTTCGATGCGACGCAGACGAAGTGCATGCCCATGGGCGACGGCACGACGCTTGTGAAAGTCGTTTCCTGGTACGACAACGAGAATTCCTATACGAGCCAGATGGTGAGAACCATCAAATACTTCGCGGAACTCAAATAAGAAAAACAAACGGTCTTACGATCGCCCCGCTGCGGAAATTTCCGCGGCGGGGTTTTTGTCATGGGCGCCGTCGGGTGCTAAACGGCGCGCCGTCCGCATACAATAGAAGAAGTATGAGACTCTTTTCCGAAATTTCCAAACTGCTCGCGGCGGAAGGACTTGATTTTTCGCGCGTGCAATATACCGTCATCGATGGAAAAGGCGGCTATTTTCAGAACGTGAAAAAGCTCGCCGAATTTTCGGAGACGAAGATCGTCGTTTGCGGTCGGAAGGGAGCGGTGAGCGTCGAGGGCGAAAAACTCACGCTGGGCAAGTATTTCGCGGGGGATCTCGTCGTGTACGGCGATATTTCGAAAGCGGAACGGATTCGATAGGGGGCGGATATGAGAAAGTGCGGATTCCGCATCGAAAGTTTGAGCGCGTCGCGCGTAGTGGATAAGCTGGCGCAGGCGGGGATCACGGTATTGGGCGCCGAAAAGACGCAAAAAAACGCCGTAACCGTGTGGGTGGACGGGAAAGACCGCAAAAAAGTTTTTGCAATTTTGTCGCAGACATGTTATAATATCGTTGAAGTACGCACGCGCGGGTTCGAAAGACTGCGGGAGAAATGCGTAAGGTCGGTCGGGTTTCTAGCGGGCGCGGCGCTTTTTCTCGTTGCCGTCTGTTTTATGCAGACCCGCGTTCTGACGATCGACGTCGTGGGAAGCGGAAGCTATTACGAATCGCAGGTCATGGAGATCTTATCGGAAAACGGCACGGGGCTGTTTTCTTCCTCGCCCGTCGGGAACGCTTCCGTCAAGGCGCAGATTCTCGCGCTTCCCCGCGTCAGTTTCTGTTCGGTAAAAATGAGCGGCGGGATCCTCACCGTCACCGTGGAGGTGAGCGACGAAAACGCGTTCCCCGAAACGGCGCCCCTGCTCGCGCCTGCCGACGGGGCGGTGGAAGAGCTGATCGTTTTGCGCGGCACGCCGCTCGTCGCCGTCGGGGATCCCGTGGTCAAGGGCGCGCCGGTGGTGGACAACGCGGTCGTCTCCGGAGAGGAGACGCGCGCCGTGATCGTGATCGCAAGGGTCAAGGTGCGGTTTTCCGTCTGCGCGGAATACGAACTCGGCAAAGAACAGGCGCTCGCGCAGGCATTTCTGGATTACGGTACGATCGGGGACGCAAAGGCGACGCAAACGGAGTCGGGTTGGCGGATCGAAGGGTATGCTTACGCGGAATCCGCTTTGAATTTGGAATAATCGGTTCGGAAATACAGAACACTACGAATGATACGGGGCGACGCCCCGCAGGGAGGGATTTTTACGGGTAAAACGGTTTCGGTCGAGACGGGGGATCTGGACAAGCTCCGCGGCGTACTCGGCATTTTCGACGAAAATCTGGAAACCGTCGCGCGGGAGTTGGGACTTGCGTGGCGGGTAAACGGCACGTCCGTTCAGTTGGAAGGGGAGGAACCCGCCTGCGCGGTCGGCGCGGAAGTCCTCGGCAGTTTGCTTGCGATTATCGAAGCGGGAGAGCCGATCGATAAGAGCAGTCTTTTGTATTGCATCGAACTCGCGCGGGAGGGGAAGGCTTCGGAAATCGGCGGGATCATGAAAGACGTCGTCGCGGTCACTTCCCGCGGGAAGCCCGTGAAGTGCAAGACGGTCGGGCAGAAACATTACGTCGAAGCCATGAAAAAGCACACCATCACGTTCGGCGTGGGACCTGCGGGTACGGGAAAGACCTATCTCGCCGTGTGTCTCGCGGTTGCGGCGTTCAAAGGGAAACAGGTGGAAAAGATTATTCTCACCCGCCCCGCCGTAGAAGCGGGCGAGAAGCTCGGATTTCTTCCCGGCGATTTGCAGACGAAAGTCGACCCATACCTTCGTCCGCTTTACGACGCGTTGCAAGAGACCTTCGGGCTTGAAACGTACAATAAACTGATGGAAAAAGGCGTGATCGAAGTCGCGCCGCTCGCCTACATGCGCGGCAGAACGCTGTCCGGCGCGTTCGTCATTCTCGACGAAGCGCAGAACGCGACGCGGGAGCAGATGAAGATGTTTCTGACCCGTCTCGGCGAGGGCAGTAAAATGGTGATCACGGGCGATTTGACGCAGACCGACTTGCCCGACGGAAAGAAAAGCGGGCTGAAACATGCGGTCACGCTGCTCAAAGGCGTGGAGGACATCGCCGTATGCGCGCTGACGGAAAAGGACGTCGTGCGGCATCCTCTCGTCATGCGGATCGTGCGCGCGTATGAAAAAGACGTGCAGAAGAAACTCAAAGGAGAACGGAAATGAAGGCGTCGGACGCGAAAAAATTAGGCAAAAAAAGATGGCTCGGCAGCGCGTTTTATTTTATGCTCTGCTATACCGTGTTGCTTTTGTTTATCTTCCTCATGATCGTGATCAACTACGGGGAGAACTGGACGGAATTTTTCGCGCAGCATTATTCGCAGCTTCTCACGCTCGTCGTCGGGGCGCTTCTGCTCTTCGGGATCGTATATTATTACTACTATTTCGAGGACAAAGATTTCTTCGCCCACGGTTCGAACATTTTCCTCGTCTTTTCGATCATCACGATCTCCGTCGTGATTAGCGTATTGTTCGGCAAGTACATCAATATCTACATCCGTCCCAGCTGTATGCTGGCGCTCGTTTGCGTGTTCCTTTTTAACCGCAGACAGTCCATTCTGCTCAATTTCGTATTTTCCATGCTCATGTTCCTGCTCGACGTGTATACGGGGCTTTACGAGGCATATGCCGCGGACGGATCCTATCTGTCGTTGATTCTCTCGTTCATGTGCGGAACGCTTGCCGTATTCGCGGCGAGCAAGGTGCGCACGCGCGGCGGATTGCTTCTCACGGGCTGCGCGATCGCCGCGCCCACCATGGTGATCGTGTTCCTGCTCAAACTGCCGACCGTGTACGAATTGAAGTGGATCAAACTGCTTTCCGCGTGTGGATTCTCCGTGCTCGGTTGCATCATGTCCTCGATGTTCGCCTTGTCGCTGCTTCCCGTATTCGAGTTTGCTTTTAACAAACTCACCGTGTTCCGTTTGCGGGAACTCACGAGCACCAACGCGCCCATTCTCGTGCGTCTGCAAAAGGAAGCGCCGGGGACCTTCAACCATTCGCTGATCGTGGCGCAACTCGCCGAAACGTGCGCGGTCGCCATCGGGGAGAATGCGGAACTCGCGCGCGCGGCGGCGTATTATCACGACGTGGGCAAATTGAAACAGCCCGATTGTTTTACCGAAAACCAGACCGATTACAACGTGCACGACGAATTGATGCCCGAACTCTCTGCCGACATCATCCGCTCGCACGCGAAAGACGGTTATGATCTGCTCACGGCGGCGCGGCTTCCCGCGATCATAGCGGACGTCGCCCGCGAGCATCACGGCACGTTGCCGATCAAGTATTTTTACAACAAAGCGATGCGGCTGTCCGGAGAAGACGTCGACGTGCTGGACTTTTCCTATCTCGGTCCCACGCCCAAGACGCGGATCGCGGCGATCGTAATGATCGCGGACGCGGCGGAAGCGTCTACGCGCGCCCTTCAAAACCGCAATCCCGAGAGCGTGGAACGGGTCGTTCGCGGAATCATCGAAGAGCGCATGGACCTCGATCAGTTCGACGATTGCAACATCACGATCCGCGATCTCACGACCATCCGCATGACGCTCGTGGAAGCGCTTTCCGGCGTGCACCACCACCGCGTGGAATATCCCGCGATCCGGTTTAACCGCGCGAAACAGGCGGTAAAGGACGAATCCGAAAATGATAAGTGAGTTCCGCATCGAAAGCGAAGACCTTTCGGAAGAGGAGAAGGCGCGCGTATGCGCCGCCCTTCGCGGCACGGCGGAAGGGGACATGCCGTTCGTGTTCGAGGTCGTGTTTCTCTCTCCCGAGGAGATCCGCGCGCTCAACGCGCGGGAACGCGGCGTCGATGCGGTGACGGACGTGCTGAGCTTTCCCGCCTCGGAGGGATTGAAAGGAAAGCCGATTCTGCTGAGCGAGCATCAGGATTGCCGTGACGGCGAGGGCGGGCTGTACCTGGGGGATATCGCGCTCTGTCCAGAACGGGCGAAAGAGCAGGCGGCGGAGTACGGACATTCTTACGAGCGGGAGTTGAATTACCTGACGGTACACGGGATTCTGCACTGTCTCGGTTACGATCACGAAACGGAAGAGGAGCGCGCGGAGATGCGCGCCGAAGAAGAACGCGTCATGGCGCGCATGAATTTAACGAGGGATTAAAGTGAAGAGCGGAACGGTAGCGGTCATCGGCAAGGCAAACGCGGGCAAAAGCACGCTGATCAACGTATTGGTAGGGGAAAAAGTCGCGATCGTCTCCCCGAAACCGCAGACGACGCGGGATCGTATCCTCGGCGTTCTGACGAAGGAGGACCGGCAGATCGTTTTCGTCGACACGCCCGGCATCTATCGCCGCCGCAACGCGCTGACGGAATACATGATGAAGACGACGGAGACGACTTCGAAAGACGTGGACGCGATCCTCTTCGTGCACGACGGGCACGGCGGGCTTTCCGAAGAGGACGTTGCGCTCGCGAAGAAGTATTACGATTCGGGGATCCCCATGCTCGTCGCCTATACCAAAATCGACATCATGCCCGCCGAACGGATTCCGGAAGACGCGAAAGCGCTTGCGGAAGCGGGCGTGGAAGCGGACTTTTATCCGGTGTCCGCCCGCAAAGGCAAGAACCTGAAAGCGCTCGAACAGGGGATCTGCGATCTCTTGCCCGAGGGCGAAAAGCTGTTTTCGGAGGACGTGGTGTCCGATCGCAGCGAAAGGTTTATGATCGCGGAACTCATGCGGGAAAAGATTCTTCTGAAATACGACGAAGAGATCCCGCACGGCGTGGCGATCGTCGTGAACACGTTCCGCCGTCGGGAGAACGGCACCTACGAAATCAATCTGGATATCGTTTGCGAAAAGCGCAATCACAAGGCCATCCTGATCGGGAAACAGGGCAAAGCGCTCAAAGAGACCGCTTCGTTTGCGCGGCAGGATATGGAAAAATTTCTCGGCGCGAAAGTCTTCTTAACGGTCTACGTGAAGGTGCGCGAAGATTGGCGCGACAGCGAAGGGCTGATGAAAGAACTGGGATACGGCGGCGAAGAATAAACTTTTCCGCATATTTTTCTCTTCCGCTTCCATACTGAATTACGAGGAGGCAATATGAAGGAAGACGAAAAGGGAAAGGCGGCGAGCGAAATCGCCTGGAAGCTGTTCGAACAGACGGGGAATTTCAGCTATTACATGCTTTACAAACGGTTAAAGTGACGGCGGGGACTGCGTTTTCTCCGCACGGACGAGGACGCGGATATGGACTTTAAAACGGACGCGCTGTTACTGCGCGCTTGCGACTACGGCGAGAACGATAAAATCGTGACCCTTTTGACTTCCGACAGAGGCAAACTGACGGCGGGCGTGAAGGGCGTGAAAAAGGCGGGGGCAAAACTTCGGTTTGCGGCTCAGCCTTTTTGTTTTGCCGAATACGTGCTTGCGGGGCGCGGCGAGAGAAACACCGTCGTTTCCGCCTCCCTGCACGACGGATTCTATTCGCTCAGGGAGGACGTTTCGAAATATTACGCCGCGGCGTGCGTTTGCGAGGCGTGCGACAGGCTTTCCTACGAAGCCGTCGAGAGCGGGTACTTCCTGCTCGCCGCCGTGGACGCGTTGCGGAGAATCGGGGAAGACGATCCCGCGTTTGCGCTCGTCGTCTTTCTCTGCAAGGCGCTGGA
>ERZ777306.3796-NODE-3796-length-15066-cov-4.791087_pt1 | contig 15066 bp, 11 predicted proteins | sample MGYA00374966_ERZ777306 | MGnify/ENA primary metagenome ERZ777306 (study PRJEB29329, sample SAMN06343882) | mouse gut metagenome | isolation source: Mouse cecum | place: Austria: Vienna | collected 2014-11-15 ...
TGCTTTCCTGCTTTCATGGCGCGGCCCATGGCGGAACCGCTACCTGTATCATTCGCCGGAGCGCCGTCCGGCTCCTGCCGCATAAAAAAGACGTGTGGAAAAAGCGGTTTGTCTGCTTCGTCCACACGCGGTTTCTTCGGTTCAAAGGCGCTATACCCCTCATCCCCCCTTGGGAGGTGTCGGAGGGCCCTCTGACTATCCATCGAAAACTGACGACATGCGCGTCAGTTTTCGCGCTTTTCCGCCAGAAAAAGCTACTTTACACGACCGAACGGCCGGGAGCTTGTGCAACAGGCAACCAGTGGGGGCATGCAAGTTCGGCAAAGTGGCTGCGCCACTTTGCCGACCCCTCTGGGGGCGTTATGCCTGCATACCGTTCTGTGCCATGTAGGCGTAAATCTGCTCGCCGTGCCGCTGTTCCGCGCCCTGAATCTCGTACAGCGCGTCTCTGGCGGCAGGGGCCCGGAACTCAAAGATCGCCACGTCATAGGTATTGCTGACGTGCTTTTCGGTGGACAGGGCGTCCAGGCACAGATAGTTGTCCTCCTGCCACTGGGGCGAATGGACGGCGTTGCCCTGGGGCGGCGGGTTGTCGGAGGGCTTCTGCTGTTGCTGCTGGCCCTGCTTAGGCTGCGGCATCTGCCCGTTGAGCATGTCCGTAATGGTCTGCAAATGCTGCTGCTCGTTGTCACGGATGCTGCCGAAAATGTTCTTCAGCTCGGGGTCATTGGCGCGCTGAGCATACTCGCCATACTTTTCCACGCAGATCTGTTCCTGGGATTTCAGGTCGTTCAGCAGCGACGCTTCCTTTTGCGTCCACATCATAGCAATCACCTCGCCATCAGCATGTCCGCCCCGGGCAAAAAATATCCATCGGAATGGAAAAACCGCCAGCGGCTTGTTTCAGCTGCCAATAAAATGGTATAATATAGACAGCAGCCTGATGGCCCCACGCGGGCAAAGGCGTTGTATAAGGAGGAAACCATGATGGCGGAAATGGAGCAATCCAGCAAGCAGCTGGTTCAATGTCTGGTATGCGGCGAGGTCTTTGACGCTGCCCTGGGTCAATGTCCCGTATGCGGCGTGGGGCTGGAGCAATGCAAGCCCGTACAGCTGTCCGCGCCTGAAGGCGGCAGCGACACGGCGGAGAAGTTTCTAATTTTGGGCGGCGGCACGGCAGCCTTCAACGCGGCCAAGGCCATCCGCGAGCGCAACGCCACCTGCTCCATCGTCATCCTGACGTCGGAGGACGCGCTGCCCTACAACCGGCCTATGCTGACCAAGACGCTGCTTTCCGGCGCGTCCCCGGAGGACATCGCCATCGAGCCTGCCTCCTGGTATGATGAGCGCGATATCTATGTCGTCACCGGCTGCACGGTCACCGCCATCGACCCGGCGGAAAAAATGGTGGCCTGCCAGGGCGGCATGGGCTTTGTGTACGATAAGCTGATTTACGCCCTGGGCGCCCGCTGCTTCCTGCCGCCCATTCCCGGCGGCGACCAGCCCCATGTGGTCACCATCCGCACGGTGGAAGACGCCCGGCGCGTCCGCGCCCTCATCAAAGCCGGAGAAGACGCTGTGGTTATCGGCGGCGGCGTGCTGGGCCTGGAAGCCGCCTGGGCCCTCCGCCAGGGGAACGTCAATGTCGCCATCCTGGAACAGGGGCCTCAAATCATGGCCCGGCAGATCGACGCGGACGCCGCCGCGCTCCTGACGCAGGCCATCGCCAGCCAGGGTGTTACCCTGCTGACCAACGCCAAGACCGAACGCATCGGTACGGATCATGTGTCGCTGACGGACGGGCGCGTGCTTCCCGCCAGGCTGGTCATCGTTTCCGCCGGCATCCGGGCCAGCACGGCGGTGGCGGAAGCCGCGGGCCTCGCCGTCAGCCGCAACATCGTGGTGGACGAGCATATGCGCACCTCCGCCCCGGACGTTTATGCCTGCGGCGACTGCGCGGTATACGGCGGGCTGAGCTACGGCCTGTGGTCTGAGGCCTCGGAGATGGGCCGGATCGCGGGCGTCAACGCCTCGGGCGGCGACGAAGCCTATGCGCCCGTCAGCAGGCCGCTGATCTTCCACGGCATGGGCACCGCCCTGTTCGCCCTGGGCGACTGCGGCAAGAAGGGCCTTGACTACCAGGTGAAGGAAATCCGCCGGGAGGGCCAGTATGAAAAATACTACCTGGTGGACGGCCGCCTGACAGGCGCGATCCTCCTGGGCGACATCACGTCCATGGGCAGGGTCATGAACGCTGTGCTGGAGGGCGGCACGGTGGAGCGGGTGTTATAAAGGATACAATTATTATAGACAGCTCTGCTTATTTTGCAAGTAAACAGAGCTTTTCATTTACATGTTTTCCCTGCTGCAAGTTTTCATTGTTAAGTCCAAACGCATATAAAGCGTGAAAAAACGTCCTTATAATATATTTTTTCTTCTTATGGAAGAATACTATTGACTTGTTTCCAATTTTATGCTAAGCTACAGTTAAGAAATGACAGCCATATTCTACTATAATCGTATTGACATTTTGATGTTCAATGCGTAAGAAAGGAGGCAAAAGTAATAATTTCACAAGAGTCAACCATGACAACGATGTATGATTAAGCAAGGAGGATGAATTGTAATGAAACGTAAAGTAGCCTTGGGATTAGCAATCACGCTGGTACTGTCCATTGCCTTTGCTGCAATAGCCTATGCCTCACTCTGCCCTCACAACGACTCCGGGATCATGATACGGCGCAAGGACTTGGATGAATCGCCCGGCGCGGTAACTCGTGAAGAGGAAGTAATAGAAGGAAACAAAGTCTATAAGATCTACTATTTCGACTATAAAACCAACTTCTATGTATGTACAGTAAATGATAGCCATAAGTTTTATACCAACAAGACCGATGTAAAAAAAGTATTCTCAGGGTATATTTGAGGTGTAGTCAATGAACACATTTTCGGTATCTCTGTACCAGAGGGGCCTCGGCCCCTCTGGTACCATCACAACAACCACCCGAGTCCATCATTCATCTAAAAGCAATTGCCATTGGTTACCCAGAGCAGCAGTTCTCCCCCTCCTTCTCGCCCTCATCCTTCTGTCAGGTGTTGCCCAGGCGCAGTCTATCCAGACGGTGGACATTTCCACGCTGGATGACATCCTTTACCATCAGGGAGCGTACTACGCCATCAGCCGGGATGGGCTGGTTCGGATGGAGGCGGATACCTGGACCCCCACCCTTCTCCTTCCCTATGAGGACATCCTTGTTTGCTTCGGCGTCACTGAGGAAACCTGGCACGAAAAGCAGGAGCTGCCCTGGTATGACGACTGCGCCCGCCTGGCCAGCGACGGCCAATGCCTGTATTATCTTTCCTTCCGTTACGGCAGCATTCTTGCGGTGGAGAAAGGCGGCCTGCGGGAGGTTCAGACCATGGACGTTGATCCGAATGAATTGAATACGCTGTATTATAGGGGCGCCATCGTCGCGGACGGGCGCTTTTATACTCTTCGCCACCTTTATGCTGGCAATGATGAGTTTGTGGCTATCCAGCCCAATGGCAAGGTGCAGGTCATCACCCAGGCTTCCCAGTTGGAGGGCCCGGCCGTCTGGCAGGGGGCACCGGCACTGGGACGCGTGGGCAGCGAAGGGATGGAGATCGTAACCTATACGCCCCAGGGGCAGCCCCTGGAGGTAGTGTACACCTTTGCGCGCCAAACATTTCAGGGATTGTGCGCCTCGCCCGCCGGGGACTGCCTGTACGCCCTCAGTGCGGGCCAGCTGTGGCGCGTTCAGCCCGGCAAGGCCGAGGCGCTTCGCCCCGTCACGCAGCCCTCTTTTCCGCAGATCATCGCCACGGAAGAAGGCGTGCTGGCGGGCGCGCTGTATTTCGAAAAAAGCATGACCTATTATCCCTTCACCATGACGCCGGGCGAAACGGTGCTGACCATTCACGGCATCACCACGTCCCCCAACCTGGACAGCGACTTCGCCCTGGAAAACCCCGGCATCAGCATCAGCCGCCAGGAGGGATGGTCGTATTCGGCCCAGGAGATGTACACGGATATCCTGAACCAATCCCCGGAGGTTGATCTTTACTGCGTCGAGCTGAACAGCACCGTGGTGCGCATGATGGATAAGGGCTATCTGCTGCCCCTGACGGACAGGGCGCTGCTTCAGGACAACGCGGCCCTGTATCCCGTCTATGCCCAGGCCATGGGACGGGAGGGCATGCTGTACGCCGTGCCCGCCACGGCAACACTGGAGCCCTGGGCCGTGACACGGGACGGAGAGACGTCCGCCCTGACCAGCTGGGACGCGCTTTTCCAGCAGATCAGAGCCAGCGCCGAGGCGGACGAGACGCCCTTCATCGGCTATGGCTCAGGCTTGAAAACGGACGCCATCGCCTGGCCAGCCATCGACCTGGCGGCTGCCTATACCGCGCTGTATACGCTGGAGCATGCGGACAGCCTGGATTTCGGCACGGCGGAATTCACGGAGGCCATGGAAGCCATTCGGGCGCTGGCGCCGCTGCTGCCCGCCGGGGAAGCGGCCCAGCTGAACGTTCAGACGCCTCTGCTGGCCAGCGGCCTGCGGAGCGAAAACAGCTGGCTCCACAGCTGCTTTGCCTTGTATGGCCCTGAGGGCGATGCCCTGGATTTCCTGCCCCCGCCTTCCACCCTGGGCGACGGCCCCGGCACGGTGATCGCCACCGTCACGGTCTACGTCGTCAACCCCTACACCCGCCATCCCGAGGAGGCCATGACCTTCCTCCGATACGTCGCGGCCCATCGCCCTCCTGTCGATCATGCCCTGCTGGCGGCGGACGCGGAGCCCTATTGCTTCGACAGCGACATCCTGGCGCATGATGATGAGAAAATCGCGAAGTACGAGGCGCAGCTGTCCACCGCCACCGCCGCCCATCAGGCACAGCTTCAGGAGAACATCGACTACCTTCGCAATGAGCAGACAAGAATCATGAACGACCCTGCCCGCTGGGCCGTGTGGGGAAAGACCCTGCTGCAATACCGGGAATCGCTGATCCCCCATGTGCGGGTGAACGTCTCCCCTTACCTGGGCGGCAGGGTGCATCACAGCGATAACGACCTGTGGCAAAGCCTGCTTCAGGCCCTGCGGCTGTACCTGGACGGCTCCATGGAGCTGCGCCAGTGCACGGAGCGGATGAACCGGGTGGTGCAGATGCACCAGATGGAGAATCAGTAGGCGCCGCCGTCAGCTCGAAAAAAATGCCTGAGGAACGGCGGTTCCTCAGGCAGGCGGGCCGATGGGCGCATTCCCGCGCACCGGATGCGATTCAACGGTTTGCATGAAACGCTCGACCTCTTGGTTGAACGCCAGGTGTCTCTTCTGCGCGATAAAATGATTGCCCTTGATGATGGATAGCTTGGCGTTGGGTATGCTTGCCGCGATTTCTTTGGTGTGCGCTTCCCTGATGATGTCGTTGGTTCCGCAGATCACAAGCGTGGGAACCGTAATTTTTGACAGCTCATTCCGTTCAATATTCGGTTCGTTCACCATTAACCCAAGCATTTCAGCGCTCTTTTGGGCATAAGACGATTGGCCGGCAAATCGTTTTGCGATTCTGTATCCTATTTCGATGGGAAGCTGCGTCGTTCTTTTGACCCCTTGCGGATTCAGATTCCCTCCATTCAGGATCAGCGCCTTCACCCTGTCGGGATGGCTCATTGCAAATTTCATTGCGATATTGGCCCCGTCAGAAAACCCCAAAATCACCGCGTTTGAAATGTTGCGGCTTGATATGAAATCGTATAAGTCACAGGAAAACTGCTCAATCGTAAAAGGCTGAGTCCCTCTTGGCGATTGACCGTGCCCCCGCGTGTCCAGCGCGATGACCCGGTATCTGTCGCTGAAATACTCGATTTGATGCTTGAAATAAGCGTTGTCTTCACCGTTTCCGTGCAAGAGGATGAACGGCTCCTTATTTCCTTTTTCAGTATAATGTAAAGCTATATTCAAGTGTATCTCCTTGCATTGACTCTGCAGAATCATTGATCCTATGGTTGTCCCGTCCGCAGCCCTTCACCGCACCGCAGGCCGATACCCAGGGCCGCCGCAAGAGACCGCATAACGTCGATACGCTGAGGGTTCCGCCCCTGGACAAGGAAGCGGAACCCTGTTTTCCATGCAATCGCGTCGCCATCAGCCGCCGGGAGACAGGTCATACACTACCGATACCACGCTGCTTTGCCTGGCCTGAACGGTCTGGGTGACGCGCTCCAGCAGATCATAGGGCAGGCGGGCAGCCACCGCGGCGGAGCCCTCCGTGCGCTGCACAGCGTGAAGCGTCACGCAGCAGCGGTTCGCGGGGCCCGACAGCGTAGCGTAATACTGGTGCAGGCGCTTCCCCTGCCGGTCGCCTTCCACCTCGCCGCTGAATATAGCGTCTGCATCCCGCAAAACCGCCAATGCGTCCTCCGTGACCTCCCCCTCAATCCGCAGGGCCAAGCCGCTGCTGGGGAAGGGCTGGCGGCCGATGACAGAAGCCGGAAGCTGCAGTTCCTCGCCCACGCGGCGGATTTCATCCTTGAACAGCTCCCGCACGGGCTCCACCACACGGACGCCGCAGGCCACTGTATCAATCGCGTCAGCGCGCTCGCCCATTTCCAGGGCATCCGCATAATTCGTTCCCTTAATCAGCAGGCGCACGCCAGGTCGGGCCGCCACCTCCCGGGCCACGATGCTGCGCAGCAGCCGCAGGATGACGCGTTCCTTCTGCGCCCTGTCGGTGATCCCCCGCAGCGCCGCCATGAACTCGCCTGAGGCATTGATCCGCTGAAGATTCAGGCCCAGCTGCTCCCGGAAGACAGCCATCACCTGGTCGCCTTCCTCCTTGCGCAGGAGCCCCGTATCAACAAAGATACAATGAAGCCGATGGCCCAGAGCCATGTTGCCCAGCAGCGCGCAAACACCGCTGTCCACACCACCTGACAGCGCGCATATAGCCTCGCCATCCCCGGCAGCACGCTCGATTTCCTCCTGCGCGCGTTCCAGAAACGCCTTGTTGCTCCACCAAAGGGTGCAGCCGCACACCGAACGGCAGAAGTTCAATAGAAGCTCTACGCCCTCCTGGTCATTCTGCTCGGGCAAAAAGGCCAGGCCGTAAACGGGCGCTTCAAGCCTGCGGAAGCCGATTACGCCGTCATCCGTCTTGGCCAGCGCTACCGCCCGGTCCTCACTCAGAATCATGCAGCGCAACGCCGGCAGATACCGCTCGCTGGCCTCTACGCCCTCTACCAAGGGATCATCGCCCTCAAACCGCACCTGCACCACGCCGGGCTCCCGAGCCTTTTCGCCAAGCGTACCGCCCAGACCCTCGCACAGGGTCAGCGCCGCGTCGCCCATGCCCAGAACCGGTAATCCGCAGCCAACCAGGTCGTCAAGGCACGGGATTGCCGCCTTCTCCCCCGTGGACGCTCCCGCCAGAATGATACCCAGGGCATCCTGGCGCGCCACGTCGGCCGCTGTGGACGCTGCCGGGAGAATCTTGCAGTAAATGTGCTCCGCGCGCAGCTTGCGTGCCATGGAACGGCAGGCTGTGCCGTCCTGATTGATAAGAACGACCATATCCCGCATCATGTCAACTCCTCCATCATACCGTATCCCATTCCTTGCTGATTGATTCGACAAAGTGGCAAAGAATCCTGCTTATCCACCGCGAATCCGTCCTTTGGTGGGGATAATGTTACAATTGCCCGCCGCGCCTGCCGTCATCCAGCCGACGATGATAAGTCCCGCCTCTGTCATAGATGAAAAAAAGTGCAAAAAGTTCCGCATTGGCTGTTTCACTTTTACCGCCACTCGTGTATAATAAACACATGCGGGAGCAATTCTAACACAGGAACTGTCTCCGGCCATGAAAGATATCGAACATTTTGAAGGAGGACTACAACTATGAAATGGGTTTGCAGCGTTTGCGGTTATGTGCATGAAGGCGATCAGGCTCCCGAGCAGTGCCCCATCTGCAAGGCTCCCGCCAGCAAGTTTGTGAAGCAGGGTGCTGAGATGGCTTGGGCGGCCGAGCATGTGGTAGGCGTGGCCAAGGGCGCGCCCGAAGAGATCATTGAGGGCCTTCGCGCCAACTTCCAGGGCGAGTGCTCCGAGGTGGGCATGTATCTGGCCATGGCCCGCGTGGCTCATCGCGAGGGCTATCCCGAAATCGGCCTGTACTGGGAAAAGGCCGCCTATGAGGAAGCCGAGCACGCCGCCAAGTTTGCCGAGCTGCTGGGTGAAGTCGTGACCGACTCCACCAAGAAGAACCTGCAGATGCGCGTGGAGGCCGAGAACGGCGCCACCTCCGGCAAGATGGATCTGGCCAAGATGGCCAAGGTCGCCAACCTGGACGCCATCCACGATACCGTACATGAAATGGCCCGCGACGAGGCCCGCCACGGCAAGGCGTTCGAGGGCCTGCTGAAGCGGTACTTCGGGGAATAATTTATCTTCAAATAGGTGAAACGCCCGCCTGAGAGGTCAGTCCCGCAAGGGACTGGCCTCTTTCATATGAGGCTTCATCATGCAGCTCAGCTCAGGCACGAACATACGCGCACTTCGCCATCGCGACAAACGGACGCAGGAGGCCCTGGCGGAAGCGCTGGGCGTAACGCCTCAGGCGGTATCGCGTTGGGAATTAGATGGCGGCTACCCCGATATGACCCAGCTTCCCTCCATCGCCGGGTATTTCGGCGTCACCATTGACGAGCTTTTCGGATACAGCAGCACGCGGGAGCAAAAAATCGACCTGCTGATGGCGCGCATTCAGGATATGCGGCACAGAAACAACGGTACGGACATCTGCATCGACGAGTGCATCGCCCTGACAAGGGAGGCGCTGGCCGAATTTCCGGGCAATGCGCGACTCATGGTGAGCCTCGCTTCTGTGCTGTACACGGCGGGCTATGTCCGTCATGGGGAGCATCATATCACCGATGCAGAAGGATACAGCGCGTACGATACGGCCAGGCATCGCCGGTACGCGGAGTGGAAGGAAGCCGTTGCCCTGCATGAAAAGGCGCTGCCTGCCCTGGAAAGCGGCGATCTGCGCCATGACGCGGTGGACGAGCTGTCACAGCTCTATCTCAACCTGGGCGAGCATGACAAGGCCCTGGCCCTGGCCCTGGCGGAAGCCGCGCCGGACATCTGGGGTTCGCGGGATTATTTGCGGATCTGCGCCTATGATGGCAGGCAGCAGGCCCAGGCCTGCGGAGAAGCGCTGCTGAAGACGGCGCGGGCCTGCGCGGCGCTGATGATCCAGAGTGTGCTGACATTTGGTTCCCATATGACCCCCGCCGAAAAGGCGCAGAGCGTCATCGGCGCCATCAAGCTGTTCGACGCAGTGTGCCCGGACGGCAACGCCGGTCAACACCATGCCTACATAGCGAAAATGTCCATGCTGCTTTCCGTGTACTCATGGCTGGATCATCATCGGGACGAAGCCTTTGAGGCTCTCGACCAGGCGCTGGAGCATTGCCAGGCCTTCGTGACCTTCTGCCTGAATGCGCCCCGGATTCCCCCGGGCTGACCGAGTTGGCCGCGAGGCTTCCCGAGGACTGGCCCTGGTGGGATGTACCGGATAAGAATCAGGTTGGGAAGGCCATGCAGGCCGATCCCCGCTGGGCCGCGTGGGTCGCGAGAACTCAGGCATCCAGGTGAATTTTGGCACAAAGCCCCCATGAAAACACTGACAGCAAAAAAGGAACAGCCCCCCTTCCGCAGCCTGAAAATCGCGGAAGGGGGGCCGTCTGTCTATGCTTTTACCGCACCCGGTGGAAAGACGCCACACGGTAGCGGCGGTTGTCGGTGATGGCGCAGCCGTCGCCCGTCGCGCGCAGCTCGCACATGGCAATTCCCTGGGCGAGATAGTCGTCGCTCACACCGTCATCATCGGGAAGCTGTCGGCTCATGTCGCCATCGCCGTAGGCCGTCACATGCAGGTCGAACACCGTGTCATCCGCCACACAAGGCAGCGGCTCGGCCAGGGGAAGCAGCGTCCCCTCCCTGACAAACAGAGCGATTTCATCCAGGGGCACCGTCTTGTCGATCCACCGGCCGCCCTCGTGGCAAGCGCCTGTGTAGAAATCGTACCAACGACCCTTGGGCAGGTATACGCGGCGGGTATCGCCGGTATCCGCGATCAGCGGCGCCGCCATCAGCCCCTCGCCCAGCATGTACTGATCCCAAATATCCCGGGTGTTCAAATCGTCCGGCGCATCCATCACCAGCGGGCGCACCGGCGGGATGCCCCGCAGGTAATACTGGGCATAGGCGGCGTACAGGTGCGGGATCAGCCGCATCCGCGTCTGCAACAGCCTGCGCACGATGTCCGCCATCTCCCGCCAGTCGGGCATGCGCTCACCGGCACGGTTCTTTTCCTCGTCAAACTGCAGCCACGGCGGCATGGCGACCATGTAGCTGTTGATGACCGTCTGGGGCGAAGTAACCGCAGCGGCAATGCGGCGCAGCAGCTCCTCCCGGCTGGCGGACTGGCGCACCTCCGGCGTCCACAGGATGCCGCTGAAGGCGGCGTTGGCCATCCCACGAATGAAATCGGCATGGTTGTACAGATCGGAGTAAAGCACATAGGGGTAGGGCGCGGCCAGGGCGGAGGTCTGACGAACCTCGCCAAAGGTACGAAGGCCGCGCTGCCGGAACATGTCCAGCATGGTTCTCTGGTACAAAAGCCCCAGCACCGTGTGCATCTGCTCGCCGTCCAGCCCGCCGGGAAATGCCGCGAAATCCGGGAAGCCCCAGTTGCCCATCATGTCCGAATTGTCGCATTCGTCCAGCTTGAAGCCCGTCACCCCGTCCTCCACCATATCCCGGTGGATGCTCTGGAACACCTGCCGGGCCTCGGGCAGGGTAAAGTCCGGGATCAGGCCGTCCCACACAAAGCAGTCCCCGGCGTAGGGCTTCATGGCCTCAAAGATGGGACTGTCCGGGTGAACATAGGCATGCTCCCACAGGTTCACACGGAAGCCTATATCCCGCATTTCCTTCAGGAAGGCCTGGGGATCGGGATAGCGGTTCTCATCCCAGGCATAGGTGCAGGAGTAGGCATGGGACTGCCACCCCGGCTCCAGACCGAAGATATCGCAGGGAATGTCCGTCTCCCGCAGATGGCGGGCCAGGCGCAGCATATGCGCGGCATCGCCCCGCATGTCTCCCCGATACATCACCCCCAGGCCCCACAGCGGCACATAAGCGCCGCCGCCGCTGAAAAGGTTGTACCGGGCAACCGCGTCCTTCACATCATCGCCCACAAAGACGTACAGGGTCACGCCCTGTGCCGCCGGGACGCTGATGAACATGTTGCCGCTGCCCTGCTTGGCCCACCAGTGGCCGAAGGGCGTCCCGGCGGAGGGGAAGCTCTCCTCGTCCTGGCGGGAGCCGCGAACCTTGATGTTGCCCGCGTGGAAGGTGGCGTAGCGGGCAGTATCCACCAGCACACCGTAGCCCCGGGTGGACACATAAAAGGGTACGGGCGCGTGGCTGTCGCCGTGGTCGGCCACAGGATCGCAGTTGGTGCGCAGCTGCTTTTTCAGCCCCGACTGCCGGAAGGATTTGAGGGTCAGGCCCAGGCCGTAGACGTCCTCGCTGATGTCCAGGGGAAGCTCCACCGTGCAGCCTCCGGCCCGCTGACGCAGGCCAATCTGCTCCTCCGTGAAGGGACACGGGCCGTCGGATAGCCGGTTGATGGTTTCCAGGTGGGGCTGGGGCTTCAAAACAGACACCGGGGTGAAGGCTTCCGGCGTACCTACGGTGATTTTGTAGATGCCATTGGCGATCTTCTCCATGGCTTATGCCTCCCTATGCTCAGCAATCGTCAGATGCTCGATATACGCCGCGCCGCCCTCGGTCATCAGGGCGACATGGCCCTGGCCGCCGCCGGGCTCATAGCACTGGATGGCCAGGCGGTCATCGACGTACACATAGACCACATTTCCCTCCGCCGCCACCCGTAGGCGGTAGGTCTCGCCCTGGCGAATATCCCAGCTGCGGCACTCGATCAGCGGGAACTCCCGCAGGGCAGTTACCTCCACCATCCGCTGGGCGGCGTCCAGCAGCACACACAGGCCGCCCTGCGTCACGTCCTCCCGCAAGCGCAGGACGATACCGGCGCTGCGGGCGGTGGTGAGGGTCACGTCGCAGACAACCATGCCATCGGCCATCAGCGTATCCAGTGGCAGCAGCGCCCAATCCGGCGGGCAATCGAGGGTATATCGGCCGTCTTCAGCGGCCCAGTGCAGCCGGCTTCCCCAGCGGCCGTCGCTGATATCCAGCGGCGCAGGCATGGGCAGGGGCTGGTACTGAGCCTCCAGGGGCTGATACCACATGACCCGCAGCCGACCGTCCGCCGTGGCTTTCAATGCGTGGGGGAAGGAAATGCTGCCGTGGGGGCAGCCGTCCTTCATCTCTCCCTGGGTGAAGAACAAAACCCGATCCCCCCGCCACGCAACGGTCTTGCCGCAATAGCCCTGGGGGAAGATGGAGCCGAACACCAGGTTGTCCCGCTTCATCAGGGTATAGGGGCCTGTGACCTTATCCGCCACGGCGTAGATGGTGGCCTCCCGCAGCCGGGCGTCGTCCACCTGTCCGCGCTGGCCATAGCGGTTGCCCGTCAGGCACAGCATGTACCACCGGCCCTGGAGGTAAAACACCTCCGGCACCTCCACGCAGCCATAGCGGTCGGGCGTGAAGCAGGGCGGATATTGCTCCCAGTGTACCAGATCGTCCGAATGAGCCAGGCCGATGACGGAGCTTTCCGCCAGGGTGTCCGCCATCCGGCGCGCAGCAAAGAAGCCCCAGAAGCCATGGCCCTCCGGGTCCGCCACCACGCACATATCCCGGGCGTCCACGATGGGATAACCGTGGCCGCGCAGAGGCAGGCGATGGTGTTCATTGCAGTACCACCGGCTGTCGGGGATGAGGACGGGGTTCTCCCCGCAGCGCTCAAAGTGACGGCCATCCTCGCTGACGGCCAGGGCGATGCGGTTCACCAGCCCGTCCTCCTTGGCGCTACGGGCCGTGTAATAAAGGTACTGCTTCCCCTCATGCTGATAGACGCAGCCCGTCCAGAGCTCGCTGTCGTCGATGCCGCCGGGCTCGCCTTTATACAGGGCCGGGGGCAGCGTCTCCCAATGCACCAAATCATCGCTGACGGCGTGTCCCAGGGCGCCATGCTCCGCCATCGGCCGGTCGCTGCCGGGGCGCAGCAATTGCAGATGGATGCAGTGCAGCCGGCCCTCATGGACAAAATACCAGGTATCCCAAACATACAGGCCCTTCGGATGATAGAGCATACGCCGCTTCCTTTCGTTATGTCAGCCCTTCACGCTGCCCAGCACAATGCCCTTGACAAAGTGCTTTTGCAGGAAGGGATACACCAGCATGATCGGCAGCATAGCCACAATGATCTGGGCGCATTTGCTGGTGCGGGTAGAAATCTTCGCCAGGAGGTAAGCGTCTTCCGAGGTCACCTTGGTGAAGTCGAAGCTGACGATAATGGAGCGCAGGTAGGTAGCTAGAGGGTAGTTCTCCGGCTTGTTCATGTACAGCATACCGTCAAACCAGGAGTTCCAGTGGGCCACCATGGTAAACAGCAGAAGCGTCGCCAGCGTCGGCTTGGACAGAGGGACGTACAATTGCAGCATGGTGCGGATATGCCCCGCGCCGTCAATGCAGAAGGATTCCTCCAGTTCCCTGGGCAGCCCGCGGAAGGCATTGAGCAGCAGCAGAATGTTGTACACCGACACCGCCCCCGGCAGCACCAGGGCCCAGATGGAACCCAGCAGCCCCGCGTTTTTCAGGTTCAGGTAGGCAGGCACCACGCCGCCGCCAAAGAGCATGGTAAACACGAAGATCCACACATACACCGTGCGCAGGCTGAACTGACGATTCTCCTTGGACAGAGGGTAGGCGCACATGACCGTCAGCACCATCTGCAGGGCCGTACCCAGGGCCAGCCGTTCCAGGGTGATGAGGAACGAACTGAAAAACTCGCTGCGGGTCAGGATGAACTGATAAGCGTCCAGGGAGAAATTCACCGGCCAGAAGGTCACCCGGCCCGCCGCCACATCGGCGCTTTCGCTCAACGACATCGCCAGGGTGTTGAGGATGGGAGCGAAGCAGATCAGCGTCAGCAGGATAAGCGCCGTATTGTTGATGAGCAGGAAGGCCCTGCGCCCTTTGGACACATATTTCATGGCTGTTGATCCTCCCTTGCTCAAAATATGCGATAGTCGGCAAATCTGTATGCCATGTAATAGGACGCGCAAATCAAAATCAGCGACACCACGGACTTGAACAGCCCAACGGCGGTGGCCACGGAATACTGGGCCTGGTCAAAGGCCAGACGATACACCAGGGTATCCAGGATGTCGCCGGTCTCCATCACCAGGCTGTTGAGCAGCATATAGACCTGATCGAAGCCGGCGTTGAGCACATTGCCCAGGGAAAGGGTCGCCAGCAGCACAATGGTGGGGATGATGCCCGGCAGGGTGATGTGCCAGGTCTGCCGCCAGCGATTGGCGCCGTCGATGGACGCCGCCTCATACAGGGTAGGGTCGATGGCCGTCAGCGCCGCCAGGTAAACGATGGTGTTGAAGCCGAAGGTCTTCCATACATCGGTCACCACCAGCATGGGACGGAAGGTCTGGTTGCTGGTGAGGAAATTCACCGTAGGCCACCCCAGGCTCCTCAGCAGCTGATTCACCACGCCGTCAGCCGAAAGCACATCCAGGATGATGCCGCCCATAACCACCCAGGAGAGGAAATGGGGCATGTAGATGACGGTCTGCACCGTGCGCTTGAGGACGGTTGACTGAACCTCGTTGAGCATGAGTGACACAATGATGGGAACCGCCAGAGACGCCGCGATCTTCAGCACGGCGATGTATACCGTGTTCCACATCACCTGGCCGAAATTGGGCAGGGAAAGAACAAATTCAAAGTTGTCCCAGCCGATCCACTTGGCGTTGAACCAGCCCTTGAACACCGTGAACTTCTGAAAGGCGATGACGTTGCCGATCATCGGCATATAGCA
>ERZ777306.3801-NODE-3801-length-15040-cov-12.109443_pt1 | contig 15040 bp, 14 predicted proteins | sample MGYA00374966_ERZ777306 | MGnify/ENA primary metagenome ERZ777306 (study PRJEB29329, sample SAMN06343882) | mouse gut metagenome | isolation source: Mouse cecum | place: Austria: Vienna | collected 2014-11-15 ...
CATTTCTGGCGGTTCCAGTGCGGAGCGGACGCTCCATATGCTGACCTATGAGGGCAGGAACAGCTGGATGGCGGAGGCGCTTCTGAAAAAGCGGATGTGGGTGAACGTCAACGACTATCATGCACTCAACGCCTGTATGGAAAACGGCGCGGCGGACGTGGCCAAGCTGCTGCTGGACAGCGGCATGGACTTTGAGCGGTATCGCCAGCGGTTCCCCAACAGCGGCAGCCCCGATACCATCCAGGCGCTGGAGGAACACTGGGCCGGACTCCAGGCCCAAGCCCAGGAACAGGGTGAAGAACAGGCCCCCGTTGAAAGCGGGGCCCCCATCGAAGCCCAGCAGAGCGGGTTCGATGGGGCGGCGATGGGGGGAATGACCCTTGGCTGATCCCGTCCTCGTGGCGAAAGCCGCCGCCACCCTGCTTACTAACGAGAAGGCCCGCAAAGGTGTGGGCTGGGCCATCGCCGCCATCCTCTCCCCCATCATCGTGCTGGTGGCCCTGCTGTGCTCCCTGGGTTCCGGGGCGGTGGACCACAACATTTCCGCCGCCCAGCTCTGCTTCCAGACCGGCCCAATCCCCGCCGACATTCCCGCGGAATACCGAATTTGCATTGAGCAAACCCGGGCAAATTTTGCCGAGCTGGACGCGGTGATTGCCGACATCCAATCGAATATGGACGAGGGAAACAGCCTCGACCCCATCCGGGTCAAGGCTGTGTTTTTCTCCCTGTATTTCGGCGTGGAGGCCCCGCCCGTCACCCAACTCGCCCACTGCTTTGCCACCAGCGAGACCAGGACGGAAACGGTCACTGAGAAGGATGAGGACGGCAACGATGTGGAGGTGGAACGTATCTACAACGTGTTCGTGCCCATTGAGGATATGGCCACGGTGTATTCCCGCATCGCCGCCTCCCTGGGCGTCACCGCCACCGGGGAGCAGCAGTCCAACGCGGACAACGTGTACAGCCTGGTCAAATACGGCTACCCCGTCACAGGGGAGGGCGGCGCGGCGTTTGAGGGCGCGGATGTGCCCTATGTGGGCGCGGACGGCTTCTGCTCCCCGGTGGGGGCGGGCTGGCGGAACATTGTTACCTCTGAATTCGGCGGGCGGCTGGATCCCATCACCGGACAGCGGGACGGCCACACCGGCATGGATCTGGGCGTGCCCACCGGCACCCCGATCCGCGCGGCGCTGCCCGGCACCGTCCGGGTGACCAAATACGACTCCAGCTACGGCTACTATGTGACCATCGGGCACGAGAACGGTCTGCTGACCCTGTACGGCCACAACTCCCGGCTGCTGGTACGCCCCGGCCAGACCGTCCAGGCCGGGGATGTAGTGTCCCTGTCCGGCTCCACCGGGCGATCCACCGGGCCGCACCTCCACTTCGAGGTGCGGATCAACGGGCAGAGGACGAACCCGAGATATTATCTGCCATAAGGAGGAGAGCAACATGAAAATCAAAGCTGAGATGGGGCGCAAGCGCGCGCCCCTCTGGCCCCACGAGTACCAGGTGGACAAGGTGGTGGAGCTGCCCAACACAGCCTTCGCCAGCTTTATGATCCAGCCCCTGGATCACTACGATTTTATTGAGCGCAACAGGGTCGAGCCCCACCAGGGCACCGGCCTGAACCATTGCCTGCTGGTTCTGAGTGACGACCGCACGGACGGCGCGCTGGTGCAGTGCGGCGACGATGGCCGCGCCATGTACGCCGCCTATGTGGCGGGGGCACGGGACATCGTGCAGGCCCGGCTGGAACGGGTGACGGACTTTATCACCGGGCAGGGCGCACAGCGCACCGCCAGCGGGAGCTGGTACGTCTACTGCGAGGAGCTGGAGGAGAAATTTGGCGTGACTATCCAGGAGGGCAACGGCCTGGACGCCATGCTGAAGGAAACGCTGGAACGCCGTCCGGAGGTGGCCCAGGTGGACATTTCCCTCCAGCACATTGAAACCACCTTCCGCCCGGAGTTCTGCGCCCAGCACCAGACCGCCGAGGCGGAGAAAGCGTCGGACATCCGTGTGCGTGACATCTTGCCCCTGCTGAACGGCAGCGGGCTTGCCTTCCTCACCCACGAGGAGGCAGGCGCCTCCGTGCTGGCGGAAAACCTGCGGGAGCTCACCAGCGTGGGCCGGGAGGATCACGCCGCCCTGTTCAACGCCCGGGTGTCCGAGATCAGCCCCGGCCCGGAGGGGGTGGAGGTGGTGCTCACCGATGTGGATCCGCAAGAGCTGGCTCGGTTCAACCAGGCATACGAGGATCACCAGGCCGCGGAGTGGGCCATGGGCGATATGACACCGTAGGAGGTGCATGATGAGCAGATCTGATCTTCACCTCGCGGCAGAGGAACTTAACGTCTGCGGTAGCCCGGACGAGCCTACGCAATGGGAATTTCATGTTTTGTGAGGAGGAATCGAAAATGAAAAAAGCAAACATCACGGTGGCGTTCGATGAGGAGAAGCTGGGCGCGCTGGAGTTCTCTCTGAAAAAAGAGGGCTCCTCTGTGCAGGCGCGGCTGGAGCAGACGCTGGGGCAGCTCTATGAGCGCACCGTGCCCGCGCCGGTGCAGGAGTACCTCGACAGCCGCGCCGCCCCCGCGCCCCGGCCCAAGCGTCCCCGGCCCGCGCCTAAGGAGCGGCCCGTGCAGGCGGAAACGGAGGCGGATCATGGGTAAACGTGGTATCGTCCTGCACCTGGACAAACGTTGGTATGACGCGCTGTCCCGGCAGTTGAAAAAAGGGGACACGACCGTGGAGGAGAAGCTGGACGAGTACCTGGACACGCTGATTGGTCAGCTCCCGGAACGGGTGCGGGAGCGGATCAGCGGGGAGATCTGGAAGGAGGATCAGCAGCGGCGCGCGGAGGCGGAAGCGTCCCGCCATCTCTCTGTATTCCGCGTTACCCAGAACGGGCGAGCCGACCACCTGGTAACGGAGTGCCGTATGCCGATAGATGTGCTCCATGCCGCCATGGCGCTGCGCTCCTACCTGCTGGCAAAGGGGAGCAGCACCCAGCGGTTTGCGGAAAGCCTGCACAGTGTGACGGACATCGCCCCGGAGGTGTTCCAGGATTACGCTGACGAGTTCCTCCAGCGCACCGGGCGCGTGATCAGCGCGCTGGACATCGACCTGGACCGGGGCGAGTTCTCCGCCCTGGATACAGCGGACGGCTGGGAAACGTACACCATCCGGGATGTCTGCTCCGCGGCGTGGCACGCCAACCGCAATGACAGCCTAGACTGGGCGCAGCGGTTAGAAATTTTCGCCGGGCGGCTGGAGCATCTGGGAATTGCCCCGCCGGAGCGTCTCTCCAACGAAAAATTCGAGTTTCAGGAGCAGCCGGAAGCCGCCCCTTTTGAGCAGACCATGTGACCCATGGCGGGGCCGCTTCGCGTGTGCGGGGCGGCCCTCCCGCCGTTTTCCCCGTGTGGGCCCGTTTGAGGGCGTTTGCGGCCCTTCTGGGGAGTGGGCAGCGTCCCAGCCCCATCGGGTAGGTGAAACGCGGTGTCGCACCCCTGTGGCCCGGTTGTGGCGGTCGGCGGTTTTGGCCCCTCTGCTGGGGCCGCTTTCCGCCCGCCCGGAAGGGCAATGCAGACAGGGATTGGAGAGCAATCCAGACGTTCGATTTTTGTGCGGGATAAAGGCGGGTGGTCGCTTTCGCGCCCCCCGCCAATAAACACCGCCCCGCAACGCGGGTCGGGGATTCGACGAAGGTGGTCGGTTCCCCGCCTTTTTGCTGTGATGGGTGGTCATGAAGTAAAAACACACGCCGCAAATCAGCCTGACAGCCTCTTTTCACAGGTGGCTGTGCCAGGTGGTCGCGGCAATTTTGGAGGTAATTATGAAACAGAACAAAAAAACAATTGAGGACACTGCTGAAACTAAGGTCAGGATTCCCGTGTGGCTCTATCCCTCGACGATCAAGGCAATGGACCAGGCTATGGCCAGTGCAAACTGCAAAAGCAGGAGCGAATTTATTGAGAAAGCCGTCTGCTTCTACGCCGGGTATCTCTCCGGCAATGAGGCAGTGGAATACCTGCCCGCCGCCTTGGTGTCTGCCCTCCGGGCGACGGTCCAGTGCAGCGAGGACCGCATCGCTCGCCTGCTGTTCAAGCTGACGGTGGAGATCAGCATGATGATGAACGTGCTGGCGGCAGGGCTGGAGATCGACGCCAGCCAGCTGGACGCCCTGCGCTGGCGGTGCGTTCAGGAGGTGAAAAAGACCAACGGCACGATCACGTTCAAGGACACGCTGGCAAAAAATCAGGGCGAGGAGTAGACCGTAAAAAATTTGAGCGCCCGCCAGGGGAGCACTATACCCATCCGCTGGACCGAGCCCCGGTTCACCAGGGACCGCCCTGAACTTGATCTCTCTAAGATTTTTAGTACAGAGAAGAAACATCCGGGAGGTGTTGCGTAACGCCGCGCGTCATTTTCAAGTGCCCGCACATCAAGGGCGGCGGTGAGAAGGCCGCCGCTCACCTGGGCAATTACGTCAGGTACGCCGCCACCCGAGATGGTGTGGAGCGCGTCGATCCTGGCAAGGCTGCGCTTCCTGCCACAGAAAAACAGGCCAGGCTGGTGGAGCGGCTCCTCCAGGACTTCCCCTTCAGCCGCGGCCTGTTCGAGTACGAGGACTACCAGGCCGAACCCACCCGGGGGAACGCCTCTGAGTTCATCACCCGCGCCATGGAGGACAACTATGAGCAGGTGGCAAAAAAAGAAAACTACGTGGACTACATCGCCAACCGTCCCCGCGTCCAAAAGCTGGGTACCCACGGCCTGTTCACTGCCTGGGACAGCCCGTTGGTGCTGTCCCAGGTGGCGGACGAGGTAGCCCATCACCCCGGCACGGTGTGGCTCCCCATCATCTCCCTGCGCCGGGAGGACGCCGCCCGGCTGGGTTTCGACAACGCCGAACGCTGGCGGAAGCTTTTGTCCGCTCACACCATGGACATGGCCGAGGCCATGAAGATCCCCTACAGGCAATTTCGCTGGTACGCCGCTTTCCACGACGAGGCACACCATCCCCACCTGCACATGGTGTGCTACAGTACCGACACCAGGTCTGGCTTCCTCTCCAAAGAGGGGATCGCGCAGATCAAGTCCATGTTGGCAAAGGAAATTTTTCAGCAGGACCTGGTCGCCATCTACCAGCGGCAGACCCAGCGGCGGGATGAGCTCACACAGAGCGCCGGGGAGATCATGGCACAGCTCGTCGGTGAGATGCAGGCCGGGGCTGTGGAGGACCAGCGCATCGGGCAGCTCATGGTGGAGCTGGCCCAGCGCCTCCGGGACCGTTCCGGCAAAAAGCAGTACGGCTACCTGCCTCCTGCGCTCAAGTCACTGGTAGATGAGATCGTGAACGAGCTGGAGAGGGACCCCCGCGTGGCCGCGGCCTACGACCTGTGGTATCAGGAGCGGGAAGAAGTGCTGCGGACGTACAAGGACGATCTGCCTCGGCGTGACCCGTTGGTCCGGCAGAAGGAGTTCAAGCGGATCAAAAACATTATCGTCCAGGAGGCGGCGCGGCTGGGTGACCTGATGCCGTCCGGCCTCGCGGACCAGGCTGAAGGAGAGCCAGCCGATGGACCAACTGACAGCGGCTCGGCAAATACCCCTGGCGATACTGGCAGGGCCTCCTCCCGTGCCTGGTGGACCCGCCGCTATCGTGCCGCCCGCCAGCTCATGGCTGGCGATGCGGACAGCCCCCCAGATCATGCGGCGGCGTTCGACCTGCTCACCGGGGAGGCCGAGGGCGGGAACGCTCTGGCCATGGCCGACCTGGGCCGGATGTACGCGGACGGACTGGGGCGGGAACCAGACCCCGAGCTGGCGCGGGAGTGGTACGCCAAGGCGCTGGCTGCGTTCCTGCAGGCAGAGAAAGAAGCGCCGGACCGCGTTACCCAGTACCGCATCGGCAGGCTGTACGCCGACGGCCTGGGCACGGAACAGGACTACGAGGAGGCCGCCCGGTGGCTGGAGAAGTCCGCTGACGCCGGATACAAATACGCCCAGTACACCCTGGCCGGGCTGTACCGGGACGGCAAAGGGGTGGAGCAGGACTACGCCGCCGCGCGGGAGCTCTACGCCAAAGCGGTCACCTTCCCTTACGCCGCCTACGAGCTGGGCAAGCTCTACCGGGACGGGCTGGGCGGCGAGGCAGACGAGGACCGTGCCGCCCGGTATTTCCGTCAGGCGTTCCTCGGCTTTCAGTTCCTGGCCGACAGGTCCCCAGACGACAAGCTCCAGTACCGGATCGGCTGGATGCTCCTCCACGGGGTGGGTACGGAGCGGGACGAGGCGGCGGCGCTGCCCTGGCTGGAAAAAGCCGCTGAAGGTGGGAACCAAACGGCGAAATACCAGTTGGGGAAGCTCCTGCTCACCGGGGTGGACGGGGTTCCCAGGGACACGGACCTGGCGCTGGAGCTACTCACCCAGTGCGCCGAGGATGGAGACCAGTACGCCCAGTACACCTTGGGCAAGGCGTACCTGCTGGACCAGGACATCCCCCAGGACCGGGAGCAGGCCGTCCGCTGGCTGAAGCTGTCCGCCGAGCAGGGTAACCAATACGCCAAAATTTTTTTGGACCGTGTCTACGGTTCCCTATTCTCTTCCACCGCCTCGCTCCTCTACCACATGGGCCGCATCTTCCAGGAACAGCGCCCACAGCCTGTGGCCGGGATACAGGCGGCGGTGGACAGCAAGCTCAAGCAGAAGATCCGGGAAAAGAAGATCGCCATGGGCCACAAGCCGGACGACCATGAGGACCAACAGCAGACGATGTAAGACCGCCCGCAAATACTGCGGGCGGTCTTTTGCCGCTCCAAAATTCAGACCGGGTCCGGAGAACGAAGCACCTTTTCCATGGGCTTCCCCTTGGCCAGCTCATCCACCAGCTTATCCAGGTAACGGGCCTCCCGCATCAGCGGGTCCTCCACTGCCTCCACCCGGACGCCGCACACCACGCCGCGGATCAGCGCCCGGTCCGGATTGGGGCGAGGCGCCTGGCGAAAGAAATCGCCGTAGGTGGTCTCGGATGCCAGCAGACTATCCAGTTCCGGCTGGGTGTAGCCTGTCAGCCAGCAGGTCACGGTGTCCACCTCGGCCCTGGTCCGTCCCTTCTTCCCGGCCTTGTTCACCAACAGGCCGTACACCTTCGCAAAGCTCATCTGAAACACTTTTTGTTCCGCCATCCCGTATCCCTCCATCAATGCCGTGAGCGCAGAAACTCTATTGTGGCGGCTCTGCCCGCCGCAAAACCGCTGAAGATAAAACCGTGGTCGCCTTTGACTTCCACCAACCGGCAATCCGGGTAGCCCTCACAGGCGCGGCGGGAATAGCGGATATCCACCAGCTTGTCCCTGGTGCCGTGGACGATCAGCACAGGCTTCGAGAAACCGCAGATCTCCCGGTAGGGGTCCAGCCCCTGGGCGTCCAGCGCGTACCTCGCCCCCAGCCGGACGAACAGCGCACGGAATCGCTCCGGCACATGGTCCGGGTCGAATCTGGCGTTGATCATCTGGCCCCGCCGGGCGTCGTCCGGGATGCACAGCGCGGGATAGTACAGCACCAGCCGTTCCACCTCGCCCTCCCGCTCAGCCGCAGCCAGGGCGGACACTAAGCCGCCCTGACTGCACCCGGCCAGGGTGATGTGGTCCGGGTCCACGAAGTCCAGACCCTTCACATAGCCCAGCACATTGAGCAGGTCCGCCTTTTCCGTCAGCACGCTCATGCCCAGGCTGGACCCGGTGCTCTTCCCGCTGCCGGACATACAGAAGTCAAAATAGAACGCGGCAAAGCCCTCGTCCGCAAAGATGCGGGCGTATTTTTTGGTGTCCCTTGTACAGCTTCCAAACCCGTGGCTGACGATGACGGCGGGGAGCCTTCCCGCCCGCTGGGGCCGCAGGACAAAGCCCCGCAGCCGACACCCCTGGCTGTCGATCTCAAACGGGAGCTTCTTGATGCGGGACTTTTCAGCGGGATGGCTGGCGGATGGTGTGCGGGCTCGAACCGTGATCTTTATTTTTGGCAGATGAAACATAAGCCGCTCTACTCCTCTCAGATGGTCAACTCATACTGGCATTATACCGTGAGCGGCCCTCGGACGCAATAGGAGGTGTCAAAATGCCCTACATCCATTTCACAGAAGAACAAAAACGTCAGGCCAATCAGGTGGACCTGGTGGAGTTCCTACGCTTCAAAGGGGAGCCCCTGATCCGCTCCGGGCCGGAGTTCCGAATGTCCAGTAACCACAGCGTCACCGTTCAGGGCAATGGGTGGTACGACCACGCCGCCGAGAAGGGCGGCGGGCCCGTGTCTTTCCTCAAGGAGTTCTACGGGATGAACTACCAGGAGGCGGTGCTGACTCTCATTGATAAGGACGTTAGTGAACTCTGCTCCCAGGTATCCAGTCCCAAAGAAAAAGTGAAGAAGCCCTTTGAACTGCCGCCCGCCAACGACACCAACCGGCATGTGTTCGCTTATCTCCTCAAACAGCGCCACCTGGACCGGGACGTGCTCACCGCCTTCGTCAAGCTGGGGCTGGTCTACGAGGATCAAAAATACCACAACGCCGTCTTCGTGGGCATGGACAAGAACGGCACCCCCCGCCACGCCCACAAGCGCAGTACCAACAGCCAAGGGAAATCCTTCCGCATGACCGTGGAGGGCAGCGACTTCCGGTACGCCTTCAACTGGCCCGGCACCAGCGACAGCCTGATGGTCTTTGAGGCGCCCATCGATATGCTGTCCTTTATCTCAAAATTCCGCGACAGCAATTGGTCCCGGCACAACTATGTGGCCCTGTGCGGCACATCCTCTCAGGGGATGCTGGGGATGCTGGAACGGCATCCGAATATCAGCACGGTCCACTTCTGCCTGGACAACGACCAGGCCGGACAGCTTGCCACAAAACGGCTGGCGGGGCTGGTGCGGGAGAAAGGGCTGGCGGTGAACGCACTGGTGCCTGTACTGAAGGACTGGAACGAGGGTGCAGCGACACGTTGCTGCAAATAAACTTTAACTGGGCTATGGACCTGGAAGGAGGTAAAAGCAGCGGGGAGAACGAAAGTTTTCCCTAACTGATATTCCGAGAAGTGGAATGATGGGGCAACGCCCTGAAACGCTTCCCCTGAGACTGCGTTGGAGGAAAGGGAGCGCAATCTCCCGGACTGACACAGCACGCCGAAGTCGGCTGAACACACTCGCCTTACACGAGGTAACAGACGGTAGGGCAAAAGCGAGCCAGAGGTGGCCGCGAGTGATAGGCCGGGGGTTCATAGCCGCATATGGCGAGAATTGCAGAAATGCTGACAAAATCCCGAATGTACAAGTCTAAATCCAGAGCGGTCAAAAAGGCCGCAGCCGTGAAAACGGCGTGTGTGAGGTGGAGTAAAACTCTTCGTTATGAAACACCTTATGGCGTTACAGGCGCCATCCAGCACACAGGCTTATAGGGAAACCTAAGTGCGGTTGCAAAAGAATAGGAATATCGGAACGTGGAAAGTTCCCGACGTGGAGCCATTGCGGGCTGAGAAGCGCTGAGGAGGAAAATCGTGTCGCCGCTTACCGGAGGTGCGGTATAACTTCTCTTAGTCAGGAATGAAACAGCAGCCATGGTACCAATGAAACCGTGAAAAAAGTAAGCGGTGGAGGGACGGGCTGTAGTCAGGGTAAGGTTGCAAGAAACATCAGATTACAGACAAACCCCATAGGTTCGAGTAGGACTAAGAAAGGCCGAATCCAATCGGAAAGTAGGCCGACTATGGCAACAAAGGACAAGGCTCAAAAGAAAGCAAAACTGCGTCATGCGGAATACTATGACATTCAAGAAATCCAAGATGAACTGTATGCGGACAGCTTGAAGGGGCGGGAATTTAAACACTTGGTGGATATTATCTCGCTGCCTGAAAACATACGTCTTGCATATCGCAACATTAAGGCAAATCGTGGAAGTAAAACCGCTGGCACAGACGGCAGAACAATCAGGGACTTGGAAAAACTTTCGGACGAAAAACTGGTTGCGCTGGTACAGCGTAAACTCGACTGGTATGAACCGCAAAGCGTCCGCCGCGTGGAAATCCCGAAAGGCAATGACCCCACCAAAAAGCGGCCACTGGGGATACCGACGATATTGGACAGGCTGATACAGCAGTGTGTGCTGCAAGTGCTGGAGCCCATTTGCGAAGCAAAGTTTCATGACCACAGCTATGGGTTCCGCCCCAATCGGAACCAGGAGCACGCAATCGCAGCGGTCTACAAGAACATCCAGATTTCCCACTACTATTTTGTGGTTGACGTTGACATCAAAGGGTTCTTCGACAACGTAAATCATGGAAAACTGCTCAAGCAGATGTGGACGCTGGGTATCCGAGACAAAAAACTGCTCAGTATTATTTCGGCCATGTTAAAAGCAGAAGTGGCAGGAATTGGTTTCCCGGAAAAAGGCACCCCCCAAGGCGGCATCATTTCACCACTCTTATCCAACATTGTCCTGAATGAGTTGGATTGGTGGATAGCCAGCCAGTGGGAAAAATTTCCTACGCATAGGAAATATTCGCAAATTCGCCTTGGTAACGGGAACTCCTACGATGCGAGTAAATATGGAGCACTTCGGAATGGCTCACGCCTGAAAGAAGTGACCTGTGTCCGCTATGCTGACGATTTCAAGCTGTTTACCAAGAGTTATAAGCAGGCAAAGAAGCTGTTCTACGCAGTGACAGACTGGCTAAAACATCGTTTGGGTTTGGAAATCAGCCCGGAAAAATCGAAAATTGTAAACCTCAAAGAGAGATATTCGGAGTTTCTGGGGCTGCGCATCAAAGCGGTGAATCACGGCAGCGAAAAGAAGCCGAAGTTTGTGGTGGAAAGCCATATCAACGAAAAGTCCCTTAGAAAAATCAAGAGCAATCTGGAAAGGCTGATTCACGACATCAAGTTCCCCGGACATGGAAAGCGAACGGAATATGAGGCGGTTTCCCGCTACAATTCCTACGTGATTGGTGTCCATAACTACTACAGCATGGCAACTATGGTGTGTGATGATTTAAGTTTCACGGCCTTTTCTGTCCAAAAGAGCCTAAGAGCAAGAATGGGCAAACGACTGAAAACTGCAAAGCAAGTACGCAAGCGAAAATTGAACTATGTGATTCCTGATTACATTAAAGTGCGCTACGGAAAAAGTGAGCAGCTGCGATATGTTGATGGATACGCCCTTGCGCCAATCGGTTATGTAAAGCATAGAAATCCTATGCACAAGCGGCGCATTGTCAACAGCTACACGCCAGAGGGGCGGGGAGCAATTCACAAAGCACTGGGGAAGAATATCAATACCGTTATCATGCACTACCTCATGCGCAACCCCATCCCCTACCGTTCGACGGCCTATAACGACAACCGCATCTCACTGTATTGCGCCCAATTTGGCAAATGCGCGGTAACCGGGGAAATGCTCAATATTGGTGATATCCATTGTCATCATAAGCTGCCCAGGTACCTGGGCGGAACGGATGAATATAAAAACTTAGTTATTGTTTGCGAAAACATCCACCGCCTGATTCATGCCACCAATCCTGAAACTATCAGGAAATACATGGAAAAGTTGAAGCTCACCCCCAAGCAGTTGAAGAAGGTGGAAAAGCTCAGAAGCCTTGCTCATGTTGAGAGTTGTTTGCAATTTGACGCAATCTAATACCTTGATGGCAAGCCGGATGAGGCGAAAGTCTCACGTCCGGTTTAGAGCGGGGGAAAATCCGGTGATAACATCAAAGGATTACCTATCGCTATACCTGTGCGCAAATTTTCAACAAACAATGGAGGAACAGCAGTATGAACAGAAATTATCGTAGCTACTGCCGCAGGATGGGTGAGGCCATGGTCCTGCGGCATATTTTTCCCAGGTCCGCGCTGAGCGATGACGAAATGCTCCGCCTTTACCAGACCGCCCAGACCACCGACCCGGATACCCTGCGGCAGACCGCCGCCGAGATGTTCCCGGAGCGGTTCCTGGACGAACTCTCTCAAAAGGAACAGGTCTTGTCCCAAGAGCAGGACCAGCAGTATGAAACTTGCGGCAGCACCATGGCCTACACATATTGAGGAGGTGCGCAATGCCACAACAGCTCATCGTCCTCATCTTCGCTGTCGTGGGCTTCGCGCTCATCGGCGGCATCGCCTATCTCTCCAACCAGGGCTCCCTGGACAGCATCAAGTCCAAGCCCGTGGGCGACGGCCAGCACGGCACCGCCCGCTGGGCCAAACCCCGTGAAATCGCCAAGACCTTCCACCGCGTCCCGTTCCACCCAGCCGAATGGCGGCAGGGGAAAGACCGGCCCAAGGTCCAGGGGCTGGTGTTGGGCTCCCAGGGAAAGAAGGGCAAGATCACCGCCCTAGTGGACAGCGACGACATCCACTGTGTGCGCTTTGTTCCTTGACAATCTGCGTAGAAATACGCAATAAAACAAGGCAGATTTCTATTGAAATCTGAACTCTATGCTTGATTCGGCAGGGGCAGAACCTGCCTGACCCGGTGTGACGGGTGACCAAAACTCTGATGCTCCGACGTGCGTCCATAGTGTCATATGGAACGTGCGAAGCTCGGTAAAGAGCGGAGGCGATATCTGAGACGGTATCGCGCCGCAGGAGGCTATAAATCGGTCATGTCCAGTATGTTTTGTTGCAACCGACATATGTCCTGAGTGTACGGCTCGTAAATGTCAGGATGGTAATACAGCCATCCGCCCCCATGCGGGGTACTGCCGCCGTTGAAATTTGCAATGGTGGAAAACGGCAGAAAACCGAAAAGGTCGAATGTCTTTGGCAGAAGCTCACACCAGCCAAAGATGGCAGTCGGGCTAAAGGGACGGGCTAAAACCGATATGAAAAGCTAAAGCATAGGGAACAAAGGAACCATGGACGGCACTTCGATTTTTGAAGTAAGTGGAGTGGCACCTCCGCCGCGCGGGCAGGAAATGGCCCGCTAATCCATGGGGCAGCAGCCCGTAGTAGCGATGAAGCCCCTGTAATGGGGGTGGAGCGAAGGGGCATAGTCAATGCGGATTCGTATGTGAACAGAAAGTCGAGGAAGCCGTAGGCATACCTGACTGACACCAGAAACACCAATTCCGAAGGGAGGCGGTGCGTATGGCACAACAATTCGACTACCCCAAAACCGAAACAGAACTACGCGAAATACAAGATAAACTGTATCAGCACAGCAAAGAGGCCCATGACGCGGGCGAAAGGCCGGCGTTCAGGGGCCTGCTGGAAATCATGTCAGCCGAAGCAACTATCGTTACAGCAATTCACAATATTAAAAGCAACTGTGGCAGTGAAACCCCCGGTGTGGATTCTAAGACCATGCGCAAAGACTATTTGCAAAAATCTTTTTCATGGGTGGTCAAGGATATTCAAAGCGCGTTCAGACATTTTGAACCGCAAAAGATACGCCGGGTGTACATCGACAAACCGGGAAAAGCCGAAAAGCGACCGCTGGGTATTCCTACCATACGAGACAGAATCGTACAAGAGTGTATGAGAATTGTGTTAGAACCCATATTTGAAGCGCAGTTCTTTGCCCACTCCTATGGTTTCCGGCCTATGCGGGACGCACCTATGGCATTAGAACGAGCGAAAGAACTTGTATTCAATACAGGCTATTACTGGATTGTTGAGGGTGACATCAGCAAATGCTTTGACCGTATTGACCATAACATTCTTCTCAAACGCTTATATCATATGGGTGTGCGGGATAGGCGGGTCGTGCAGATTATCAAAGCCATGCTGAAGGCTGGGGTCATGGGCGAATGCGAGGTAAACGAGGAAGGAACACCACAGGGCGGATTGATTAGCCCTTTGCTGGCAAATGTGTACCTGGATATCATGGATGAATGGACTACCAAACAATGGGAGCGTAAGAAAACCCGCACAGCGTATTCCTCGTCAGGCACCATGCTCCATACCCTACGCAAAAGGAGCAATCCGATACCAGGATATCTCGTCCGCTACGCGGATGACTTCGTAATCATTACGGACACTCGTGCCCATGCCGAAAACTGGAAACTCCGGCTGCAAACTTTCCTCCATGGCAAAATGAAGCTGACACTGTCCCAAGAGAAAACGCTGATAACAGATATCCGAAAGAAACACATCAAGTTTTTGGGCTATGAGTTCAAAATGGTTCGGGGGAAATCCCGCCGGGGCTATATCCCAAGGACGATTCCAGACCGAGGCCGATTAAAGCGGAAAGCTGAGAAAATTGCGGAAGATATCAAGAAAATCCCGCGCAACTACAGCCGGGAACAGATGATTGGTGCGATAAATCGTATCAACAGCCAAGTTAGAGGGATTATCCAATATTATCAATGCTGTACATGGGCGAATATCTCCATGAGGAAATACAGCAGGTGGCTGCAGCTTACGGCAAAACGCCGACTAAAGCAGTACAAGGGCAAGTGGGTTTCTGCAAAGGAAGTACAAAACCTTCCCCGTGTCCATCAGAAGTACAAGCAAAAGATTCCCTCAATCAAATACCGCGATATTTATGTTGGCTTCACCGCACTCACCTTTTGCAAATGGGAGCCCACTCCGTCTAAAAATCAAGCCGAAACCCCCTATACTGAAGTGGGCAGACAGCTACACTTTGAGCGTACGAAAAAGAAGAAAATTCAGGCGCGGCTTGACGAAATGTATTCGGAGAGGACAGCTCAAATTATTTTACATGGGAAATGGAACAAACTCAATAATTTTGAGTTCATCATGAACAGGGCTTATGCCCTCAACCGCGACAAGCTCAAATGCCGTGTTTGCGGCGGTTGGCTTATTTCCAGCACACCATATGCCCACCGTATTAACCCCAACCTCCCACTGGACAAGGTAAATCGTGTCAATAACCTGGTTTCGCTCCATAAAAAATGCTTTATGGCGGTAAATGACCTCAATCAAGATATTAGCCAATTTGATGTAAAAGCACAGAAGAAAATCATCGGTTATAGGGAAAAACTGGTTCCTTCACATACACGCAACAAATAATCTGCAT
>ERZ777306.3824-NODE-3824-length-14968-cov-5.573392_pt1 | contig 14968 bp, 18 predicted proteins | sample MGYA00374966_ERZ777306 | MGnify/ENA primary metagenome ERZ777306 (study PRJEB29329, sample SAMN06343882) | mouse gut metagenome | isolation source: Mouse cecum | place: Austria: Vienna | collected 2014-11-15 ...
CGACGTCTACAATCACCCCCGCGGCAAGATACGTATCAGCAGCGATATTCATATAGTCCCCGTAAATATCAGACACAATATTTTGCATACAAGACGACGCGCGTGGACAAAGCATTCCACCAATAATTCCAATCAAAACAGCTGTCGCCTTTCTCATCCCCATCTGGGGACAAGATTATCATATAGGAAATTTTTCTTAAAGTAAATTTATAAAAAACACGCCCCGGATAATTCCGGGGCGCATACCCATGAACTTATGCTGCCAGACAGATTACAGCATCATGCCACGGTCAAATGTACCCCATGCTGCTTTGTAGCCGCCGTCACGTTCCAGATAGATCTTCGCGTTGTTCAGCTGCGCCGCAGTCAGGCCACGGATGATAAACGTTTCTTCCAGACGGCCGCTCTTTTCAATCTTCAACTTAGGCAGGCTGATAGGCATGCTGGACTTGTCACAGCACATGCTGTCGTTGTTGCAGCTGCCGCACTGATAGATTTTAACAGTGTATGTTACGCCCGGACGCAGGTCTTTCAAATCAACATCCATTTTCAGGCCGCTGTCTGTTTCAACAAACTTGATGTATCCCATTTTCGATTCGCCACCATGGCTGCTGTGGGTGTACATTTTTGCTGAAACGCGATTGATGTCTGCCTGTTCATATGTCTGATAGAAAACAACGGTTTCCGTCGCAGCCGCCGGCTTTACGTGTTTCTTTTTCTGACCGCACATTGTGGTACAACCGCTCAGTATCGCAGCCGCCGCCAGAACGGATGTAAACATAAACATTTTCTTAACAAGTTTTTTCATAAAGGTCTCCTTTTTCCTTTTGGTTACGAAATACATTGTACAATATTTTTTTCGCATTTTCGCCAGGTTTGAATTCCCAAAAAATCCCGGATTTCATGCACATAGCGCCCGCTTATTGTCCTATAACTTCGCGCCTGGTATGTTGGTAAAATCACAATGCAAAAGGAGGATGAAAAATGTATGAATTGTTACAAAATCTAGTCGCATTTAAATATGCTTGTAAAATAAACCACTGGTCTACGGACAACTATGCCCAGCACCTGCTCTTCGACCGTCTAACCGAAGATGTTGACACATGGGCAGACAGCCTGGCCGAAAGTTATTTTATGGCACGCGGTGAAAAGAAAGTCTTTAAGCCGGATTTGCTGGCCCCTAAGATGATTAGCCGCGACCTGGTTAAAATGTGTGAACAAATTATATCACGCACCGAAGACCTGCTAGAGGACGACGACCTGGACGAGGGAACGAAATCGCTGCTGGGCGATATCGAGGCGGCATTCCTTGGCAAAATTGCCCTGGCCCAGTTGTCTTAAAATACAAATCCCGCAATGCGGGATTTTTTAATAAAAACAAACCGCGGCCATCGCGCGGTTTGTTTTTTCTGAAACAACTACTAATCGCCGCCGCGCATTGCGCAGCGGCGATTCGGCATTAGAACATAAAGCGAATACCCAAATCACCGCCAATGTTATGCAGGCCGGACTGAATATCAACATATGTATAACGCGCGGCCAAATCAACGGCGATACGCTGCCAGTCGAACGTTACACCCAAGCTGCCCATTGCAGAGAAGCGTGTTTTGTCGTCGCTCCAGGAGCCGATACCATCTACGCGCTTGTCCATCTTTGTGAACGCAACACCGGCACCAACACCAACGAACGGACGAACAACTTCATAGGCACCGAATTCCATGTAAGTGTTCCACAACAAAGTCTGCATCTTTGTTTCGGTCTTCAAACGCTGATCGCCATAACGCTTGTTGTCTTTCGCTTTGCTGAAAATAGACCATTCGATTTCGCTGCGGACAGTGTCGCATACTTCCAAACCTAACGCTGCACGACCCTGGTATACCATGTCATCCATGGATTTTTTGTGACCATTGTGCTTTACGTTAACATTGGTGTAGCCCATGCCACCACGCAGGCCGATATACGGATCCAGGCCAAACAACTGCCAGCTGCTGTTCTGATTTGCACCCGCAAATGCCGGGCATGCAATCAGCACCGCCAATGTCGAGATAACTATTTTTTTCATTTTTTCTCCTTTTTTAGTTGTGGTTGTGTTTTCTTGTGTTTTCATGTCAACGCTATAATTCTAGCAAAGCATTTTACAACTTTGCATAGGTAAGGATTCCCCTACCCCGAACGCGACAAATGGCTTTCATGCCTATGGCGGTATTGTTTGCATACATATAAAATATAACCCCAAGGAGGAAACGCATGAAAAAGAACGTATCCGGCAAAAATCCGCTAACTAAATATTATCATGAAAAATACCCACGCCAGCGCCAAGCATACCCTGGCCTCGATTTAAAAATGCGTCCGACACCGGACTGTGGCGAAGAAACTTATCAGGGTTCTGGGCGGCTGGCCGGGCGACGTGCATTGATAACCGGCGGCGATTCGGGAATTGGCCGCGCGGCGGCAATCGCCTATGCCCGCGAAGGGGCCGATGTTGCCATATCATATCTGCCGGCCGAAGAACGCGATGCACGCGACACCGCACGCTATATCGAAGAAGCGGGCCGACGCGCGGTGTTAATCCCGGGCGACCTGGGTGATGAAAAGTTTTGTCAACGCCTGGTCGAGCGTGCGCACAAGGCACTGGGTGGTCTGGATATAATCGTTATGAATGCAGGCTACCAGCAATACAGCAAAGACATCTCAAAGCTTAGCACAGAACAGTTGGTCCGCACATTTTCCATAAACGTGTTTTCAATGTTTTGGATGGCGCGGGCGGCGATTCCCCTGCTAAAGGCGGGCGCCTCAATAATTACAACATCTTCAATACAGGCATACCAACCCGGCAAAGACCTGATTGATTATGCATCGACCAAGGCCGCCATTGTTGCGTTCACACGCGCCCTGGCAAAACAGGTAGCCTATCGCGGAATACGTGTAAATTCTGTGGCCCCCGGCCCCATTTGGACCGCCCTCCAGGTTGCAGGCGGACGCGCCACAGACTCAATACCCGAATTCGGAATGGATACCCCCCTTAAACGCGCCGGCCAGCCGGCAGAACTGGCGGGTGTGTACGTACTGTTGGCATCGGACGAGTCATCATATACCACAGCCGAAGTATATGGTGTAACGGGCGGCAACCATACAATGTAAAAAGAAATAATAATTTCTTGCAAATGCTACAAAAAGATATATAATCTGCGGGTATTCGAAAGAATAGACCCATCGGGTGCGTAGCTCAGTTGGTAGAGCAACTGACTCTTAATCAGTGGGTCCAGGGTTCGAGTCCCTGCGCGCCCACCAAAAATATAAACCGCCTTTGGCGGTTTTTCTTTAGAACAATCAAGACAACGTCCACCTTACTTCTTTAAATAATGCGCGGGATTATAAGCCTTGGTCCCCTTGCGGATTTCAAAGTGCAACTGGGGCTTGTCAACCTTGCCAGTGGCACCGACGGTTCCGATTTTCTGACCGACAGACACACGCGCACCACGGCGCAATGCCATCGAATCCAAATGCGCATATACAGTCATCCAACCACCCGAATGCTGGATTATTATCAAATTCCCCATACCTTTTACTTCGTTGCCGGCATACGCTACAACGCCGTTTTCTGCCGCTTTAACCGTTGCGCCCCGATTCGCCGCAATATTGATTCCGTCGTTTACAAGGCCACTGGGCTTTGTTCCAAATGCGGATAAAATCTTACCCCGCACAGGCCATGAAAATTTAGACGAAGAACGTGCAGCAATCGCAGGCAGTTTCTTTTTCGGGTCCGATGATATTTTTGACTTCTGTACCGGCGCATTTTTCTGGGCACTGTTGCTCTTTACAGTGTTTTTATTATCCGCTTTCTTTTGTGCGCCACCACCCACGTGGGCTGGCTTTGCGGGGGCTGCAACCTTGGCCGGGCTGACCGCCTTAGTCGGGGCCGCAGGCGCAACAGACTTTGCCGCGCGAGATACATTTGCGGCCGCCGCCTGCAGGTTTGGCACCTTTAGGCGCTGGCCCACGGTCAGGCGAAACGGCGCCGACAAATCGTTCATAACCGCCAAATCATTTACCGGAACAGAATACTTGCGGGATATAGAGTATAGGGTATCGCCCGCCCCAACAGTTACGGTCTGCAACTGAACACGCGCCGGGGTCGGTGATTTCGCCACAGGTGCCGCCACGACCGGTGTCACCACGGGCGACGGCTTTGGCGCCGGGGCCTTGTCGGCGGCGACAACAATGTCGCCATTTCCAGGAACGCGCAGCTTTTGCCCAACACGCAGTGAATACGGCGCGGATAATTTATTAAGCGTCGCAATGTCTTGAACCGCCACACCATACTTGCGTGCAATGGAATAAAGCGTATCACCCTTGGCCACTGTTATCTGTCGTGAATCCGTCGGTGCACCATACATCGGCACAACCAGATAATCATCCGGCACCGCATCTACCCCGTGCGCAGGTTTTGTATCAGATTCACTGTCCCCGGGCGCACGGTATTGTCCGATAACCTGCTCCGGCTCATCTTCTGGCTGAGTCGTGGCCGCCGGCGCCTGTTCTGTTGGCAGCATATAATCATTGATATCGGAATATAAAATATAATCATCCGTTTCAACAGAACCATATAATTCCGGCGATGCATAAACACCATAATCAGTCGCCGCCGAGTTATATATTTCCGGCTGAGTTTCCGGGTCGGCCAACAATGCAGGATATCTATCCGAAATAAAGTCACCCACCGAATCCGGCAAAGAAATTATACGCGGCTGCAGGTCGCATGCCGCAATCAAGATTGCGCAGACCGCCAGCAAAAATCCACAGAAATTTTTCACACGCAAATTATATCATAAAACTTGCGTCAAACAAAACGCTATTGGTCGCGTCGCATAAATAGAATGCTTATTTCAAACAGCGCCCACATCGGCAGTGCCAGTATTATCTGCGACACGACATCAGGCGGCGTCAGCATAGCAGCCGCAGCCACAATCATAACAATCGCATATCGGCGCATGCGCACGGCAACCGACCGACGCAGAACACCGATGCGGTTAAGCAAAACTAACACCAACGGTAATTGAAAGGCCACCCCAAAGACTTTTAACAACCCAATTGCAAACGACAGATAATCACGTGCGGCCGGCATTAGAACACTGGGCACTGGGGCCGCCTGATTTAAATCCACAAAAAATTTAAATGCGATTGGGAATAAAATATAAAACGCAAACGCAGCCCCGGCCAGAAACAAAACAGGCGACATCAGCAAAATCGGCCATATAACACGCTTTTCATTTTTTTTCAGGCCCGGCGCCACAAAAGCCCACACATGCCACAGCGCCGCCGGCGCGGCGACCATCAGCGCAACACCCGTCGCCAGAGAAAACTGTATCATCAAGCCATCCGCCAAACCGGTATAAAGCATTGTCCCCCCCGGCCATACCGCCAGCAGCGGCTGGGTCAGAAACGCCTGCAACGGGGGTGCAAAAAACCAGCCTGCACCAAAACCTGCGGCAAAAATCAAGGCCACCCATAAAATGCGACGACGCAATTCGGCAAAATGCTGCATCAGTGTCATTTTCATTTTTTGCCCGTCCGCCTATTACCTTTGTGTCCCGCCGTTGTTCTTTTACGCCGAACAGAAATTTGGTCCAGAACATCACGCGTTGTTGTATTTATAATATCATCAATGGGGCATTCCATATCCAGTCTGTCTTTTATCTGTTCCGATGCATCTGTAATCTTCCATACCAGCGCACGGACAGTCTTTACCGCCCGCGCCAGGAATCGTGCCACATCAGGCCACCGACGCGCCGGAATAATTAAAACCGCCACCAGGAAAATAACAGCAAACTCAGCCCAGCTGATTCCAAACATCCGCCCACCTAATCATAAAAAGCATCGCCGCCACCGGTACCAACAGTTTTGTGACGCTGAATCTGGAAATAGTCTTTTGCAAAATTTGTTTTAGGCCCCAGATTATTAAACACCACATCCGTCTTAGCCCCGGTTGCATCAACCACCGACCATGAATGCAAGGCGACCGGACTGTTATTGAAAACAACGGTCATATTCCCAAGCCCTTCTTGACCACGCAAATTCATTTTAAGGGAAAAAGTATCCTTGCCCTGGACAGTATCTGTTACGGCAATATCGGCGTTTTGTAAATCTATCTTTTTTCGTACTAAAATTCCGGCGGGCGTACTGGTTAACGGAACCGTAGTAATCTGGTCCAGTGATTTGTCGAAAAAATACAAATCTTTGCCATCGGCAATCATCTGCACAGGCATATTGTCATAATCCAGACGAACCTTGCCCGGGCGCAGCATGGAAAAAGTACCTTTTGCACTCGTTCCATTGGCCGTCTGAACAAATCCGCCCGACAGCCCCGTAATAGAATTCAGATATTTTTCCGCACGCTCTACCAACCCCTTGTCGGTCGCCGCATATGCGCCACCACATGTAACAAAACACAATACAAAAATTAAAACTTTTCTAAACATATCCTATTCCCCCCTAAACATCTCTACCACTTTATCATGAACATTTTCCAGTGAATCGCGCAAGACCGCACCGGCGGCAAACATATGCCCACCACCGCCCAACGCCTGCGCAATATGATTCACGGCGCGCGTCCGCCCGCGCAGCGACACACCTATCTGGTTATCCTTTTGCTGCTTCAGCAGCGCTATGTATTCAACACCTTTTATTCGTGCCAAAATATCCAAAACATTTTCACCACGGCCGTCCATATTTCTATAGTCGCGATTTAGTATCGTCGCCACCGCCAACCGATCACGATAATAAAACTCTGCCGTGGCGACTGCACGCGATTCAACCAGTATGGTTTTCTTAGGCTGATTATTTAGCATATCATAAACACCGCGCAAACGCACACCCTGGTCGACCATGTCGGCCATTATTCGCATTACGCGACCAGTTCTGGCAAACTTAAAATATCCAGTATCCGTAACAATCCCCAGCGCCAGCAGATTTAAAACATCCGCATCGCATTTCCAATTCTGACTGCGCATCATTTCATACACAAGAACCGCGGTTGCATCCGCCGCCTCATCATCAATGCATAACGCACCCAGCGGCGCATCATTTTTATGGTGATCTATTTCAATAATAAATCCTGCGTTTTGAATAACAGATGACGCAAACTCGACATGACGCGCGGTACCATAATCTACCAAAATCACCACATCAAACGGGTGTGTGATATTTAAATGCCCGAAATACCGCATCCGCGAACGCAGTGGCACATCACCCAACGTTTCCGGAATATTCCCGTCATACGTACATACCGGCGATATACCAAAGTTCAACTCTATCAGACGCCCCAGGGCCAATGCACTGCCCAACGCATCACCGTCGGGATTTTTATGCCCTATTATTGCGATTGATTTGGCCGCTTTTATCTTATCTGTAAAAATTTGTAATTTATCATTCATATCTAAACCGCAATGTCTTCTAGGAAAAATTGTGCGCTGACGCGTCCATTATACTCGTTTTCCTTTAACCGCCCCAACAGAGTTATTGTAGTGTTTGCATTTGCATCGTCCAGCAAAAAATCACCAACCGGCGTGCCGACCAGATTAAAGCCAACAAACGCCAATGTTGTCCCTGCCCCGGTTGCAATACTGCCGCGCAGATGTGCGCCGCCACCCATAACCACCGCGCTTTTCAGACGTCCCGAACGCAGCACCAGCATAGGTTCCGGATTTCCCTGCCCAAAGGGTTCCAGTGCACACATCTGTTTTACCAGACGCATATTCGCCCCACCCGCATCCAGTTCCGCGTCAACCATAACCTCACGCGCGGGCGGGCAGCCGTTTAACTGTGCGCGGGCCGCACGTTCCAAAAATTCACGAAACGCTTCTTCTTTATCCGCATCCAGGGTAAAGCCCGCCGCCGCCGCATGACCGCCGCCTTCTTTTGCAATTCCCGCGGCCAGGGCCTCATGTATAATCCGCCCCAGATCAACGCCGGCCACACTTCGCCCTGAACCGTTTATTACCCCGTCGGCCTTGGTTGCAACACATGCCGGCAGATTATATTTATCTTTCAGGCGACCGGCGATAATTCCCATAACACCACCATGCCAGTTATCGCCACAAACAAACAGACTGCATCTATCGGGTGCCGATGCCGCGGCCATTTCATTTGCACGCAACATAATCGCGTTTTGAATATCTATTCTTTCCTGGTTCATACGATGCAGCTTGCCCGCCAAATCGTATGCAATAAGCGTATTGTCCGTCAGCAGCAATTCAAGCGCAGGCGACGCAGAATCCAAACGCCCCGCCGCATTCAACCGCGGTCCCAGTGCAAAACCCGCCGCATAGACAGACGGCTTTTTTATTCCTGCCACCTCCATTAGCACACGCAGACCCAAATTCTGGCGCAGGCCCATAACCTTTAGCCCGGTTGCAACAAACGCACGATTTAACCCTATCAGTGGCATCGTATCGCATATAGTGCCCAGTGCAACAAAATCCAGATAATTTATAAGGTTGATATCAGCGATTTTATCGCGTAATTGTTCCGCATTGCGCGATTTTAATTCGCGATTTACCGCCACCAGTGTTAAAAACGCAACCCCCACGCCGGCCAGATATGACATACCGGACGTATCATCCGCGCGTTTGGGATTTACCACCGCATCCGCATCGGGCAATTCAGAATCAGGCGAATGGTGGTCGGTTACAACAACGCGCATCCCCAGCGCGCGGGCGCGCGCAACCTCTGTCGCGCCGCTTATGCCACAATCAACCGTAATCAGCAGCTTTGCTCCCTGGGCGGCAATATCTTCAACCGCGGCAACGTTTAGGCCATACCCCTCACCTTCGCGTGTTGGCAAATGCCACATAACATCACAGCCCAGTGTCCGCAGATATTTTACAAATACCGCCGTCGATGTAACACCATCAACGTCATAATCGCCGTATATGGCAATCTTGTCCCCGGCCGTTATATGCTCTGCGATTATAGCAGCGGCGACATCCATATCCCGCAGTATGCTGGGGTCTGGCATATATTCCTTTATTGATGGATTTAAAAACCTGGCACGCTCTGCGTCGCCGTCTATGCCGCGACAATGCAGTATTTTTCCTATTAAATCTTCGGGCGCAACAAAAACTTCATCCTGCTCTGTATATGCCGACACCCATGCCCGCCCAAGCATGGATTTTTCCACTATCTTTCTCAACGTTTACTCTTTTTTATTATCAGAGCTATTATAATCAAAAATTATTCAAATAGCAACGGCAGTATGCTGTCAAGAATCTTTCCCGTTGTGGGCACCGCATTCCATGCCGCCGTACGCAAACCAAATGTTTCCGCCGTACCCTTTGGTTCATCTAAAATAACCAAAATTGTGTACTGAGGTGCATCACCGGGGAATATTCCCGCGAACGCGGTCAGATTTTTCTTATGATCTACTTTTCCATTAACCCATTTTTCCGCCGTCGCTGTTTTTCCACCGATTTGAATTCCGGCCACGCGTGCCTTTTTACCACTGGTCTCTTCGGCCACACGAACCATAACCGCCCGCAGACGCGCCGATATCTCCGGTGCCAGCACCCGCGTTCCCGATACTGCGCCAACGCTGCGCTTGTGCAGAGTCGGATAAATATATATTCCCCCGTTTGTCATTGCATTAACGGCCATTATCAAATGCATGGGCGTTACAGAAATACCATGTCCAAAAGACATCGTTGCCCTTTCCACCGGCCCCCACTTTGCGGGCATCAAAGTCCGCTCTGTGCGACCAAACTCCAGCTCCAGGCGTTCATCCATATGCAGTCTGTGGAAAAACTCCTTTTGTGCACCATCTGGCAAATCCAGCGCAATCTGCGCACTGCCCGCGTTACAAGAATGCAGCATGATTTCTTCAACCGACAAATGCGGCCGCGGCGGCTTAAAGCTGCGAACATCGCTGATTCGCGCCGCAGTCCGTCCGAATTTATCCAATATTTTATACGGCTCGGCGACATAGTATTCTTTTGTAATACCATTCTCCATTGCCATTGCAGTGTTGAATATTTTAAATATTGACCCCATTTCAAAAACACCGCGCATCGGCATAAAGGTACGATGCCCCACGGGGTCTGCACTGCGGTTCTCTGGGTCAAAATCCGGCAGAGATACCATCGCCACCATTTCACCCGTACGCGAATTCATCAGCAGTCCCATTGCACCTTTGGCCTGATACTTGCTCATAGCGGCCGACAGTTGCTCATAAAATACGCTCTGCACACGCGAATCGAGTGACAATCGCAACGGGTCGGAATTTTCACGCAGATATTCATCAAATATACGCTCTGCCCCGTCCATGCCGCGTCCTTCGACATTAACATATCCAACAACATGCGAGAACAATCGGCGCTTTGGATAGCGGCGTGTTTGAATATCCTCTACCTCCAGTCCCTCCAGACGGGCCTTTTTTACCGCGGCGCGTGCCGCATCAGACGCATACTTTTTTATATAAACGAATCGGCGTGAAGAATTTACCAAACGCAGCGCATCCGCCAGCGAGTATTCATAAGGAAGCAAAGAATGTATTAGTTCCGCCACCGCATCACGATTGCGCACATGACCCGGCCGCAGCGTAATATGCCCCGACATTATATTCTTTGCCAAAATATCGCCATTACGGTCAACAATGTCGGCACGGCTAACCGTCCAGTTACCCACAGCACCCGCATGCCGGGACCGGTCCGTGCCCTGTATTCCCAATTGCAGTGTTCGCGCAATAAACAACCCGAACGCAAGAATAAACAGACAATGTATAAAGCGCAAACGCCCGCGACCGGCGACACCGGTGCCGCCGCCGCGAAATCCATTTTTAAAAATATCACGCCCTACTTCAAACATCCGCATCCTTTTGCGGCAATTCATCTATGCCGACAGATTTATGAAAGCTTACCACTTCTGACTTAGGGTACAGGCTGCTAACAACATTGCGCAGAATTTCCGGTCGAACGTATGACGCAAAATTAGCCTCCAACTCCGCCATACGCTGCTGCGTTGTGACAATCTCGCGCCGAATACGGTCACGCGCCTTGTTCTGGGTACGATAACATACCTGCAGAACAATCGTCAGCGCTAAAACAGCACCGAATGCCCACATACCTATATGAAACATTTTCTCGTCTTCCGTCATATACGCGCCCCCGTCCCCCTAATGCGGTAGATATTCCCATACAGTGTATCACAAATTCTCCAAAAAACGAATCATTGAATTCACCCCGCCCAGACGCCCCGTACCCAGTTGTAAATTCAAGCTTTTAAATTCACTATGCAAATCCATTTCACGAATCTGCTGCGGATTTTTTCCGTCAACCATTGCGGTAATTATTGCAACAATTCCACGCACCAAGGCAGAATCGGCCACCCCATAAAAACGATTCCCATGACGGCATATCTCTACCCGGGATGCGCACCCGACAATTTCACTGCATACCGCATCCGACGGTGGCACCGGGATATGGGCGCCAAAATCCATAACCATTTCCAGACGCGCCGCCGCATCGCCCGCCATATCCAATGCATCTTTCATTTCCTGATATGTCATGACTACCACCCGTGTTCTGTTAAATCCATCTCCAGCCGCGCCGCCTCTGACATACGCGACAGGTTCCACGGCGGGTCCCACACCAACTCAACCCGAACCGGCGTATCCCCGGCCACAGCCTGCGCCGCCATACGGACACTTTCCAGCAATTCTTCCATCATCGGGCATGTCGGACTGGTAAACGTCATCGTTATTACAACCGAATCCGGCTGCACCGCAATGTCATATACCAACCCCAGGTCCCAGATATTTACCGGAATCTCTGGGTCATATACAGTCTTTAACGCGCTTATGATGTCTTCTTTTTCTATCATTTTATTACTTCGCTTATTATTTCCAGCGCCCTGTCCGCATCCGCAATCGTATTCCATGGCCCCGCCGACAAACGCGCGACACCACCCGCGGGCGCCCCCAGACGCCGCACGGCCCATGATGCGCACATATTTCCCACACGCATGCACAACCCGCGTGCACCGCACAGCGCCCCAAAATCCAGCACATGCATCCCTTCTACGGAAAAAGTTGCAACCGCCGCATCAGGCGCTGTATATATTTGTACCCGCGGCATACGTTCCAAGCCCTGACGAATATGACGCATCACATCTGCGCCGGCCCGTGGCGACCATTGTTTTATCGCCACCCCCAGACCCGCAATCTGCGTCAGTGGTAGCGTCCCCGCTTCAAACTTGGCGGGCGCCGGTTCCCACTGTATTTCGCGATTATGCGCGGTCTCGCCACCGTTTATCTTAGCAACCATGCCGCCACCAAACTTATCGGGCGATACCCAGCGGTCAGGATTTTTCATATACATTACCCCCAGTCCTGTATCGCCACCGATTTTATGCGCGGAAAAACACATAAAGTCACAATCCCATTGCTGCACATCTATCTTTTCATGTACAACATACTGGGCCGCGTCAACCACCGTAATAACATCCGGATTTTTCTTGCGCGCCGCCGCAACCAAACGTGCCACATCCTGGGGCATGCCGAAAACGTTGGACATCGCAGTTATTACAAATACATCCGCATACGGCAGATTTGAATAATCCAAATTATTTTCCGCATCAAGCGGACATAAAACAATATTGCCACCACGGCTGCCACAAATGCATTCAAACGGCAACCGCGCCGAATGGTGGTCTAAATCAGATACCATTATTGTCTTGTCAGTCCCTAAGGAATAATCTATTAACCGTGCGATTCTGTTCATTGCATCGGTTGTCCCACCTGTAAAGACAATGTTTTCATCGGCAGCGGCATTTATAAATGCCGCCACATCCGTTCGCGTCTGTGCCACCATATCATCAACCGCGGTAACGCGTGCACAAATTCCACGCCCCGCATTGGCATATTTATACCGCAAAAAATCAACCTCTGCCGCGATTAGGGCATCGGTTTTCAATGCACTTGCCGCAGCATCTAAGTATATGATTTTATTCATTTTATGATTTCTCTTGCTTTTTACATCGATTATAATACACTCAGCACAAATATCAACAAGGAAGGAGAAAAAGATGGCTTTGAAACACGCAAACGATGCGAATTTTAATGAATTAGTATCCGGCAACATCACCCTGGTGGATTTCTGGGCGTCTTGGTGTGGCCCATGCCGCATGTTTGGCCCTATTTTTGAGCAGGTATCGGAACAAATTCCGGACGTAAACTTCGTAAAATTTGAAATAGATGAAGCAAACCGCCGCACACCTGCGAAATATGGCATCCGCAGCATTCCGTCAATAATGGCATTTAAGAACGGCGAACTGGTTGAGGCACGTACAGGCGTTATGGACCCTGAAACGCTAACCGACTGGGTTATGGAATTAAAAGGAGCATAAAAGTGCCCGCACAAGATTATAAAACAATAGAACTGCCACCAAAATACGTACCGAAAAAATCGGAACCGTATATGTGTCCAAACCAGCTGGCGTATTTTTATCATATATTAACAGCACAAAAGGAAGAGCTGGTCCATGACAGTGATTCTGTTCTAAGCGCGGTTCGCATGGCCGAAAAGGCAGAATCGGCCGGTGTTGGCGACCCGTCAGATAACGCATCATTTGAGCAGGAAATAACAATGAACCTGCGGATGGCGGGCCGTGACACAAACCTGTTGCGCAAAATAAATTCCGCCCTGGAACGTTTGGAAAACGGCACATTCGGCTACAGCGTTGTATCGGGCGAAGAAATCGGCTTGTCACGAATGCTGGCACGACCGCTCGCAACAATGACAATAGAAGAACAAGAAGAATACGAAAGCCGTAAATAAAAAAACAAGTGCGACCAATATTGGTCGCACTTTTATTTAATATCCGTCGATATTATTTTTTTGACGTTTTCTTAGCCATCGGCTTTTTCGCCGTGACTTTTTTTACAGTCCCCTTCTTTGCCACGGCTTTTTTAGCAGCGGGATTTTTAGCAACCACTTTCTTTTGCGGCGCCGCCTCTTGCTTTTTATCGTCCTTTAGCTCTTTTTTAAACACATTGATTCCACCGGCCAAATTTTTCATCATGTCGGGAATCTTGTTGCTGCCGAACAGAATAAAGAGCAAAACAATTACTAATACAATCTGCCATATACCTGGTCTCATAACATGTCTCCTTATTTTGCAACGTAGCAATCAAGCCCGTCGGATTTTGCATTACGGCAAAAACTGTTTGCCTCGCCGGATGTTGCGAACGGCACGCGCAAGCGATACAGTGTGCTGCCGTCTTTCATTACCGCGGCCAGAACAACAAACTGACGTCCGCTAAACAAGCTGCCATGTGCGGCACGCATCTTTTTGCCCGCACTCTCGGCCAGGGCGCGCGTGCTGTATGAACCAAATTGCACATACCATGAACCGTTTGCCGCGGCCACCTGCTTTTTCGGAGCCGGTTTTGGTGCAGCCTTTTTTGCCACAGGTTTCTTTTGCGCCGGCTTTGCTGCGGGTTTTGCCGCCGGGGCCGGTTTATCCGGATTAAATGTTACCGACTTTCTATCTTCTATTACGCGCACCGGTGCACTTACGTTTTCCTGAGCCACAACCGGGGCCGCTACAGGCGCAGGCTTTGGCATTGGTGCGGGTTGCGCTACCGGGGCCGGGGCCGGCTGCACGGGCATCGGCACGCTGTCGGGCGTGGGCGCCACAGGCATTGGCGGTACATCTATTGTATCACCAGGATTATCGACAACAACCGCCGGCGCATCCAGGTCAACCTCTATCGATGAGGAAGAATCCGACCCAATTGTGCGCACAATTATATATGTCGCCAAAATGATGACCAGCACACCAATCCCCAGCAGCAGCCAAGGCTTTTTCGGGCGCGGTGACGCAAACGGCGCCGCATCCGGCAGTGCATCCGCAGCGACAGTGTCATCCAAATCCAATAAATCCAAGTTATCGTCGTTATTCATGAAATCCCCCATAC
>ERZ777306.3825-NODE-3825-length-14961-cov-4.892526_pt1 | contig 14961 bp, 11 predicted proteins | sample MGYA00374966_ERZ777306 | MGnify/ENA primary metagenome ERZ777306 (study PRJEB29329, sample SAMN06343882) | mouse gut metagenome | isolation source: Mouse cecum | place: Austria: Vienna | collected 2014-11-15 ...
TCCCGTCCTTGCACGCGGAGCAGCTGTGGCAGCTCGCCTGCGGATAAGTGACGACACGGTTTCCGCGCGACAGTCCGCTCACGTTAGCGCCCACTTCCGATACGAAGCCCACGCATTGTCTCACCGGAATTATAGGGTACTGTGCGGGTAATTTGCCCTTGAATACCGACACGTCGGTGTTGGATATGCCGCACATCAAGTTTTTCAGTTTGACGCAATTGTCGCCTACCGGTATCGCGTCCATTTCGTCGAGAGTTATAGTATGCGGCGCATGAATTCTATAAGCCTTCATAATACGTACATTATACTACAAATCGGCAAAAATATCAAGTGTTTTGACCCTTTGTAAATTCGGGTCGGTCGCGCCTAAAAAGCCGCCTCGAAACGTCGAAGCGGCTTTTATTGCGGAAAGAAAAACATTACTTGTCTTGGTTTATAGGGAGAACCTCGGACGGATCGATATACTTGCCGTCCTTTTGTATTTCCAAGTGCAGGTGCGCACCGGTGTTGGACTCCGACGCCATGCTCGATGACGTTGTGCCGAGCTTATCGCCCGCCTTTACCTTGTCACCGACTTTTACCGTCACGTTGTCGCCGAGCGATTTGTACACGGACACATATCCGTCGTCGTGCGTGACCGTGACCACGTTGCCGTCGAGCGTCGTGTGCATATCCACCGAAGTTACCGTGCCGTCGCGAATAGCCATAACGTCGCTGTCGCCAACAAAGTCGATACCGGGATGGTATTTCCACACTTCGAGAGTGTCCCAATACACGAGCTTGTCCAAAGCGAATTCAAGCCCCGTTTGCGACGCAGCCGACGATACGGGCATAACGATCGTAGGTTTCACGTCTACCGGAGGAACATCAACCGGCGGGTCTGCAACAGGCTTACGATCCGGCAACGTCAATACCACCGACAGTATGACCGCTACGGCTACAACGACCGACGATGCGGCTATTATGAGAGCACGTGCGTGCCTGCGAAAAAAGTTTTTCTTTTTGTCTTTTGCTGTTGACTGATAGGTTTTCATGTTTCTTTCCTCCGTGACATTGATTATTGACAACTTGAATTTGTTTATACGCAAATTTTATATTTTTTCAATAACAGCCTTGCAAAACGGGCGTACCCATGCACGCCGACCCGTCCGAATACGCCGCCATCACGTTGTACGGTTCGCCCGTGCCGAGCCGCTCAGCCTTGGCGCACACTCTGTCGCTGTATGCGTAAATTACCGTTGTGCCGCCGCTCTCTGCGCGGTATACTTCGCGCGCGCCTATTTTGTCGAGCGCGTCGAATAACTCCGCTACAGTGGCGAAATCGGCTCGTACGCATGCATCGGGCGCATAGCACAAGCCGTCCGCGTTTCCGCACGGCTCATTATCGGCATAAAATACGGCATTCCCCGCGAGCGGACTGAACCATACAGCACAGCCGATCGCGACGCAAACGAGCAATGCCGAAAATAACAACATTTTTTTCATGCCGAGTATTATTGACATAACGTGATTGAATAATACGGAATTCGGAATTATAGTTTACATGATCTCGACATTTCGTTATTATTCTTATCTCAATCTTTCCCGCCCGCGATCCTCGGGTCTCTCTATAGGAGAGAGTTTTAATAAGGTTGAGATTCTGAAACGCGTCCGAAGAATCTCAACCTTAAAAATAATTAAATAACAAAACAATATTCTTTTTCCGCACGAAAAAGAGCGGTCGCTATGCGGTCGCTCTTGATCCGTCCTATCCGACATCCGCGTGTCGGTTTGTCTTTTATCTTTTGTTTACGCTTTTAGTATGCGCAATAATATCCCGATTATTCGCCTTTGTTTTTGGTAAGTTTGTAAAGCTTGACCGAATTTTCAACCGATTTCTCGGCGGCTTTTTCACCGTAACGATTGACGTCGCTCAAGCTCTTCGGACCGTGCTGCAAGCACAGAGCGCCGTTTATGCACCCGCCCTCGCAAGCCATACCCTCGAAAAAGTTATACGGCGATTTGCCGACTTTGAGCATAAGCAGTTGCTTTTTACATTCCTCGAGTCCGCTCATAGCCACGGGTCGAGCTTCAAAACCGCGCTCTTTTGCGAGCTGCGTCACGCCCTCGGTTATGCCGCCCGAGCGCGCAAATATTCTTCCGTAATACGACGCATTGTCGAGCGCGGTGTCGCCGAGCGTGGATACGTCTATCTCGCGCGCGTCGAGGAAGGCTTGCAGCTCCTCGAACGAGATAACGCAATCGACCGAATCTTTGGCGATATCGGATTTGAACTCGAATTTTTTGGATGTGCAAGGTCCGACGAAAATAACCTTTGCCGTCTCGTCCATAGCCTTGAGCAATCTCGCCGCCATGACCATGGGCGACGGCGTGGAAGAAACGTATTTATACAAATCGGGAAAATTGATCTTTACGTATTTAACGAAACTCGGGCAGCACGATGTGGTGAGTATGCCCTTTTCGCCGAGTTCGTCCGCTTCGTGATCGAGCGTCAAGTCCGCACCGAGCGCGGTCTCCACTACTTGATGGAATCCGAGTTTGTGCATGCCCGTAACGATCTGCTCTATGCGCGCGTAACCGAACTGCGAGACTATCGCGGGCGCGATCAGCGCGTATACTTTGTATTTGGTGTTGTTTTCGGAATTTTTGAGTATTTCGAGCGCATCGAGAATATACGACTTGTCCGAGATCGCGCCGAACGGGCACTGATATACGCACGCGCCGCAACCTACGCATTTATCATTATCTATCTTTGCCTTTTTATCGGCGTCGACCTTTATTGCATTCGCTTTACAGCTCAATACGCACGGACGTTTTTGCAAGATTATGGCATTGTACGGGCAGGCTTGCGCGCACTTGCCGCATTCTATGCACTTGCTCTTATCTACTACAGACCGCTTGTCCACTATGGATATTGCGCCTTTGGGGCATGCTTCCACGCATCTGTGCGAAATACAGCCGCGGCAAGCGGGCGTTACGAATATACCGTCGACGGGACATTCGTCGCACGCAATGTCGATTACCTCGACGACGTTCGGATTGTCTTTATCACCGCCCATGGCAAGCTTGAGCCGCTCTTGCAATATCGCGCGCTCTTTGTACACGCAGCAACGCAAGCTCGCTTTCGGACCGGGCATGATCTTAACGGGAATATCTCGGAATATGTCCGTGCCTATCCCCTCGGGGCTATCGTACGCACGGATAAGTTCTTTGATAACTTGGTATTTCAGCTCTTGTACAGCAGTATCGAATTTTCTTGTTTGCATATTATCCTCAATAGTAGCGTATTTTAACGCTTTTACCCATTTTCTTCAAATTTTCGGCGAGCTTATCTATAAGCTTGAGTTTCATTGTCGTTTCTATGGGCAAGCCCTTGTGCGCCTCGTTGACCGACTGTCCGACGAAAAACTCGAGTTCGGTGGAGTCCTCGAACAAAAGTTTCGACAGCAACGTTGCGCCGTCGCGCTTTGTAAACGACTTACCGCCTACGTCCCAAGGATCGAGATAACGCTCGGACAGCTCGAGTACGCGCCGAATTGTGATGACGCCTTCCGTAGTAAGGTCTATACCGTCGATATAGCCTATCGGCGGAACGTCGCGATCGGGAAAATCAAAGCTCGTCGTTACTTCCTTGCCAAGCTCTCGCGCGACTATCTGCGAACTTGTGCCGCCGCACACTACCTTTTTCCCGGGCAATGCCATAAATTCCGCCACGTAGGCTTTGTCGTCGCTTTTATGCATCGGCGGACCGACGAACACCGCCGTAGGCTCCGGCTTTTTCACTTTGACGGCGAGCACCGTCGTATCGTCGCCCGGTTCGTTCATATACAGCTCGTTGCACTCGCCGGCGAGCGTAGCAGAGATCGACCGCGCCGACATTCCGCGTTTTACGGAACGCCGCAGATAGTCCTTTATCTGATTGCGCTCCCAACCGAAATTCATCAGCATTCCTATACCGGCATGTTCCACACCGTCGCTCGTAATTACTATAGCGTCGTTTTCCTTAAGCGCAAGCTCGGTGATATACACGGTTTTGCCGCATATCTCCGTTTTGGTGCGAGAAAAGTCGAGCGCGTCACCGTCGCGAAGAAGGATCGCGCCGGGATTGTCGAATTCCAACAGCTCGCCCGTGCCGTCGCGTTTTATATGACAAACCGAAAACGTAGCGTAAGCAACGTTTCGCACCTTGCATACGGGCAACGACGCAATAAGCGTTTCTATACAGTCGCGCAGCGGAACGCCCGCCGACAGCATGGTGCAAAGTATCTTCGACGACAGCGTAGCCAAAATATTGGCTTTTACGCCGCTGCCCATGCCGTCGCAAAGCACCGCGGTAAGATAATCGCCGTTCGTTCGACATTCCACCCGATCGCCGCACAGCTCCTCGCCCTTTTTATTCAGCGAGGTATATCCGTTGTCGATAAAGTAATTCAATTGCCGTCCTCCGACATTGCCTTTTTGAGTTTGAGCAGCGCGGTTTTCGTTTCGGCGGTAGTTTCGCCCAAAAGCGACGCTATCTCCTGCGCTACGCGCATTTGCTTTTCTATCACGGAATCGGTCACCGACAGGGTGTCTTGTTTGACCTTGTTGAGCGATTCGTCGTAATTGACCTTTTCGGTTATATCGGTAATCACCACGAGCAGCATATGCTCGTTCTTGAGCGGCACTATCTTAACGTCCACGAACCGTCCCGTTTTGTCGATCCGCATTTTATCTACGTGCACGGCTTTGCCGCTGTCTGCGGCTTTGAACACTTCAGTCGGGTCGAAACAGTCGAAAATATATTCGGGCGCGGTTTGCCCGACGAGCGATTGCGCTCTGCGATTGATCTCCGAGATCTTAAGTTCGCCGTTACATACTATTATTCCGTTAGGACTGTTTTCCAAAACAACGTTGCTCATGGATTCCGCTTTTTCGCGCATGTACGGCACGCACATTTCGGTTTCCGCATAGCCGTTCAGAACAGCCCAAGCTTTTTCTCTGCAAGTGGAATATCCGCACGCGCCGCAATTAAGCTCGTCCGCCTTGCAATGCTTGCCCGTCTTTGCAAGCACTTCGGCGATCTCCTCATCGGTGGGAACTCTGTCGCCGGGAGTAAGCGGCTTGAACGTATACGACAGCGACGGCGTAACGTCGGGAACAACGTCGGTCGGCGCGGAATTGGTGTAACCGCGAATAAGCACGTTCGCTTCCACCGCTCCGCCGCTGCGACGTATCACGCACGGACCGTTTATGCACGCGCCTTCGCATGCGTTAATTTCCAAGAACACGCCTTTTACGCTCTTTATGTCCTCTACCGCATCGTCGAGTCTCGAAACGCCGTCGACCGCTATATACTCGTAGTTCGGCGGAAATTTGTCGAACGACTTGATTATACCTCGCGGTATGGGATAGAACTTCGCCTTTAGCGAGGTTTTGCCGTTTTGCTCTGCGCTCGGCGCAACGACGTCGCTTTTCGGATTTGCGTCCGACGCTTCTGTATCTATTTTAATGTTGCGCTTTTTGAAAAGCTCCGCAAGCTCCTCGAACGTGAGCGCGCCCGCGATAATTCCGCTCTCGTGCGCCTCGCGCTTTTTGGCGATGCACGGACCTATAAACACTATCTCCGCATCGGGATAACGGCTTTTCAAAATCTTGGCGTGCGCGACCATAGGCGACACCACGGGCGCGAGATACTTGACCAACTCGTGATGATACAACACGATCGCGCGGTTGACCGCCGGACATGCGGACGTAATGAGATTATCGTACTTGCCGCTGTCGAGCAGTTTTTTATACTCGGCAGTGACAGCCGCCGCGCCTTCGGACGTCTCGAACGCGTCCGAAAACCCGAGCGCAAGCAACGCGGACTTGAACGGCGTGAAACTTTTAACCGCAAAAGACGATACGAACGACGGCGCAACCGACGCGACAACCCGCTTGTTCTTTGCGAGCAAACGTTCTATGACCGCCGTGTCGTCATGAACGCTCTTTGCGTTCTGCGGACACACGTGCGTGCAATGTCCGCAGAGAATGCAACGGCTCTCTACGATCTTCGCTTGATTGTTGCGCATATCGATCGCTTTGACGGGACACGAGCGCAAGCACTTATAACAGTTTTTGCAATTCGCCTTTTGAAAATCCAAATAGAACATGGCGAACTACCCCAACAACGGCAAAATTTCGTTGCGGAATTTTTCCTCGGCGTTTTGCCCGTTTACATTGAGTATGTACGTGTCGTCCGCTTTGACGGTAACGCCGTCCGAACAACGATTGAGACAAAAACACGCGCGCAGGTCTATCTTGTCCCCGAGCTTTTCCGATTCGATAAGCGATTTGAACTTGTCGATAACGTCGTACGAACCCTTGAGATGACAGGAACTGCCCACACACACTTTTAATATCATAATTTTTCTCCCTTTGTCAGCCTACCGCCGCACATAACAGTCAATAGGCTTTCCCTTTGGTTATTTTCGTAACTTTCTATGATTTCTTACTGTTAGTCGCTTAAACGACGCGACAAGCTTGCGACCGTAAATTTCGTCTTTGGCAAGACGCGTTATCCGAAGCCGTAGCGGCGCTACGTCGAGGACAAGCAACACAGCCAAAGGCGAAATTTACAGCAAGATCGTCGCACGAGCTTAATCAACTACAATATTTTATTCGTATTGGCAAACGCTCGCCCAATGCTCGAGCATTTCGCGTTCCTCGGGCTTGCCCTTGACCATTTGCGACGCTGCAACGATGGGCAGCCACTGATCGACGTACTGCCGCGCGGTATCCGACTTTTTGCAGAACAGCGCCAAATATTTCTCGGCAGCAGCGTCGTCGCCCGCAAGCTTAAACAGCAAGTACGTGCGCGCGGCGTCGGCGGACGCATTGCCTATCGTTGCGTGCGACCAGTCGATTATACAAGCTTTTCCGTCGGGTGTAATGAGCACGTTGGACGGATTGAAATCGCCGTGGCAAAGCTTATTGTGATTGGGCATGCCGTTCAAGCGTATATGCAATTCGTAGCGCGTGGTAGCCTCAAGCCCCGAATGGGAAATTTTGTTATTGAACTTGTCGCGCTGTTTGTTGAGATTGGGCGACGACAAGCCGTGCATCGACAATTGGATATCGACGAACTTTTCGAGATACGCATCGAGCTTTTTCGGCTCTTTTGCCATGAGCGCGGCGAGCGACGTGCCTTCCACGTAATCCATGACGATCGCGAGTCTGCCGTCGTCGAGCTTTTTCACTTCGTGTACTTTGGGTATATACAAACCCGTCTCCTCGACGCGGGATTGATTGAGCGCCTCGTTTAGGATATCGGCTTTGTTATAATCCGCGGCGAAAACCTTGTAGCAAAGCTCGCCTTCGCGGTAGATGGTTTTATTACTGCGTTTTGCTATTTCCGACGACATGTTATTTTCCCTCCTTGCCGTAGTAAGCGTTGAGATACATTTGTTTTATCTCGGATATGAGCGGATAGCGCGGGTTCGCGCCGGTGCACTGATCGTCGAATGCGTCGCGGCTCATTTTGTCAAGCTCGGCGAGGAATTTATCCTCGGGCACGCCCGCATCTTTGATAGTCGCGGGCAGACCGACCGCCACGCGAAGCTCGTCGAGTTTTTTGAGCAACTTGTCGAACTTCTCTTCGTCCGTCTTTCCCTTGAGTCCGAGCATTTCCGCAACTTCCGCATAGCGGTGCAAGCATGTAGGATGATCGTATTGCGGGAACGTTCCGAGCTTTGTCGGCGCTTCGGACGCATTGAACTTCATGACCTGACGCAACAACAACGCATTAGCCATGCCGTGCGGCAAGTGATGATACGCGCCGAGTTTATGCGCCATCGAGTGGCAAACTCCGAGGAACGCGTTAGCGAACGCCATACCCGCCATCGTCGCGGCGTACGCCATTTCGGCGCGGGCCTCGGCGTCTTTGCCGTTTTCGTATGCGCGAGGCAGATAATCGAATATGAGTTTTATGGCTTCCTTGGCTATACCGTTGGTAAAATCGGTCGCCATGACGGACGCCACAGCCTCGAGACTGTGCACCATCGCGTCGTAACCCGAGTTTGCGGTAAGTCCTTTCGGTATACCCATCATAAGATCGGGATCGCATATCGCCATTTTGGGCAAAAGCTCGTAATCGGCGATCGGGTACTTCATGCCCGTCTTTTCGTCGGTGATGACCGCAAACGGCGTAACTTCCGAACCCGTGCCCGCCGTGGTGGTGATAGCCACGAAATACGCTTTTTCGCCCATTTTAGGGAATCGGTATACGCGCTTTCTGATATCCATAAAGCGCATCGCCATGTCCGCGAAATCGACTTCGGGATGCTCGTACAGCACCCACATTATCTTGCCTGCGTCGAGCGCGCTGCCGCCGCCGAGCGCAACTATAGCATCCGGCTCGAACGAACGCATCGCCGCCGCGCCCTTTTGCGCCGAACCGAGCGTCGGATCGGGCTGAACGTCGGAGAACGTGGTGTTGACTATACCCATCTCGTTGAGTCTGTCGCTGACGAGCTTGGAAAATCCGCTCTTGAACAAAAACTCGTCGGTTACTATAAACACACGCTTTTTGCCCATATCTTTAAGCTCTTCGAGCGCGACGGGCATGCAGCCTTTCTTGAAATACACCTTTTCGGGTGCGCGGAACCACAACATATTCTCTCTCCTTTTGGCGACCGTTTTGTAGTTTAACAAATGCTTTACCGATACGTTCTCGCTTACCGAGTTGCCGCCCCAAGAGCCGCAACCGAGCGTGAGCGAAGGGCGAAGCTTGAAGTTGTAAATATCGCCTATACCGCCCTGCGCCGCGGGAGTGTTGAGAAGTATTCTGCACGTTTTCATCGTGTCGGCAAACTTGGCTATCTTATCGGCAGCCTGCTGCTCGTTGGCATACAGCGACGAAGTGTGACCGTATCCGCCGTCGGCGACGAGCTTAGCCGCTTTCGTCAAAGCGTCGTCAAAGCTCTTCGCGTGGTACATCGCAAGCACGGGCGAAAGCTTTTCGTGCGCGAACGGTTCTTCGATCTCGACGGAGCTGACCTCTCCCACCAATATCCTCGCGGTCTCGGGTACTTCAAATCCGCAAAGCCGCGCGATATTCGGCGCGCTCTGTCCGACTATCTTGGCGTTGACCGATCCATTGATAAGTATGGTCGCGCGAACTTTGTCTATCTGCTCGGCGTCGAGGAAGTACGCGCCGCGCAAAGCAAGCTCGCTCTTGAATGCGTCGTATACGTCGTTGAGAACTATGACCGACTGCTCGGATGCGCAAATCATGCCGTTATCGAACGATTTGCTGTGCAAAACGCTCGACGCCGCAAGCTCGATATTCGCCGTGGAATCGACTATAACGGGAGTGTTTCCCGGACCTACGCCGACCGCAGGCTTGCCAGAGCTGTACGCAGCCTTGACCATGCCCGGTCCGCCCGTTGCAAGTATAAGATCGCACTCGCTCATGACCGCCGCCGACAGCGGAACGCTCGGCTGATCTATCCAGCCGATAATGCCCTTCGGCGCACCCGCCGCGACAGCTGCGTCGAGTACTGTCTTTGCCGCCGCTATCGTGCAGTTTTTTGCACGCGGGTGCGGCGAGAATATCAAACCGTTGCGCGTCTTGAGCGCGAGAAGCGCTTTGAATATGGCGGTAGACGTCGGGTTGGTAGTGGGCACTATCGCCGCCACGATGCCGACAGGCTCCGCCAATGTTTCCACGCCGTAAGCATCGTCGCGCGAGATAACGTCGCACGTTTTGACGTCGCGGTATGCATTGTAAATATATTCGGCGGCGTAGTGGTTTTTAATCACCTTATCCTCGACGATGCCCATGCCCGTCTCTTCGACAGCCATGATCGCAAGATCGATACGCGCCTTATCCGCAGCAGTTGCGGCGGCAAGAAATATCTTGTCTACCTGCTCTTGAGTGTACGTAGCAAACTCGCTCTGAGCTTTTCTCACGCGTTTGAACAATTCGCGAAGCGACTGCTCGTCATTGACTATAAGTTCTTCCATATAACCTCCGTAGAACTTTACATAAGCGTATTTTTCTCTCATTAAAACACGCCTAATATATTATGCAATATTTATTGCATTTTGTCAAGTAGCAACGATATATTTTTACATTCACGGCATAAATTTAGCAAAAAACTCCCTCGGCGAATGAAATGCACCTATATAAGTTTGTCTAACTTTTGGGGCGCATTTCAATCCAAGGGAGTATTGTTCGGAAGTAAAATTATATCGTTGCGCATTACATCGCCGATCCGGTTGTCGACGGGGTATAAACCCTCGCGGCAAGTTCGGCATTCATGCGAACAAGTCTTTGGCGTCGCCGCCGTAGAACTTAGTGAAGTTTGCCGCATCGAGACACAAACGCCTCGAATACAATATATTATCGACTATATTTCGATCAGCCGATAGTCGCAATGTCGAGCGAAGAAAGGAACGCGGAAAGGCTTGCTCCGTCGATAGCGGTTGCCGCAAGTATCTTTTCGCAAGCGGCGTCTATCTCGTCGTGCACGTTAAGCTTTGCTTCGAGCTTGGACACCGTGCCGCCCTGTTCGCCGAGCATACGCTCGATCATCTTTGCAAACGGCTTAATGGTCGCAGGCATATTCGCCGCGTCGAACGGCATCGTTCCGTCGAGATAAAGCTGTACTTGCTTGAGCTGTTCCGAAAGCTTTGTGGGCAACACGAAGTAACCCATAACGTCGTTAAGCGAAAGCGCGCCCGACTTGATCTCGTCGAACTCCGCGCCCATGCGCGGTTTTTTGAGCGCGTTGGAACGCAATACCACGTCGAAACAATACTTGCCGCTCGCGGTTTTTCTCGCTACGACGTTGCAGAAATTCTTTTTGCCGTCGTTTGTAATGCGCTCGTCGGAATATGCCTTCCATGCGGCAGCGAGCTTATCGACAAACTCGACCGTCTTTTCGAGATTGGAGTGCGCTATGCGAACGACCGTTCCGTACCAATCGACAAGGTTCATTTCCAAATACGGATATTCCTTGCTCTTAAGCCGCGCTTTGGTCGCGGCTTTGAGCATGGGCGTCGAACGAAAACCCGTTTGAAAATGCTCGTGCGCAACGTTGTTTGCGCCGCCGTTTTCGGCGAGCGAATTTGTGCCGACAAACCCGTCCGAACCGATAAAGTCGGCGGCGAGCGCGAGCTTTTTGACTGAGTCCTTGCCCTCGGTCATAGGCGTGTGCTTGCCGTTAGCCAATACGCCGTGCTTTTCGTAATATTGATGGCGCGAATAATTAAAAAACCATTCCTCACCGTCTATATCGGTAGCTATCTTGCGCATATTCGCGTAATCGGAATATCCCTCAAGCTCCTTGCACAGAGGGCAGTATGCGCCTATACCCTGCTTTTGCGGCATGAGGTTTATTATGATCTCGATCTTGCTCTTCAGTTCTTTGGCTTCCCAGCGGTCGTTTTTTGCGCATTCGCACAAATCGACGTATCCGTCCTTTACGCTATATTCATACAAAAAATCGAACGCCTTTTGTTTGTTTACCGCATAGGTATCGGCAAACAGATCGTTCAGTTCCGACGGCTTGAGACTCAATGCGTCCATGATCTCTGCTTTGAGCGACTGCGCGGGAATGCCGTTCTGCTCGGCATATGCGATAACGGGCGCGACAAGCGCGTCCGGCTCGGTCATAGCATCGATCGCATCGAGATCTATTTCGTCCGCGCCGAGGAGTTCGCAGCCGTCTATCTTGAGAAGTCTGCAAATAGTACGCGCGGCGCGGGCGCTGTCGAGCGCGTCGAGCATGAGATGCGTTTGAGCATACGCCAAAAGCTCGGATATTTCTTTGTCTAACATAATATATTTCTCCTGTTTGATTTATTTGTAAGTATAATCGGTGTGGCGCGCCCATTGGGGCGCAACGCTGCGCGTAACGCACGAACCGGAGGGTACGCGAAGCAGCCGGCGGTATAATGCCTAATTTATTCGCTTGTTTACTTGCGTGGACGCAAGGTGTCCACCAAACTCTCCGTATCGAACTCCGTCCACGGAAATTCTTGAGGCGGCTGTGAGTAGAACAGCATAAGGTCGCCGCTGACAGGATGAGTAAAACACAGTCTGTACGCCCAAAGCGCGAGGTGCGGACTGCGCACGAGCTTTTCGCCCGCATACTTGCCGTCGCCCACTATCGGCGCGCCGAGCGCCTTGAGCTGAACTCTGACTTGATGCGTTCTTCCCGTCAAAAGCTTGACCGATACGAGCGAAAGTTTTTGTTCCGATTTTTTTTCGGTTTCGGGCTTTTCGGATTTTTCGAGTTTTTCAGAATCCGGCATTGCGTGAGTTTCGGCGTTTTCCGCTTCGTCCGACGCGAACGATACGGTTTCTTTCCCGTCGGCAGTATCTCTCCCCGTATCGTCAAACGCAAGCTTGCGTTCGTCGGTCGGTTCGTCGTATGTCTCGTCTACGAGCGTCACTTCGCTTACTGCGAGTTTTGCGCCATCGAGCGTGCTCGGCACAAGCGACACGTAGTTATTTCGCTCGTCCTTGAACAAATAGTGCTCCACTCTGCCGAACCGATTGGGCTTGCCCGCGGTTACGGCGGCATAGTTTTTATCGAAATCGCCCTCGCGTATCTGCTCGGACAACCGCGCCGCGGCTTTACTCGTCTTTGCGAAAACCATAACGCCGCCCGTCGGTCTGTCGAGCCTGTGCACAAGCCCTAAGTACGCATCGCCCGGTTTATCGTACTTTTCGATCAAATACTCTTTAAGCTCGTCGAGCAGGCATTTATCGCCCGTCTTGTCGCCCTGCGTAGGCAGGTTTTGCGGCTTGACCACAACCAAAACGTGATTATCCTCGAAAAGAATGTTTTTCGCTATGCCTTGCGCCTCTCGCATCTGCTGCGGGTTTTGCGCGCTCTTTTCCTCGGTGTTTTTTGCGGCGTCGATAAGATCCTGACGCAGCATCACCTTTTTTATCGGCTTTTGCGGCTGCTCCGGTTCGGGCGCGGTTTCGCGCGGTTTTTTATCGTACGGCTTTTTATCCTTGTTATCCTTGTTCCACGGTTTTTTATCTCTATCCCAAGGTTTTCTTTCGTAAGGTTTTTTATCTCTATCCCAAGGCTTTCCGTCTTTATTACCTCGGAACGAACCGTTTTTATTGCCGAACGAGCCGCCGCTTTTATGCCTCGGCTTAAAACCGTTTTGTCCTTTCTTATCGTCTGTCACACGCACCTCCACAAACCGCTGCAACCGCACGGCAACGCGATTTTCCGTTCGGTCGGCAAACACACTTCGTACGCCTCTGTTTGCCCGCGAGGCATTGTCAACTCGAGGATGTTGGCGATGGTTTGCGGTTGCAGACCGGTAGTATAGCTGTTTATCAAAAAAAATTGCGGATCTGTCAGCACCTGCGCGCACAGCTCTACGAGTGAATACACGTCGTCCTCCATGCGCCATACTTCGCCGGATGCGCCTCTGCCGTAGCTCGGCGGATCCATGATCACCGCGTCGTATGTTTTGCCGCGCTTTATCTCGCGCGCGACGAACTTTTTGCAATCGTCGATTATGAATCGCAAATTACCCTCGGGCACTGCGTTAAGCGCGCAATTGCGCCGCGCGCGTTCCACCATGCCTTTTGCCGCGTCAACGTGCGTCACGATCGCGCCGCGCTTTGCAAGCGCAGTAGTCGACGCGCCGGTATAGGCGAAAAGATTGAGTATTTTGGGCGGTTTTCCGGCTCGTACCGAACTTTCCACAAGCGCCGACAGCTTATCCCAATTTACCGCTTGCTCGGGGAACAGCCCCGTGTGCTTAAATCCCGTCGGCTTGACTATGAACTTGAGATCGCGCCAACTCACCTGCCACTCGTCGGGCATGGGCTTATTGACTATCCATCTGCCTCCGCCGTTTCTGTCGCGCTCGTAGCGCGCGTGCGTGTCGAACTCGGAGTAATCGACGGTGGCGCGCCATATAGCCTGAGGGTCGGGACGCAGAAGCGTCACAGACTTCCAACGCTCGAGTTTCAGTCCGTCGCCCGAGCCGAGTATTTTATAATCTTTCCAATCGGGCGCTAACATTTTTCCACGCAAAGCTCCACGTCGTGTCCGTTGATGTCGCAAACCTCTCCGCCCGCGCGCTTGACCACCTCGAGCGCGAGCGTGACCTTTGCGATGCGCGCGCCGAACTTGTCGAACACGCCGTCCGTAAATTTATCGCCGTTATAATAAAGCTTTATCCTGTCGGTAACGTCGAAACCGCTCGATTTCCGTATGGTCTGTATTTTGGAGATCAGCTCGCGAGCGCAGCCCTCTTGTACAAGCTCGTCGGTGAGCGCGGTGTCGAGCGCAACCGTCATATCGCCGTCGGTCTCCACCGAATAACCTTCCGCGCCTTTGGTCGCGATGAGCATATCGTCCTTGGCAAGTTCGACGGCAACGCCGTCGACGTCGAATTTATAAACACCGCCGCCGAGCGCGATCTTTGCCGCTTCGTCGCCGTTTTCCGCAAGGTGAGCGCGTATCGCGCCTACAAGTTTGCCGTACTTGGGTCCTACGGTCTTGAGCTGAGGTTTTACTTCATAGCCCGTAAGCTCGTCCGAGCCGCCCTTGATCACTTCTTTAACATTGAGCTCGTCTGCGAGAATATCCGAATACGCTTCGGGGAACTCTCCCGCGACTACGACGCGCGAAAGCGTTTGACGGTTCTTGAGCCCGCTCTTGTTGCGCGCGGCGCGACCAAGCTCCGCGGCTTTTATAACTCTTTCCATATCGGACGAAAGCTTTGCGTCCACGAACTTTTTGTTTACTTTAGGAAAATCGGATATATGCACCGAAACGGGCGCGGTCTTATCCACCGAACGCACTATGTTTTGGTATATCTCCTCGGCAATAAACGGTGTGAACGATGCGGTTAGTTTGGCGAGCGTATCGAGCGCGGTGAACAGCGTGTAGAAAGCCGCCGTTTTATCCGCCGTCATGCCGTTGCCCCAGAACCGCTCGCGCGAGCGGCGCA
>ERZ777306.3830-NODE-3830-length-14926-cov-139.045928_pt1 | contig 14926 bp, 11 predicted proteins | sample MGYA00374966_ERZ777306 | MGnify/ENA primary metagenome ERZ777306 (study PRJEB29329, sample SAMN06343882) | mouse gut metagenome | isolation source: Mouse cecum | place: Austria: Vienna | collected 2014-11-15 ...
TTTCCGCACAGATTGATATGATCACACTGTCAGCGGCAGTGAGAGCATTGATTGTCACCAAACCAAGAGCGGGGGGTGTATCTATAATTATATAGTCATATCCAGCCTTCAGTTCATCAAGGATATTCTTCAGGATCTGTTCCCGGGCAATCTTATTACTGAACACCATATCTGCTCCGGCAAGATCTATATGGGATGGTATCAAATCAAGGTTCTCCAATATGTGCATGATTGGTGCCGGAGCGCCTTTCATTGCATCATAGATTGAAGCCTCTATCTTGCTTTCGTCAGTGAAACTGCTCGTAAGGTTCGCTTGTGGATCTACATCCACCAACAACACCCGACGGTCCATTTTTGCCAAGGCTGCGGCTATATTTACGCAACTCGTTGTTTTAGCCACACCACCCTTGTGGTTGGCTATCGCTATTATTTTCGCCATGTCCAATTTGTTATTCGGTCAAGTTCCTCGATAGCCTCTGCCTGAGCAATCACTTTCCTGAGAACTTCACACACGTTATCTTCCAAGGTTGCCCCAAGACGGTGCAGTTGATTGAGATGGTGCTCCAAAGCCTCATGAGCATTGGCGACACTCACCTCATTCTGCTGCAATATTCTCTTGAGCTCTTCCACTCTATCTTCGGCCATCTATATTGCTATATTTATTTAATGTTTTATTTTTATATTGTTTTATTGTTACAAAGTTAGTGATTATTTTCCAATCCACAAAATGAAACTAAAAAATATTCATTCACTACAACCAGATTATTTCTGTAAAATTTTGTTATGCACCCAACTTTAAATTCCATATTTTGTTTTTTTAGTTGAACAGTTTTACTCATAAAGCTATGAAAAAAGAAAACACAACCCTATCCAGCTTCATCTCAACGCTGGATGCTGAGATCCTCAAAGAGGACGAAGCCATCCTTCTCACAGGAGGATTTGCATCTGCTACGACCACCGTAGATGCAAAATCGAACTACGGATGCAACACAGACAACTGCCCGTGTCCCATTACTAACAACTGCAAGAGTGATGATCTCATCTCTCACACTTGAGCAGCTAAAGAAAAATTTATCAGCAGATGATTTGATCATCTGCTGATAAATTAACGATTTTACACTTATCAACTATATTTATGAGTAAATTAAGCCTATACAATATCAGAGTTCCCATGTCTGAGAAGAGTGATTTACTATACAACTCTGTCTCCGACAAATTCATCGCAATTCGTCATGAAGTAGATTTGAGAGACATTTCTGTTATAACACCTACAATTTTTTCTCTTCTTCAAGAGAATGGCATGATTGTACCCTCGAATCTAAACGAGAGAGAAAAGGTTATTGAGATCTGGAACTCCAACACATTATCTTCTGATAGTTTCACTTTCATTATAAATCCAACACTTAGGTGCAATTTTAATTGTTGGTATTGCTACGAGAACCATCGTAATGCACCAATAATGAATAATGATATACTAGAAAGGACAAAGGCTCTTATTGGCCAGACAATAGAAAGAACCAATCTTATAAAATTGTCTTTCTTTGGAGGAGAACCTCTTCTTGAATTTTCTCGTATAGTAAAACCATTAATTGAATATACTGAAAATGCCGTCTCCAAAGTAAACAAAGATATTCAAATATCTTTTACAACAAATGGGTTCTTACTCACACCTTCAATGATAGATTTTCTTTCACAGCATTATGTGAAATTCATGCAAATAACATTGGATGGTGGTAAACAAACCCATAACAAAACTCGGATATCAAAAGGGAAAGACTCTTTTGACACCATTACATCTAACATAGAATCTTTGCTTAATAAAGGTATCTCTGTAACATTAAGAATAAACGTAACTCCAGCAAATATAAGCGAATGCAAGGATATTACCTCTTGGATCAAGGGGCTTTCAGATGATTGCAAGAAATTTCTATCAGTTAACATACAACAGGTTTGGCAAACATCTGAAGAAGCTGACATAACGGGTCAAATGGACATCCTTATGGATTCAATTTGCGCTTTAGGAGTATATGCTTATCCAGCAATCCTGGATAATCTAAGAAATATGTGTTATGCAGACAAAGCCAATACCATAGTCATTAATAGTGATGGCCGTATTTTTAAATGTACCGCAATCAATTTTGAAGCTGAGAAATCTGAGAGTAACATAACTTCCACCACTATTGAAGATGATCTAAAGCAAAAATTTCAAATCAGACAACAGAAACGGTTCTCTAATCAGAATTGTATTTCATGTCCTATATTTCCTCTATGCTTGGGAGGATGTTCAAGGAGTGTGTTAAATAATTCTGACAATGATTATTGTATATATCAGAATTGTCCCGAGAAGAAAGAGCAACTGGTCATGACTATCATAAAGGATCGTATTCGCAGAAATACATTCTATAAGCAATCTTAACTCCAAATTCTATGAAATTAATATATACAATTTTATTAGTTGCAACTTCTATTGGATGTTGGGCTAAAGGTATTCGAGGTACTATTGTAGATGAGATTGGACAACCAACCCCATTTGTCAATGTTGTGCTGATGTCTGACTCAACTTTCATTGATGGGAAGGTTACTGATGATACTGGAGGTTTTATGTTTGAAAATGCTGATAGTACTGCCAACAAGGTCAAAGTATCCATGATTGGTTATGAAGATCTGATATTGCCTATCCCCGCCGATGGTAATTTCAATACTCTTTCTCTGTCACCCTCGTCAGTAATGCTGGGAGAGGTAGTTGTCAAGGCAAGTCTTCCCTCTACTCGAATAAAGGGCAATGCGATTGTCACCAACGTGGAGAACAGTGTGCTGGCTACCACAGGCTCGGCTAATGATGTGCTTAAAAATGTGCCGATGCTGACTGGCAGCAACGGTAATTTCAGCGTGTTTGGCCGTGGCAATGCAATAATTTATATCAACGGTCGCCTCGTAAGAAACTCAAGCGAGGTGGGACAGCTTGCTTCCTCGGACATCAAGGAGGTGCAGGTTATCAATAATCCCGGTGCGCAATATGGAGCTGATGTGAACGCTGTGATAAAGATTGTTACCAAAAAGCCAGTTGGCGAGGGTTTCAGTCTTTCCGCATATACTGACAATATTTACAACAAATGGTTCACCACAACAGAACAACTTGATTTGAAATATCGTACAGGCGGACTTGAAATATTTGCCACAGGCAATTTCAGTCATGGCAAGAACTATGATGATGAATACATTTTGAGTACAACGAATGGCAAATCGGTATTATCCATGGTGTCGGAAGAGTCCGTTAGCACAACGCAAACCACTATATCCGGCAAATTTGGGTTTAACTACCAATTTAACGAAAATCATAGTATAGGCGCTTATTATCGTAATGATTATAATAGAGGTCATCACTATGGATATTTTCTAAATGATATTACCGAAAATAGCTCACTCTCTGAGTCAAGTGCATCAGATCTTAAAGGTTGGTTCAAGGCCCTCCCTTGCAACAGCGCGAATGTATATTATAACGGCACCGTCGGAAAATTTACTTTTGATGTGAACGGTGACTATATGCAGACAAAGGATAATGACCGCACATACCAGTACGAGCAAAACCAATTTTCCGACAACCGTAATGTAACGACATTCAACACCTCCCGAAACCGCCTTTTCGCTGAAAAGGCCACGGTGTCATATCAACTGCCGAAAGGGAGCGTACTCATCGGAGAAGAATATACCAACTCTCGCAGCCGTAACGATTTTCAAAATCCGGAAGCGATATTGAACAGCGAGGAAACCGATGTACGGGAAAACAATATCGGTGTGTTCGCGGAAGTCAGCCAGACTTTCGGTGATTTCAGCGCATCAGCCGGAGTTAGATACGAACACGTTAAATCCGACTATTATATCAACAATCGGCTCGCAGACGGGCAGAGCAAGACCTATGACAATTTCTTTCCGTCGGCCAACATAACTTATTCGCCCGGTGATTTCAGGTTTTCGTTATCATACAGCAACCGAACCGTGCGACCGACATATCAAAATCTTAACGGCAACTATTTCTATGTAAATTCCATTTTATATACCCGTGGCAACCCATATCTCGTGCCCTCCAAACGACAGGACTTTACCGCACAGGCATCTTGGAAATACATAACCCTTTCAGCCCAGTATTCCTACACAAAAGATGCTATCGTGCAGGTCTATGAACCGTATGAGGGCAACGACCGTATCAACGTGTTCACCGTCACCAATATGCCGAGCCACAAGTTGTTTTCAATATTTGTAAACGCCTCACCTCAATTCGGCATATACCACCCGTCGCTCTCCTTGGGTATGCAGAAGCAGTGGTTTGATGTCGAATATCTCGGGCAGCATAAGAAAATGAACAGCCCCATATTCACCATTCAAATGAATAATACCCTGACACTTCCGCACGATTGGTTTATCGAGGCTTCACTATGGTGGCGCAGTCACGGTGATTGGAAGAACTGGGCCTATACCCATACTCTTTCAACCGTCAATCTCCGGGTCTATAAAATGTTCCTTGACAAAAGCCTTACCGTTTATCTTGGCGTGAATGACATATTCAACGGTCAGATATACAAGGCAAATATATACAGCGGCAATGTGATGATGCAGTCAAATGTCAACAATCACGGTCGAAATGTGGAGTTGACAATCCGCTACAATTTCAACACCTCAAAGAGCCGCTACAAAGGAACAGGTGCAGGACAAACTGAGAAAAATAGATTCTGATGTTCCCATATATTAGACAGCATGATAATATGCAGTGTGGAGCTGCATGTATTGGTATGATCTGTAGATACTATGGGTCTAAAATTTCTCTGTCTGCCATTTCTTCTATATGTTCTGCAACGAATGAGGGTATTTCTCTTTTAGGAATGGCCAATAGCGCAAAAGCTATTGGCTTTGACGCATTACCTTGTAAAGTAAAAATCGGCTCTTTGTTTAATAATGATAGCCCGTGTATTCTTCATTGGAATCACAATCATTTTGTTGTTCTATATAAAATAAAGAGAAACACTTTTTATATTGCGGATCCAGGTAAAGGCTTATACAAATGCCCCATAACTGATTTTATTCAACATTGGGCAGAAAATGAAGCAGAAACAGAAGCATCTGGGTTCGCTCTATTCCTAAAGCCGAATGAAAATTTTTTAGACTTTAGTCTTAAGTTTGAAAAGATCAACTCACACCATTCTTTTAGATTTTTATTTAAGTATTTAACTCTATATAAAAAGCATTTAATCCAAATTTTATTAGGGCTTATATTGGGTTGTCTTTTACAACTTATTCTCCCTTTTTTAACTCAATCTGTTGTAGATATCGGAATAAAGCATAATGATATTCACTTCATTTGGTTAATTCTATTAGGAGAACTAATGATAGTCATTGGAAAAACTGCAACTGATTTTATTCGCAGATGGTTACTCCTTCATATATCCATGCGTATTAATATATCCTTAGTTAGTGACTTTTTTATAAAGTTGCTAAAACTCCCCATGTCTTTTTTTGATACAAAGTTAATGGGTGATTTATTACAACGCATTAATGATCATTCGAGAATACAGACTTTTCTAACAAATCAGGTTCTTGGTGTCATTTTTACATTTATGAGTTTTACTATATTTGGAATAGTTTTGCTTATATACAATAATCTCATTTTCATTATATTCATGGCTGGTAGTGTTATTTATGGACTTTGGATAACCATATTCTTAAATAAACGGAAGATTTTAGACTATGAATTATTTGAGCAGCAGGCAAACAACCAAAATAAAACATATCAGTTCATAACATCCATGCAAGAAATAAAATTGCAGGACTGTGAAAAACGTCGTAGATGGGAATGGGAAGATACTCAAGCTGATTTATTTTGCGTACAAATGAAATCATTAAAGCTTCAACAAACTCAAGAAGCCGGCTGTATATTCATTAATGAAGTAAAAAATATAGTCATTACAGTTCTTGCTGCCACTGCTGTTATTAATGGGCAGATGACACTTGGAGCCATGCTTGCTGTACAGTATATTATTGGTCAACTAAACTCTCCTGTGGAACAGTTCATGTCGTTCATCTATTCCTTACAAGATGTGAAAATATCCCTTGAACGCATTAATGAAATCCATGAGGGTAATAATGAAGAAACCGCAGAAAATCAGATATCAGAATTTAATGATGAGAAATTTATCACACTAACAAATGTGAATTTCAAATATGACCAACATGCACTTAAGAATACTCTAACCGATGTATCTTTTGACATACCTGAAGGAAAAGTGACGGCTATTGTTGGCGCATCAGGAAGTGGTAAAACAACGCTTATAAAACTCATACTTGGCTATTATCCTGTAATGTCTGGCTCAATCTCTATTGCAGGAAGCAATATCAATGAATATAATCTCAAATGGTGGCGCAGACATTGTGGTGTGGTCATGCAAGACGGTGTAATATTTTCAGAATCCATAGCCCGGAACATAGCTGTGGATGACGGAGATATTGACACCGAACGTCTTGAAAGAGCAGCCCGAATAGCCAATATCTATGACTATATTATGGGACTACCTCTGAAATATAATACTCAAATCGGGCGCGATGGCGTAGGTTTAAGCCAAGGACAAAAACAGCGAATACTCATTGCCCGAGCAGTCTATAAGAACCCAGACTTCATTTTCCTCGATGAAGCAACAAATGCCCTCGATGCCAAAAATGAGAGAGCTATTGTGGAAAACCTCGATGAGTTCTACAAGGGAAGGACTGTTGTTGTTGTGGCTCATCGTCTGTCTACAGTCAGGAACGCCGACCAGATCATAGTCCTCGATAGTGGTAAAGTTATAGAATCCGGCAATCATACCTCTCTTATAGAAAAGAAAGGAGCATACTATAATCTCGTTAAAAACCAACTTGAATTAGGAAATTGACATGGAAGCAGATAAAACTACACATGACAAGATCGAGCTTCGCTCCGAAAAAGTCAGACAACTCATAGGAGAGATACCTCCATCATTAGTCCGATGGGGTATAGCAATTATTGCAATCGTTTTCATTGCCCTAATCGCTGCGGTATGTCTATTGCCATACCCATATTCCAACGGAGAATCTATCCTCCGGCATTTCATCGGATAAGGGTACATATCTAAATCGACCGTTTTTGAGACTGCCCGGCGAACTATCTTAGGATAGAAATATACATGCCGGATACAGTTTCATAAGCCATCTCAAAATCATCAACTCAAAACAGAGCAAGCACTCTGACTTTTGAGATTGATTCCTTTGAAAGATACCGACTCATTATCATGTTGTTCCTCTTTTCCATAAATCGAATTATAGCCAAATATGGGTGTTTTTAGCCACTTTTGGCTATAATTCAATTTTATTTTGTATCTTTGCAGAAAAATAAAAGCTATGATAATCGGCAGAAAAGAAGAGACAGCCAAACTAAAAAGAGCCTATGACTCTGACCATTCAGAGTTTGTGGCTGTGTATGGGCGGCGCAGAATCGGTAAAACCTACCTGATAAGGGAAACCTTTGAGGGTAAATTCACATTCCAGTACAGCGGAATATTCAAGGCCAGCAATAAGGAACAGCTTGATGTATTTTACAAAAGCCTTCTTGAACAGGGATTGGATCCGACAGAAAAACCACCTAAAGACTGGTTTGATGCTTTCTTCCTATTGGAACATCTTATAAAGAAGTCGGAGGAACAACGTAAAATCATATTCCTTGACGAGCTGCCTTGGATGGATGCCCGTAATTCCCGGTTTATCCCGGCCTTTGAACATTTCTGGAATGGATGGGCCTCCGCCAGAAAAGATATACTCCTTATCATCTGTGGCAGTGCAACATCATGGATAATAAACAAAATATTCCGCAATAAAGGAGGGTTATACAACCGGGTAACATTCAAGATTAAGCTCCAACAGTTCTCTCTTCATGAATGCGAGGATCTGGTTCATTATTTGAAATTGCCACTCAACCGCAACACGATTGTTGAAGGTTATATGGTCATGGGTGGGGTTCCGTATTACTGGACTAAGCTGGAGGCTAAAATGAGTATGGGAAAGAACATAAACAATCTTTTCCTTAACGAAGACGGAGAACTACACAATGAGTTCGACTACATTTATTCCTCCATGTTCAACAGCCCGGATAAATATATATCTGTCGTAGAAGCTCTCTCCGGTAAAAAATCAGGATTGACCCGTGATGAAATCATAACGAAAGGGAAACTTGAAAGTAATGGTCAACTCAGCCGAGTATTGGAAGATCTTATCGAATGTGGCTTCGTCCGTAAATACTGCCATACCGACAAACATCTGAAGGACGCCTTATACCAACTTATTGACTGCTATACTTTATTCTATTATCAATTCGTAAAAAAGGCACATGGGATTGATGAAGAATACTGGGTTAGATCGATGAATACTCCAACGTATAACACATGGTGTGGTCTTGCCTTTGAGAGAGTGTGCCTCCTGCATACAAGACAAATAAAATATGCCATAGGTATTTCCGGCATATCGGCAAGTCTGTTCTCATGGCATGTCAAGAAGAACAATGAGCATCCCGGAGCCCAGATTGACCTTATCATCGACAGAGCAGACAATGTGATCAACATCTGTGAGATTAAATATGCCCCGACTGGATATAGACTGACCGACAGTGAACTGAAAAAGATTCACAACAGACTAAGTATATTCAACCTTTATATTCCAAGGAACAAAGTGGCACAACCCATTCTCATTACATCAAACGGCGTTCTTCAGAACAACAATTCTTTTGAGATCCCCATTCAGGTTACCGGAGACCAACTATTCCAACCATGATCATAGGCTACGCAAGAGTATCGACCACCGGGCAGAACCTCGATGGGCAAACAGATCTGCTCACTCAGAACGGATGTGAGCGGATATACAGTGAGAAGATATCCGGAGTTAAAAAGGAGCGTCCGCAACTTGACAGGATGATGGACTCACTCCGTTCCGGAGACACCGTGATAATAACGGAACTTACCCGGCTGGGGCGTTCCGTCAAGGAATTGCTCTCAATCATCGAGAGAATACATGAAGCCGGAGCGTCGATAAAATCACTGAGAGAGACATGGCTCGACACCACCACACCACAGGGTAATCTGCTGCTCACAATCTTTGCCGGACTCTCACAGTTTGAGAGAGACCTCACACGGCAGCGCACAAGGCAGGGACTTGAAGCTGCGAGGGCAAGAGGACGTAAGGGAGGCAGACCAAAGTCTGATGAAAGCAAAGTATCTACCGCTCTGAAGATGTACGACTCAAAGCTGCACTCACTGGCGTCTTTTAAAATCTGTTAATGCGAAATTATTAAACTCTGTATTCATGTTGGTTACGCGATTTTCAGGCCTGCAAACCTTGTCGCACTTTTCAAATGATTATATTGGGGTTGGAGCCTTAAAACTCGGTTCCCCAATTTTTCATGAATGCAGGACGATACATTTTCAGCCAGATTGTTGACTTTTTGCCAAAACGCAAATTTGAAAGAATCATGGAGCATCGTACCAAAAATAAGGTTGAGGACAGAACCCTCGGATGGCAGTTGTCTTATTGGGGACAGTTGCTTGTCCTTATATTCGGTCAACTGCTCGGATGTCGAAGTCTCCGTGAACTCTCGGATATCACTACAGCACATCGCAAGAAATCCTTTCATCTCGGATTTGGCAAAGAAGCGGTAGACCGTAATATTCTCTCCAGATGCAATACCAATCGTGATTGGCATGTGTTCGAGGAGTTCGCCAACCATATGATTGTGCTGGCTCAGGAAGCCCGTATAGACCGGGAATTTTGTATCGGCGGCAAGTTCTATGCGTTCGATTCCTCCACGATTGACCTTTGCATGAGTGTTTATGACTGGGCAAAGTTCAGAAGCACCAAGTCCGGCATTAAACTGCATACCCAACTTGATATAGTGACGCAGATTCCAGTTATGATAAACATCACCAATGCCTCGGTTCATGATGTAAATGCGATGGATATCATTGATTATGAACCGTTGGCCGGTTATATCTTCGACCGTGGATACTGGGACTTGGATAGGCTTCATAAGATTGAGGAACATGGAGCCTTCTTTGTCATAAGAGAGAAGGCTAAGCCGAAGTTCATTGTCGAGGATGGTCTGGACATGCCCGAGAATGGAAACATTCTTCAAGATTATACCGTAAGGTTTACCGGTAGACGCAATGCATCCAACTACCCTTCCCGGATTAGACGTATTGTAGCGTATATCCCTGACCTGAAGAGAAGTTTTGTTTTTTACACAAATAATTTCTTCCTGTCTGCCAAACAGATTGTGCTCCTTTACAAGAACCGATGGCAGGTGGAGCTTTTCTTCAAATGGATCAAACAGCACCTTAGAGTCACCACATTCTGGGGTAATTCCGAGACATCCGTCAGAATACAAATTTATGCGGCTATATGCACTTACTGCGTTGTCGCAATAATCGAACATAAAATGAAACTTGAAAGAAACATCTACGAAGTCATGAGAATCCTCGGCAGCTCCCTGCTTGTCAAGGAACATATCAAGGACTTGTTGACTCCAGAACCGGAGCCAGCACAAATAGCAAATTGCCATCCAACTCTTGACCTCGAATTTGATTAACACTTTTTAAGAGACACTAGTGATGGGTTTATATATCCCAATCGGTTTTTGTTTATTCCATTTTTTTTTGTAATTTTGCATTCAGAGCGTGAAAGCTTAGATTCTAATATAAAAGAAGCGTTATGACTATCCTGTAGTGTGGTAGCATTGCAGTTCGGCGCTTCATTGTTTGATCGTATGACTCTAAGGACTGCGGAGTTAATGGAAAACAATGAACAGTTTCTATCTTTGGCAAAACAGTAGTGCAGCACGGGTTGTGCCATCGCCCGGTGTCGTTGCAAAATCTCTGTTATTGCTATTTTTTAGTTTTTTCTTATTTCTGGAAGCTTATGCGGATAATTATTGTGTTACTGCTTCTACCGGATTAAATGTTCGGGCTTCATCTAATAAGAATGGAGAAGTGTTGGGAAAATTATCTAAAAATGATATAATTAATGTTACTTCTATAGAGAACGGATGGGCAAAAATAAAATATAATGGCAGGGATGGCTATGTAAGCACTTCATATTTAAAGGCAGTTTCAGGTAAAGAAAATGCTGATTCATCTTCAAAAAAAGGATCATGGAGTTTTTTCTCATGGTTATTTAATTCGGAAGGAGAGGCGGCATGGTTTACCGGATTAAAATGGATTTTCTTTTTGGGATTGGCTATATTTCTTGTAAAAGTTGCCTTGCAGTTTTTGGTAAAGATACTTGCTCTTGGAATCGTGTTCGGTGGAATTGCGTTGTTGGTAGGTTTATTGATCAAATGGATTGGCTGGATAGAGTCTGGAACTATGTGGAATATTGCAGAATGGGGTTTCTATATAGGAGGTTTTTTAGGTTTTCTTGATTCAATATTTCATTTTGGGGATATATTAGACGGTGCGATGCAATCATGGTCTGATTCTTCTTCTTCTTCCGTTTCCAGTGACGGATTGAAAATATATGAGATAGAACATAATGGGCAAATATATACCCTTAAACAAGATTCCAGATACAGCGAATGTTATTATACTGATCAGGATGGAAACAAATGGAGTTGTGATAGTCAAGGATTTCATTGGTTAGGCAGGTAGGGACAATGAATAATGTATTAAACAGCTTCTAAAGGTTCTCAATAAACAATCACTATACATAAAAATGCAAATGAAGAAAATATTTTTAGTTATCAGTTTGATATGGCTTTTTTGTGGCATTTCGGGTACGATTGCTTCAGCTATGGGAAAAGATGCCGGTGAACGACCTTTCGTGGGAAGGTGGTGTCAATTGAACGAAAAAGGTATTTTCACTTTGGATCTGGATTTATATAGGTCCAAAGGGGCGGGTGGTTATGGTTTTTATCAAACTTCTGAATATGACGGAGAATGGTTGTCCAAAGATTTCTTTGGCAGCATTGATGAAGTGTCTTTAATAGAGGATAATTCTGCCGAAGTGATTATTAAAAGTGGAGACTTGAAGCAGAAAGCCCATATTGGATACAATTCGGTTTCCTGTCAGCTTACTTTTAGGGTAAACGATTCTGATGCCATCATTTTTAGTAAAGAGGATAGATGTGAATTTGTACATATTCATGACGGAAAGAATATCAATGTCCGCTCTGCTCCAGTTTCGGGCACTCCTTTGATGAAGGCAAATCGTGGTCAAAATTTCAGATTCTTGGGAATCGAAGACGGATGGTACAAGGTGCAGCTTTCGCCTATTGATAAAAGAATCGGTTATATACATTCTGATTATGTGGAATATATGGGCGACAATACTATTCCTGACGATGTGTTTGATAAAAGCTATTCAGGAGATATGACGAACATATCTTTACAGAAGAATGGAAGGGATGTTGTCTTGCACTTGTCAGAGATGTTCCTGCCGCGACCGGACGGAAGTATTATACCAAGCTATAATGTAACATATGCAGGATATATTGATGGTAATACGTTGGTTGTTACTCATCAGGTAAATGGGTATGAAAATAATCCAGACCGGGATAAGATGGATAAAATAAAACCATTTGTTGTGTATTATGATTGGAAACTAGACATGTTTCTGATGAATGATAAGGAATATTTTATAGAGTAGGCGCCACTTGCTTGAGAAGAGCTGCTTAATGGACGACGGGAGAATCCAGGTGGTTGTAAATTCCATAATTTATGACTAATTTTGCAACTGAATTATTAGATTAGAATGAAGAATATAAGGAATTTCTGCATTATAGCTCATATAGATCATGGCAAATCAACCTTGGCAGACCGTCTTCTCGAACGTACCAATACCGTTGTCGGTAAGGATATGGAAGCGCAGGTGCTTGACGACATGGATCTTGAGCGCGAGAGGGGTATAACTATAAAAAGCCATGCCATACAGATGGATTATGAGCTTGAAGGTGAAAAATATACCCTCAACCTGATTGACACTCCCGGACACGTCGACTTCTCTTACGAGGTGTCGCGTTCCATCGCTGCATGCGAAGGGGCGTTGCTGATCGTGGATGCATCGCAAGGTATTCAGGCGCAGACAATCTCGAACCTCTATATGGCTATTGACAATGATCTGGAGATTATTCCAGTGATCAATAAGTGTGACCTTGACAGCGCGAAGCCTGAGGAGGTAGAGGATCAGATCGTTGACCTGTTAGGTTGCGACCCTGAGGAGGTGATACGTGCCAGCGGCAAAACCGGTATGGGTATTGACGAGATACTAAAAGCTATAGTGGAGCGTGTTCCCGCCCCGAAGGGAGATCCGGAAGCTCCGTTGCAGGCTCTTATCTTCGATTCTGTCTTCAATCCTTTCAGAGGGATTATAGCATATTACAAGATTGTAAACGGCACGATAAAGAATGGTGATTTTGTGAAATTCGTGTCAACGGGAAAGGAGTATCATGCAGACACTGGCGTCTTTTAAAATCTGTTAATGCGAAATTATTAAACTCTGTATTCATGTTGGTTACGCGATTTTCAGGCCTGCAAACCTTGTCGCACTTTTCAAATGATTATATTGGGGTTGGAGCCTTAAAACTCGGTTCCCCAATTTTTCATGAATGCAGGACGATACATTTTCAGCCAGATTGTTGACTTTTTGCCAAAACGCAAATTTGAAAGAATCATGGAGCATCGTACCAAAAATAAGGTTGAGGACAGAACCCTCGGATGGCAGTTGTCTTATTGGGGACAGTTGCTTGTCCTTATATTCGGTCAACTGCTCGGATGTCGAAGTCTCCGTGAACTCTCGGATATCACTACAGCACATCGCAAGAAATCCTTTCATCTCGGATTTGGCAAAGAAGCGGTAGACCGTAATATTCTCTCCAGATGCAATACCAATCGTGATTGGCATGTGTTCGAGGAGTTCGCCAACCATATGATTGTGCTGGCTCAGGAAGCCCGTATAGACCGGGAATTTTGTATCGGCGGCAAGTTCTATGCGTTCGATTCCTCCACGATTGACCTTTGCATGAGTGTTTATGACTGGGCAAAGTTCAGAAGCACCAAGTCCGGCATTAAACTGCATACCCAACTTGATATAGTGACGCAGATTCCAGTTATGATAAACATCACCAATGCCTCGGTTCATGATGTAAATGCGATGGATATCATTGATTATGAACCGTTGGCCGGTTATATCTTCGACCGTGGATACTGGGACTTGGATAGGCTTCATAAGATTGAGGAACATGGAGCCTTCTTTGTCATAAGAGAGAAGGCTAAGCCGAAGTTCATTGTCGAGGATGGTCTGGACATGCCCGAGAATGGAAACATTCTTCAAGATTATACCGTAAGGTTTACCGGTAGACGCAATGCATCCAACTACCCTTCCCGGATTAGACGTATTGTAGCGTATATCCCTGACCTGAAGAGAAGTTTTGTTTTTTACACAAATAATTTCTTCCTGTCTGCCAAACAGATTGTGCTCCTTTACAAGAACCGATGGCAGGTGGAGCTTTTCTTCAAATGGATCAAACAGCACCTTAGAGTCACCACATTCTGGGGTAATTCCGAGACATCCGTCAGAATACAAATTTATGCGGCTATATGCACTTACTGCGTTGTCGCAATAATCGAACATAAAATGAAACTTGAAAGAAACATCTACGAAGTCATGAGAATCCTCGGCAGCTCCCTGCTTGTCAAGGAACATATCAAGGACTTGTTGACTCCAGAACCGGAGCCAGCACAAATAGCAAATTGCCATCCAACTCTTGACCTCGAATTTGATTAACACTTTTTAAGAGACACTAGTGAGCTGCACTCTATAGATGAGATAACCAAGGCAACCGGAATTAGCCGGGCAACCCTTTACAGAGCCATCGACAAACGCAAGAAAA
>ERZ777306.3831-NODE-3831-length-14910-cov-3.985796_pt1 | contig 14910 bp, 16 predicted proteins | sample MGYA00374966_ERZ777306 | MGnify/ENA primary metagenome ERZ777306 (study PRJEB29329, sample SAMN06343882) | mouse gut metagenome | isolation source: Mouse cecum | place: Austria: Vienna | collected 2014-11-15 ...
TCGTTTCATTCCACAAAAATAGTCACGGTATTAGCTTTCATAGAGGAAATTTACATATAAACGGGGAGATTTCTACACCGACAGAATAAAAATGTCAAGACAGCTACAGATTATCTTTCATCTTCAATTTTGGCATTTCGGTGATAGCCATGACGTACAAACGGATCTACAAAAATAAGTTCCTTGTACCATTCTCCTTCAGCGTTTTTCTTATTCTGCATCCGAAAGAAACCTCTGACAGGAATATCGTTGTCGTTGACTATTTTCTTGAACCATTTGGAATCCATAACAATGACTTCTTGTCCGGTCTGATTTATAACTTTCTTCTTTTCGACATATTCAAGTGGAGTTCCTTCAACAGCAGTATATGTGCCTTGAGGGATAATCACTGTTTCAACCTTTACATATTTTTTTACGGCTAAATATACCGCAATGAATCGAAGTCGGATTTCAATTTCATCTATGCGGTTTTGAATTGTGCCAGCCAATAAGTTGTCATCATACAAAATGGAATCCGTCATCAAAAGTTTTGGATGGTTCTCAACAAATTGATATCCAGCAGAGAAACGGAATACACTATTATTATTTTGTTCATTAAAAACCCAAATATTCAACACTTCATCACCAAACCCATAAACCATTGTTTCATTATTCCTCAATATCAGAATACCGCATTCGTCAGTTTCACTGAATTCCTTAAAGAGGTCAGGCATAATTTTCTCGAAGGCTGGTGCGCTTTCTTCCATGACTCTTTCAAAAGAGGGCATTACAAGCTCAGGTAGTCCCCATTTAGGTTTCATCGCCCGGATATCTTTCAAATGCTTCAACTCATCATTGAGAATCTCGTAATTCACTAAATTTTTGGGCGCTGCAAATGTTAATCCTTCTTGATATCCCGGAGTATCAGGATTCAGCAACCAAGTGATAACAGGACGCTTCTTGATTATCATAATTATCTATGGCTTTAGTATATTTCATCTTGCACTTTCTCAATCATCTCCGATATATCATCTGATGATGAAATGATTGTCATAATTTTGGCGATTGCGTCATAATCTTCTTTTGAATATGCTGACTTTTCATTAAAGTTTTCATCACAAAAGAAAACATATTCGCCAAACAGGTCAACTGTTCCGGCTCCATTTAGGCTCTTGAATTTATGATAGACTTTCCAGCCATCGAAATCCCCCATTTTCAAGGGAGCTTCCGCCTCCAAGTAAGATTGTCTGCTCTTAATCTTGGAGAATTGTTTATTAATTCGGTTTTTGGTCTTATCTAAAAGTTCTTGATTGTTATCTCGTTCTTTTTTTGCGCGACGATACTCTCCTTTACTGAATGCAGACGAATATCCGTTTGGGGACCATATCTCCATAGAACTTTCAGCTCTTTCGATTTTATCCGCGTACTCCTGTGCGGATTGAAAGAGTTTCAGCATATCCAATGTTAGCTTTATAGCATCTTCATCGGTTGATAATGAAATAAATAAGCTGTCAATATTTGTTTTTAGTGGTTCATAGCTATCAAAATGATATAGAACACCTTTTAGGTAATTAGCCGCCATCGATTGTGCCTTTTCTTCTTGGGTGGGACCACATGCTGAAAGGGTAAGTAACGAGGCTGCAATTATGATTAATGATTTGAGTTTCATTTGTCGGATACTCGTAGAGTGCAGATTAATCTGTTTGCAATTCCCAAAACAGATGTTTATAAACCACGAAGCGGGAACTGCAATGCCAAATCTTAGGATGGAGGCCATGAGAAAGCCTGTGAGCAAATGTAACAATAACAGCCCACGCCGTAGCGTGAAAACCACTATGCTATTATCGCTCTGTCTAAGTTTCTCAGGTTTTCACTCTCAAGAGATATGCATACGCTTCTTAATTGTCAAAATGTCGTGACGGGACTTCTCCTAATCAACCGCAAAGTTATAATATTTTGCGGTTCATGTCAATATATAGGTGAATAATAGGTTTGGTTCAGTTATAAATATATACATCTATACTGAACCAAACTTATAAACATATGCTGGACAAAAGAGAAATGCCCCTATATGGTTTTATTTACGATCTTCTGTAAAGATACACAAAATTCCGATGTGTTGCGGCATGTTCGGTTTGGGAGTGGTTTGAAATTGGGTTTTAAAGCGGATTTTTGGTGGGATGCCGGAATTCGAGCCGGCGCCAGAGCGGGTCGGGAATGAGGCGCCATAGTGCTGTCACGACAGCCCAGCGCGAGTCGATGACGGCGCGACGGCGGCCTGTCAGTATGGCTTTTTCGATGCGCGGGGCTATGTAGTCGACGCTCATTTTCATCGGGTAGTCGGTACGGTCGTTGGCAAGGAGTGCGGTGTCGACGAATCCGGGGCGGATGTCGGTTATGCCGACGTTTACGTGCTGTTGGTGCGCGAGTTGGTCGAGAGCCTGAAGGTAGGTCCACTGGTAGCGTTTGGAGGCGGAGTATGTGGCCGATACGCCTATGCCTTTTGTGCCGGCGATGGAGGTGATGACGGCGATGCGTCCGCGATGGAGGTTGGCGGTGTCCTTGAAGTATGAGTAAGCGGCGTTGACGATGCGGGTGAATCCTGTGACGTTGACTCCTATTGTGGCGGCATCGACAGATGGGTCGAGGGTGGGGTTGTACCATCCTGTGCCTGAGCAGTAGAGCAGGATATCCATGCCGTCGATCAGTTCGACCAGTCGGTAGAAGCGTTCGACGGCGTTGTCGGCGGTGACGTCGAGAGCCATTGTTTCCACGTTTCCGGGGTGTTCTTTTTTCAAGGTGTCGAGCAGGTCGAGGCGGCGTGCTGCTGCGCCTACGCGCCAGCCCATGCGGGCGAAGTCGGAGGCTATTCGCCGGCCTATGCCTGACGATGCCCCGATGACGATTATTTTTTTCATGAAAGTTTTTTTAATGTTGATTTTGAGTCAGGTCTTCTGTCTTATCAACATTGTCGTCGCTGATCTTGTTCAGGCCTCCACGGTGGAACGGGATTGTGTAGATTATTGAGAAGCTGCCGGTGATGGCGCCGGAACGGGAGCCGTAGCCGGGAATGTACCATGGTTTGCCGTAGGTGGCGCGTGACTCGTGGAGTATCGTGTGGTATTTGACGTTCCAGCCTGCCGATATAGGTCCCCACAGGCGTACGCGCAGGCCGAGGCAGAATTCGAACCATCCGGCGGTGGCGTGCTGCGCGGGGATGCTGAATGTTGTGCTTTCGTCCCAGTATGGCGAGTCGAGGGTTACGTCGCCGACGGTGTAGCTGAACGGGCTGAAGCCGTAGCGCACTCCGGCGTGGAACTGATAGGCGGGATCGGAGTTGTAGAGGAAGTTGTAGTCGGCGCCCACACGGAAGTAGAAGCTCATGGGCGAGCGGTAGCTGTAGTTTTGTCCGGCAGGGGTGTAGTCTGCTTTTCCGAGTCCGAGTTCGACCACGGGGTTGTAGCGGTTGTGTATGCTCAGTTCAAGCCATGCGTCGGCCAGGCCGTAGTGCTGCCCGAAAGCGCGCATTACGGGATCCCATAAGTTGACGCCTACAGCCAGGGTGTGGAACAGGGGATATTTCATAGGCGGCACTCGGCGTCCTGCAGCGAGGGAGTCGATCCATTCCTCGCCGCTGACGGTGTCGACGTAGACGGTTCGTCCTTCCTTGTTTATGTAGGTGGTCGAGCGTGCGCGTCGCTCGGCGTTGATGCGTGCGGTGTCGTTGCGGGTTTCGTTGACCGACTGTGTTGTTGTGGCCGCCGTGGTGACGGGAGTCATTCGCCGGCGTTGTTGTGCAGGCTTGCTGCCGTCGGCTGATTCCGGCAGTTCGGCCGCCGACGCCATTGCGGCGATCAGTACGGCGACAGAGCACAGGGCGATGATATGCAGGCGTCGGAATGTTTTCATATCGCTATGTCGGGGTCTGACGGCTCGTCGCCGATGCGGAAATATATCTTGAAGCTTATGCGGTCGGCATTTGTGACGAGGGAGTCGACGACTGTCACGGAGTCGATGAGGTTGGTGCTTGTTTCGACGGATGATATGCGGTAGTAGTACATCGCTCCGCATTCTTCCGATGCGAAATATGGTATGGAGGAGTAGCGGAATGTGATGGTGTCGTTGAATTCCGGTTTGTCGATGCCTTGCTGAGTGTAGGCTATGCACCATTCGGTCGATGTCGCGGTGGAGCGCATCGGCAGGTAGACCTGATTTGCGGCGGTGCCGGAAGCCAGAATCGCCGAGTCGCCGGGTGCTCCTACACCGTGGATGCGCAGGATATTGAGTGTGGCGGCTTCACCGGTGGCCGAAGAGTAGAATCCGGCCAAGGGTATCGCGCTTTGGTTTTCAAGGCATCCGGAGGTGTTGCAGCCTCCCCATAGGAGCGGAAGGAGAAGAGCCGCTCCGGCGGCGGCCACGCGCAGTCGCGCCCGTATGTCGCTGCGGTTCAGTCGCGCCATGTGATGATTTCTTCGGGCTGCTTGCGGTTTTTTGCGGGGATTTTGTCGGATGCGGGGTAGCCTACGGGCAGTATGGCGACGGGCGTCAGCTTGTCGTCGAGTCCGAGCTTGCCGCGCAGCACGGCGGGATCGAAATTGCAGACCCAGCATGTTGCAAGTCCGTGTTCGGTTGCCGACAGGCAGAGGTGCTCGACGGCTATGGCGAGGTCGACGTCGATGTGTGAGTGTTCGTCGAAAGGTCGCGTCCATCCTTCGGCGGGCAGGCCGCAGGCTATGATGTAGGCGGGAGCTGTTGCAATCCACGGGCGGCCGTAGGCGGCTGTCACGGCTTCGCGTCCGGCGGTGTCGTCGGGGCGGTCTATGACTATGAAGCGCCAGGGCTGGCGGTTGCATGCCGATGGGGCGAGGCGTGCGGCTTCGAGAATTTCGCCGAGCAGGCGGCGGTCGACGGGACGGTCGGAATAGTCGCGGCAGGAGTAGCGCTGCGTGAGGGTTTCGTTAAAAGTCATGATAGTCAGGTTTAGCCTTGTTTTCTGTCGCCGGCGACGGGACAGTCGATGTTGAGGTATTCGTCGATTTCGTAGTCGTTGCGTTTGTTGGAGTTGCGCACTACCAGTTCGCCTATGAATCCGGCGAGGAAGAGCTGGCAGCCGAGGATCATCAGTGTCAGCGACAGGAAGAAGTAGGGAGAGTTTGTCACAAGTGTATAGGGGGCGCCGCTGTACATGTTGTATAGCTTCATTCCTCCGACAATAGCGACAGCCACGAATCCGAGGATGAACATAAGCGAGCCGAGCAGGCCGAAGAAGTGCATGGGTTTTTTGCCGAAACGGCCTGTGAACCAAAGCGTGAGCAGATCGAGATAGCCGTTGACGAAGCGGTCGAGTCCGAATTTGGTGCGGCCGTACTTTCTGGCCTGATGCTTCACCACTTTTTCGCCTATCCTGTTGAAGCCCGCGAGTTTGGCGAGGTAGGGGATGTAGCGGTGCATGTCGCCGTAGACTTCGATGTGGCGGACGACTTTGGCGCGGTAGGCCTTGAGTCCGCAGTTGAAATCGTGGAGGTTGCGGATTCCGCTGACGCGGCGTGCCGTGGCGTTGAACAGTTTTGTCGGAATGGTCTTCGACAGGGGGTCGTAGCGCTTCTGCTTGTAACCCGACACGAGGTCGTAGCCGCCGGCTGTGACCATCCGGTACAGTTCGGGAATCTCGTCGGGGCTGTCCTGCAGGTCGGCGTCCATTGTTATGACCACATCGCCCTGTGCGAGTCGGAATCCGGTGTTGAGGGCAGGCGATTTGCCGTAGTTGCGGCGGAACGACACGCCGCGGACTGTCTGCGGGTGCTGTTGCTGAAGATGGCGGATAACCTTCCAGGAGTCGTCGGTGGATCCGTCGTCGACAAATATTATTTCGTAGCTGAAGCGGTTGGCGTCCATCACCCGGGCAATCCAGGCCTCGAGTTCGGGTAGCGATTCGGCTTCGTTGTAAAGCGGGACTATTACGGAGATGTCCATTATCGGTTGTCTGAGTTTTTATCGGGGTGTGATTCGGTGTATCGGCGGCGCTTTTCGGGCGAGCGGTAGGCGGATATTGCCGCTAATGAGGCGAATAGCGAGAGCACGAAACCTGCGATGATGTTGAAAGCCACAAGCTGTATGGCTATGTCGGTCGGTCTGGGGAGTCCTGTCGAGGCAACGATGCTTTCGATGTTGTCGGCCAAGGCTATGGTCGACGGGTCGGCGGCGGCGCGCAGGATTTCCATGGCGGTGTTGACCTGGGTTTCAATGAATCCGGGAGCGATGAAGCGTAGGCAGATGTAGACAGTCAGAGCCTGAAAGAGGCTGCCGAGGAGATAGCTTACTATGCCTTCGGCCCACAGGTCGACGAAACGGCTGCGGAAATCGGATGCCGCGTAGCCGCGCACGATAATGCGGTAGGTGTAGAAAGGCAGATAGATTGTCAGCGCCCATACGAGCAGGGAGAGCAGCGGCACGGTTGCCGACAGGCCGCTGCCGACAGCGAGAGCCGACAGGTATGCTCCGAGCCAAAGGCCGTTGTGGCCTGCGCGGTTGATGATAAGGCTTGGCGGGGGAACTGATTTTTCTTCCATCGTAGGGTCTTTTTTATTTATCCGGCAAAAATAGCGAAAAAAATCCAGATTCCGCTCTCTTGGCCGATATGCCTTTAAATTATAGGTCTGCCGGCATGCGAAATAACATTTTTTGTCTGTCAACCTGACAAGACGTGCCGCGGCACGTCCCTACGTGAAAGCAATGAAACAGGCTGCGCCATAAAAACGGAAATGAATTTGTTTTTGCGCTCTCTTATTCGTACTTTTGACTTTGTCTTAAGTACTTTCGTTCGGCAAAAATCAAATGAATTTGTTTTTGCGCTCTCTTATTCGTACTTTTGCAGTCGGTTAAAAAGCCTTATTTTATCACAATCATCATTTCGAAGCAATGGCACAGACCTTAGTTTCCACAGATTACAATTTTCCGGGCCAGGAGGCTGTCTATCACGGTAAAGTTCGCGATGTCTATACTCTCGACGGCGACCGTCTTGTAATGATAGCCACTGACCGCATCTCGGCATTCGACGTCATTCTCCCCAAGGGTATTCCCTACAAGGGTCAGGTTCTCAATTCTATAGCCGCCAAGTTTCTTGACGCGACGGCGGATGCTGTTCCGAACTGGAAGCGTGCGGTCCCGGATCCGATGGTGACTGCGGGAGTGCGTTGCGAGGGTTTCCGCGTCGAGATGATCATACGCGGTTATCTGACGGGCAGCGCCTGGCGCGAGTATGCGTCGGGTGTCAGGGAGATCTGCGGAGTGCGTCTTCCCGAGGGTATGCGCGAGAACGAGCGTTTCCCCGAGCCTATCATCACTCCTACGACCAAGGCCGAGGCCGGCCATGACGAGAATATCTCGCGAGAGGAGATCATAGCCCGCGGAATTGTCAGCGCCGAGGATTACGAGGTGATGGAGCGCTATACGCGCACTCTTTTCGAGATAGGCACCCGTATGGCTGCCGAGAAGGGTCTGATTCTTGTCGACACTAAGTATGAGTTCGGCAAGCACGATGGCCGGGTGATGCTTATCGACGAAATCCATACTCCTGATTCGTCGCGCTATTTCTATGCCGACGGTTACGAGGAGCGTTTTGCTGCCGGCGAACCCCAGCGCCAGCTTTCGAAGGAGTTCGTGCGCCAGTGGCTTATCGAGAACGGTTTCATGGGCCGTCCGGGCGAGCAGGTGCCTGAAATGACGCCTGAGATATGTGAAAGTATTTCGGACCGCTATATAGAGCTTTACGAACGCATTACCGGCGAGAAGTTTGTAAAGGCCGATGATGCCGACCCTGCCGCACGCATAGGCCGCAATGTTGAGGCGTGGCTTACTTCAAAGTAAATTTTCGGTGTTTTGGACAAGGCTGAATGCATAAAGCCCTACAAGGATGACGGGCGGGCCAAGGGCGAACAGGTGCGCGATATGTTCGACAGCATCGCGCCGGCCTACGACTTCATGAACCGTGCGATGACCATGGGCATAGACCGAATATGGCGCCGCCGGGCTGTCGACCGTGTTGCCGCGCGCTGTCCGGCCGATATTGTGGATGTGGCCAGCGGTACGGGTGATCTTGCCATCGCGATGGCAAGGCGTCTTCCGTCGGCTCGCATTCTGGGTATAGATCTTTCGGAGGGTATGCTCGAGATAGGGCGCCGAAAAGCAGCCGAGGCTGTTCCTGATGCGGCTGTTAGCTTTATGACCGGCGATTGTCTGGATCTGCCGCTTGCCGATGCGTCGGCCGATGTGGTGACGGTGGCTTACGGTGTACGCAATTTCGCGGACATTGCCGGCGGCTACCGCGAGATGCTTCGTGTGCTCAGGCCCGGCGGCATGCTTGCGGTTCTGGAGCTTTCGGTTCCGACGTCGCCGCTTGTGCGTCCGCTCTACAATTTTTATACGAAACGGATAATTCCGGCTGCCGGCCGCGTGGTGTCGCACGACACGAGCGCTTATTCCTATCTTCCCGAGAGTATAGCGGCTGTGGCGCAGGGGCGCGAGATGCTGGCGCTGATGGAAGAGGCCGGATTCGCCGATTGTGCTTTCCGCAGTTTTACTTTCGGCACTTGCACCCTCTATACGGCGTTCAGACCGCTTTCGTAACTCAAGTTTCATCTATTTATAGAAATTATACGTAAAACACAGCAACGATATATGTACAGACCAACAGCGATTTTTGCCGCGGCTTTCATGCTGGCCGGTGCAGTGCCGGCGGTTTCGTCTCAGGAGAATGTCACGGAGTTTTCAGCCGCTGTCGTTTCTCCTTTCCGGGCTTCCGATTATGTTTCAGCCGCTATTGCGACCGACAGTGTCGCCGAACGTCCGGCGTATTTCCAGATTATCGACAGTCTGGCTCAGGAGCGGCCATACGATGAGCTTGTGGGCACGCTTCCGCTTCCCGATTATTTCTTCATTCCGGCTGTTTACGATCATTATGAGTTCCCGCAGGGGGACAATATGACTTCGGCGGATCTGTCGGGCCGTCCCGAAATGCGTTGGATAGAGGAGCATGACGCTCTTCAGAGCAAGATGAAGACGATGAAGTATAATCTGTTCTATTCATCGCCTGATGCTGTGTTCTACAATGTCGGGATGCTTCCGGAGGCTCCCAAGGAATATCATGCGGTTGTGAATCCGGAGGATCATACCATAGAGATACGCGAGTTGCCGGGCGCCGACCAGGTGGCTCCGACGATCGAGGTGGCACCGGTGAAGAAGCGCCACTGGCTGCGGACATTTACGGCGTCGCTGCAGTTCTCGCAGGCTTATGTGTCGCCGAACTGGTATCAGGGTGGTAACAACAACCTGAACATGCTGGGCAATATATACTACAATGTGAAGCTTAACCAGGAGTATCATCCCAATCTGCTTTTCGAAACTACGGCCCAATATAAGCTTGGCATGAACAACGCGCCGGACGACGAGGTGCATGACTACAATATTTCGGACGACTTGTTCCAGATAAATTCCACGTTCGGTCTGAAAGCCGCCCGCAGGTGGTACTACTCACTCAATGCCCAGTTCAAGACGCAGCTGTTGAATTCGTATGCCTCGAACAGCATGGATCTGCGCTCGTCATTTCTTTCGCCGGGCGAGCTGACGGCCGGTATCGGTATGACTTACAATTACGAGAACCAGAAGAAGACGGTGAAGTTCGATATGTCGCTCGCGCCGCTTTCCTACAATATGTGGACGTGTATAAACAACCGCATAGATGAAACGGCCTACAACATAGAGCCGGGGCGCAACACGGTGCACAAGATAGGTTCGAGCGCGGAGTTCAAGGTGGCATGGAAAATCATGCACAATATATCTCTGTCGTCACGTCTGTTCGTTTTCACGGACTACGGCCAGATTCAGGGCGACTGGGAGAATACGGTTTCGTTCGAGATCAACCGTTTCCTGACGACGCAGATTTATGTGCATGCGCGTTATGACAGCAAGACTCCTCCTTGCGAGGATCCGGGATGGCACAAGTTGCAGGTCAAGGAAATACTGTCGATCGGTTTTGCCTATAAGTTCTCAAGTATCTGATGAGGGGTATTCCAAGAATATTCGTGGCGGCTGCGGTGTTTCTTTTCGCCGCGGCCGCCGCTTTTTCAGGCAGGCCTGTGCTGTCGGCTGATTATGCGCCTTATTTCAGCGGCCGTGCTGATCTGGCGCCTGTCGAGGGTGTGTGGCTTATGAGCGGCGACGGTGCACTGCTTGCCATAGAGCGCCGGGCGGGAAGTTTGGATGTGTATGATGTGGTGTTGCTCGATTCTCCTGATTTTACGGTTATGCCGGGTACTCAGCTGGGGCTGTTGAGGCAGACTGCCAGGGCAGGGGTGTACGATGTTTCGTTGCGGACTGCGCCGGGTTTGCGCAGCGATTACAAGGATAAGTTAGGCCGTGGGCATGATTATGTTCTTGAGCTTGGCGAGGATGGCCGCTTTACTCTGTCGGGTTACCACCGCGGGAAACGCATCAGCCTGAGGCGCTGGCTTCCTTATCTGTTCAGAGTGTCGGTGGTTGAGAACTCGACAAGGCCGGAGGGGCTTGACGGCGCTGTGAGGGTCTTTCCTCCTTCGGCGGGAGCGCGCGGGCCGGTGGTTTTGTGATTAGATCAGAAATTTCCGCTTATAGATTAGGGAAAAATAGTTTCAGGATTGTTATAAAGAAAGATATGAAAAACGAATTATTCTCTGTTTTTGTTCTTTCGGCTGTCGCGCTGACGGCTGCCGATTGCGATGTGATGGCGCAACGGACTACGCGCCGCAATCTTCATGCGCAGGCTGCTGCGGATGTCCGGGCTGATGTCCGCGACGTTTCGTCGTTGCGTTCTGTGGCGGCTCCCGATGCGTCGGTTGTGACGGTCCGCGGTTATGACAAGCCGTTGCGTTCGCGCCGTGAAACTTTTTTTGTCACGAACAACATGAAGAGCGATACTCTTCGCCGGGTGTATCTGACGTTCACCTATGTCGACGGTAGCGGGCGGATGCTGCACTCGCAGTCGCGCGAGGTGGAATGCGAACTTCCGCCGGCGGAAACCCGCCAGATGAATGTGCCGTCGTGGGATGTGCAGCAGAATTTTTATTTTGTGCGTTCGTCGGTATCGAACCGTGCGGCGCAGGCCACGCCTTTCGATGTCAAGATCACGGTCGATTCGATTTCGGTATCGACAGGTTCAAAGCGATAGCCAGAAGTTTTCGAAGCGTCGCGCGACGGTGTCGATGTCGTTGTGGCGTTGTACGAATTCGCGTCCCTGAGCCTGTATGGATCTGAAAAGTTCGCGGTCGGTGACTATGCGTTCGAGCCGGCTGCATGTTTTTTCAAAGTCGCATGGGTCGGGGTTTATGATAGGGCGTAGTTCTTTCTCGCCTATAAAGTCGTAGAATTCGGGTTCGGCTCCGCTGACGGGTACTGCACCGAGAGCCATTGCCAGCAGAGCTGTGGTTGCGGGGGTGAATGAGTATAGCTGGTCGGTTACTATGTCGCTGTGACGCAGTATTTCGATGAACTGTGTGTAGGGGACGTTGTCGGGGCAGCTGAGTATTACTTTTTGGGGATGACGTGCGGCTACTTCGCGGGCTGCGCGCAGGAGTATGTCGGCTCCTTTTTCGCCTTCGCGCCCGCGGTGGGCGGCGTAGGTGAGCAGCAGCGCGCGCTTGTCGTCGTCGCTGCCGCCGGTCCGTCTGGGGAGCGCGTTAAGGTCGATCGGTATTCCTCCGTAGGCGACGGGTACGTCGGGGTACATGTGGCGGCATACGGTGTCGTATTCGTATAGAGCCGACACGATACCGTCGATATGGGTATAGAGGTGGTCGCTGAGGCGGTAAAGTTCGTCGGAGAGCCAGATGTCGCGTGCAGCTTCGGGTCTTGCGCTCCATTCTGTCGGGCCTGAGGGCAGCTGCCATTCGGAGTAGCGCAGGGGCGGGTCTTTTTTTGTGCATGCACGGACGAATATGCTGTCGGTGCCGAGTGCGGAGAGGAATATCTTGCCGTTGTCGTGTCGCAGGCGGTCGAATATTGTCAGCATCCGCTGCGGTTTCAGGCTGACAAAGCCGTTTGATGCTATATGGACTATGTCGTAGCCTTTCAGGCGTGAGGCCAGGACAGTGTTGAGGCGCGCCCACAGAATGGCTCCGCCTATTTTTCCGGCGGGTTTTCGCGAGAGGTCGATGTCGCGAGCGGTTTCCATCCATCCGGAGCCGTTAGATGCGACTGTGACGTTGTGGCCGAGGCGTGCGAGACCTGTGGCGAGGCAGCGGTGGTAGTTGCTTGCGTCGCCCATCAACAGTACTTTCATAGTTCTTTACGGTGTATGATGGAGTAGATGAATCCGTCGATGTAGCAATATATCGCTTTGAAGAATCCGGCAGGCGAGCGCAGGGCTTCTATAGGGTAGCGGATGAGTGCTCCTATGTTTCCGTGGATTATGCGGAAAACGGCTCCTTTTGAGCGCAGTACGCGCGGGTCGTCGTAAAGACGCCAATATGTTGTGGAACCGGGGTGTTCGACAATGTCTGCCGGAAAGAAGCGGCCTTTAAGCCCTTTTCGCAGAGCATGGAAAATGAGCAGGTCTTCCTCGCCGGCGGCGAGTCGGGGAGCGGCTACTCCTGTCAGAGGGCTGAAACGCAGTCCGATGCGTTCGACGGCGTCGCGTCGCAGGGCTATCTCGAACATTACCGGTGTGTAGAATCGGAATGGAATGTCGAGGTCGTGCTCGGTGTCGGGATGTATTCTCGGATCGGGCATTACGGCTCGGAATGTGGCTATGTCGATGCCGGGGTGCGAGTCGAATGTGTCGATCACCCGGCGTAGCCCCTCGGCTTTGTAGCGCAGGTCGTCGTCGGCGAGCAGGAGGTACGGGGCGCGTGCGAGGTCGAATGCGTGGTTGCGGTTGACGGCGGAGCCGCGGTCGGCGAAGTAGTGGATGGAGATGTCGGGACGGCGGAGCAGTGGTGCGGCTTCGCTGTCGAGGTTTTCGCCTGCGGGGTTCTGGCAGCATACGAGGTAACGTACGCCTTCGACTTCGGGCAGGTTCATTTCTATTACCCGTCCGAGGCCGTCGCGGCCGAATGTGGCGATCAGGACTTCGAGTTTCGGAGAGATCATAGGATTCTGTTGGCGCGAAGAACTGAATCGGTGGCGGCAACGGTCGCTTCACGGTTCCAGTCGTTGCGGTTGGCGAAGATTATGTAGTTGATGCCTTTTTCGGGTATTGTTGCGGCGTATGTACAGAATGCTCCGTTGTCGCCGGTGTGGAAAATCTTACGCGGCATTTCCGGTTTTTCCTCGATAAAGAATCCGTAGCCATAGCCGGTGTCCGGAATGTCGGTGGTTATATGCGGCTGTATGGCTTGATACAGAGCTTCTTCCGATATTATTTTTCCTGAGAAAAGAGCATGTTGCCATTTGAGGAAATCGCGTGCGCTTGTGTATATTCCTCCGTCGGCTTTTGTGGTGAAGTAGTTTGCTTCGCCGTAGTCGAATTCTTCCCAGCGACCGTTTTCGCTTATGTATGCGTTTGTATGCCGGGTCGAGTCGGCGAGTCTGTAGGCATGTGCCATTCGTGGAATTATCCGGCCTTGCTGGACATAATAGGTTTCGGTCATTCCTGCCGGCATGAATATGTTCTCTTTCATCCAAAGGTCGAAGTTTTTTCCTGTTACGATTTCGACAATCGGCAGGACGAGCTGATATGTCGGGTTCTGATAGTCGTAGGCGGTTCCCGGTTCGAATTTCAATGTGTCGAGATTTTCATAGAATGCGCAGCTTTCCTGCCATGGGCAGTAGTGGCAAAAATCGGAGATGTTGTTGAAGCAGCTCTGGTGTATTTTTGAATATACCTTCCAGTCGTCTTCGGTGTACGGGCGGTTGTCGGGGAGTCCGGAAGTGTGTGATAGAAGGTTGCTCAGAGTTATTTTGCTGAAAATCTTGGACTTGTATTGGGGGAAATATTTTTTTACAGAGTCATCGAGAGAGAGCCGTTCCCATTCTTCGAGTTTAATGAGTGCGACAGCGGAGAACTGTTTCGATATCGAGCAGATGTTGAGCAGTGTGCTGTCGGTCATTTTCAGCGCTTTGTCGAGAGCTGCCATTCCGAAGGAGCGTTTGTAGATCAAGCTGTCGTTTTTTGCTATCATCACTACTGCTCCCGGGGCGTCGGGAAGCCTGAATACGGATGTGAATACGGAGTCGAGAGATTGCTGCAGTGGAGCCGGGGTTTCGTGAGTCTTTATTTTTTTACATGCGAAAAAGCCGCCTAAGGCTATTGCCGCTATAATTAGTCCTGATAAAAATAATCGAATTCCTGAATTCATCGTTATGCTTTGTCTGATGGCGGCAAAATTACGATTTTACCGCATGAAGCCAAAACAAAACGGGCTACAATGCTGCTACATTCCGGTTGAATCAGGTGACAATACGGCGACAATTGACATCAGAGGACGCAGGATTCTTGCTGCGCCATGTCCGCCAAGGCGAGTGTAGGTGTAGGCTGCGTGCCATATCATGCGCCATGCCGGCGATGAGGTGCGGCCGAGGACCGAGTTCAGGACATCGCGGGCTGCGCGGGGGTCTTCGGCGGCTGATATGGCAGCCTGTATTACGCGCTTAAGCTCGCACCAGTTTTTTTTGCCGGGCGGGAGTGTCCGGGCTATGCTCTGCAATGCCGGTTCCATAAGCGAAAGGGTTGGGGCGTTGCTTGTGCAGCTTATACATTCGGCGGATTCATGGACGAATACTGTGATTTCTTTGCCGGCATGTACTGCCATGGGGTTGAGCGCGAGCATGCGTGCACCGAGTTCTATGTCGTCCCAGAAGCGTATGTCGGGGTTCCATCCGCCGGCGCGTCGTACGAGTGCGGTGCGTGCGCACCATCGCAGTGTTGCCATGGAGCCGTTGAACAGCGAGTGCCATTGGCAG
>ERZ777306.3837-NODE-3837-length-14861-cov-6.252803_pt1 | contig 14861 bp, 13 predicted proteins | sample MGYA00374966_ERZ777306 | MGnify/ENA primary metagenome ERZ777306 (study PRJEB29329, sample SAMN06343882) | mouse gut metagenome | isolation source: Mouse cecum | place: Austria: Vienna | collected 2014-11-15 ...
GGGTTTGCCCTTGGCAGGGCGGCGAAGCTTGTTTGGTTGTACTTTCTCCTCGGAGAAAGTACCAAAGAGGATTGGGGGGCGACTAAATTGAACTTGCATGGGCAGCCGATCCACCATTCGGCAATGTCGCGGGGACGCAGGCGCTGTCCTCGCTCTGTGCCACATTGGAACTGCGTATCGCTACATCCGCTACTGGCGGCGCGGTACTTCGTTTCCCCACCCCCCCGTGACATAGCATGGAGCGCGTGGCTATAACCGAGTCACCAGCTAAGACCGCCTCGCAGGGGCGGTCATCCACCTCCATTGGAGTAGGCATATAGGCAACATGCAATGGAGCTCTCGTCTGCGCAGTTTGGCTTATCGGTTGCACATAAGACTGGAACCCGCGATTCCTATATAGGTTATGAGAACGGAATCTGTGGTTTCTATGTCGATTAAGGGGGCTTCATCGGCTTCCATTCAGACCTGGCGAAGCCATCAGGGCCCCTGCGGGGTGGCCTGCCTTGCATGCTCCAAAGGCCTCATATAGGCCGAGGGATTCCAAAGAGCGACCGCAAAGCCCTTTGGCCGCCCTGCGGGGCGAAATCCCTGCCGCACAAGCAATTACTCAAAGAAAAAACACCACCGCAACGGTGCCAGTCCCATGTGCAACCACGCCTCAAAGCCAAGCCAGACGAAAACTACGTCGCCTGCTGAACATATCCTTGCCCCAATGGAGGTGGATGACCGCCCCTACGAGGCGGTCTTAGCTGGTGACTCGGTTATAGCCACGCGCTCCATGCTATGCCACGGGGGGCCTGAGGGCCGCCACTCATGCAGGTTAACTTTGGCGGCCCCCAGACCTCTTTGCTACTTTCTCCGTGGAGAAAGTAGAACCATTATCAAAAAGAGCCTTGCAGGGAAAAGCATCCATGCAAGGCTCTTTGCATTCAAACAGGGATTCCAAAGGGCTTTCCGATCGTCCTTTGGAAACCTTCGGGCCCTGCGGGGTCGGGTCTTTCCATGGTCCTGGAAACCTTCGGGGTTGAAATTCCGCCTTCACAGCGTCACCGTAAAGCAGCATCCGCCCTCCGGAAGATTGCGAACGCCGATGCTGCCGCCGCACTGATCCAGGATGCGCTTGATGAGCGCCAGCCCCAGGCCGTTGCCTTCCTGGCGGTGGGAGCTGTCAGACTGGTAGAATTTGTTGAAAATAAAGGGCTGGGCTTCCTCGGGAATGCCGGGACCGCCGTCTGCCACGGTGCATATAATCCGCCGATCCTCCCGGATCAGCCGGATGCGCAGCAGACCGCCCGGGGGATTGAACTTGATGGCGTTGTCGATCAGGTTGTTCCAGACGTGCAGCATCATGGCTTCTTGGCCCTGGTATTCAACTTCCTCCAAATCCACGTCCAGGTCGATGTCCTTGGCCGTCCACTTGGATTCCAGCAGCACCACGGATTGGCGGATCTGCTCGTCCAGACGATAGGTGGTCTGGCCGGTGGCGATGGCGTGGTTATCCACCTTGGACAGCAGGAGGATATTGCCCACCAGGGTGGACAGACGCCGGGTATTGAGCAGAATCCGGCTGACATAGCCGGCCTGCTCCTCGGGGCTGGCGCTGCCCTGGAGCAGCATGGCGTAGCCCTCGATGGCGTTGATGGGCGTCTTGAACTCGTGGGATACATTGGAGACAAAATCGCTTTGCAGCGTCTCGGTGGCGTTCAGCGCTTGGACCATGCGGTTGAAGGAGTGATAGCTGTCCCGGATTTCCGTGACGCGGCTGCAGGTTTCCAGCTGCTGGGTGAAGTCGCCTTCCGCCACCTGTTTCATGGCCCGGTTCAGCTGGACAATGGGCCGCAGGAGATAAATGTTTACCGTGACTGACATGGCCACGCCGATGGCGAAGCTGAAAATAATCAGCCACAAAAGGGGGGAAACCTGGATGTCCGTGCCCACCAGCCAGGTGAACAGCCCCGCCAGCGAAGAGGCAACCATCAGGGTGACCAGAATTTCCGCCATGGTGACCAGAATAAACAGCAGCCGGATGTTGAGGCTCTTGGGCTGCCTTTGCGCGCGCTGCTTTTTCATGCCTTGACCACCTTGTAGCCCACGCCGCGCATGGTGACGATGTGGAAGTCGGGGTTGTCCCGGAAGCGATCCCGCAGGCGGCCGATATGGACATCCACTGTGTGGGGGTCGGTCTCGGAGGCATAGCCCCAGATTTCGTCCATCAGCTGCTGCCGGGTGAAGATTTTGCCGGGGAAGGAGGCCAGCTTATAAAGCAGAAGAAATTCCTTCTGGGGCAAGGCGACCACCTCATCGCCCCGGGTGGCGGTATAGGAATCGCAGGACAGCACCGTCTGCCCGACGACCTGGCGGCGCTCGGCGATCATCTGGGCCCGGCGCAGCAGCGCGCTCACCCGCAGTACCATTTCGTTGACGTTGACCGGCTTGACCATATAATCGTCCGTGCCAGAGAGGAAGCCCATGCGCATATCGTCGAAGGCGTCTTTGGCGGTTATCATCATCACGGGGATGGTAATCCCCGCCTCCCGCAGTTCCTTCACCAGGGCGTAGCCGTCCATCACCGGCATCATAATATCGGAAATGATCAGATCGAAATAGCCGTTGTCGAGGGCTTCCAGCGCTTGGGCACCGTCAGATACGCCCACGGCCTCATAGCCGTTTTTGCCCAATACCTGACGGAACAATTCCCGCAGCTCCGCGTCATCCTCCGCGATGAGAATTTTGAACATGCTCAGCGCTCCCTTCTGCTTTCCGCGCCATAAAATCCGCTGCCAGCTTGCCGTATAGCGTATCACGCGCCCATCAACTCTCTGTCAACAAAGGACGAAAAGCGGCCCCGCCATCAGGGTAAAGCAGAGCGCTGGTTTTGTCAACCGCCACTCGTCGGGATTTCCATGGTCAAAACGGCAAAAAAATGCTGAATTATCAATGAAAAAGCCTTGCTCTTTTGGACAAAATGCTGTATCATAGTGGAGCGGTGGAGAATACCTCACGCCCTGGTTTTTGCGGCTGTGAACAGAAATGAACGCAAGATTTTGTGTTTGAACGCTGTTTCAACCCCAGGGAAGGTGGGTATACTCCTTTCGTAAACAGACGGCAGCGTGGCTGAAGCCTCCGGGTGGACGCCGCAGTTCCATCAATATGACGACACAGGAGGATGACTATGGTCAATTTTGAACAGTGGAATGGCTTCAAGGGCTCCATCTGGAAGGAAGAAGTCAACGTCCGCGACTTCATCCAGAACAACTACAAGCCCTATGACGGGGATGAGTCCTTCCTTGCCGGCCCCACCGAGGCGACCGACAAGCTGTGGGGCGCCCTGCAGAAGCTGCAGAAGGAGGAGCGCGCCAAGGGCGGCGTGCTGGATATGGATACCAAGATCGTGTCCAGCATCACCTCTCATGAGCCCGGCTATATCACCGAGGAGCTGAAGGATCAGGAGAAGGTTGTGGGTCTGCAGACCGATAAGCCCCTGAAGCGCGCCTTCATGCCCTTCGGCGGCATCAAGATGGCGGAGCAGTCTTGCGAGCAGGCCGGCTATACCCCCGACCCCGAGCTGCACAAGATCTTCACTGATTATCATCTGACCCACTCCGACGCTGTGTTCATGGCCTACACCCCCGAAATGCGCGCTGCCCGCAAGAGCCACATCGTGACCGGCCTGCCGGACACCTACGGCCGCGGCCGCATCGTGGGCGACTATCGCCGCGTGGCGCTGTACGGCATCGACTTCCTGATCCAGGAGAAGAAGCATGACTTCGACAACTGCGGCTGCGGCGTCATGACCGACGACATCATCCGCCAGCGTCAGGAACTGACCATGCAGATGAATGCCCTGAAGGAAATGAAGGTCATGGCCCAGTCCTATGGCTTCGACATTTCCAAGCCCGCCGCCAACGCCAAGGAAGCCTTCCAGTGGTTGTACTTCGGCTACCTGGCCGCCATCAAGACGCAGAACGGCGCCGCCATGTCCGTGGGCCGCATCTCCACCTTCCTGGACATCTATGTGGAGCGCGACCTGGAGAACGGCGTGCTGACCGAGTCCGAGGCGCAGGAGCTGGTGGACCACATCGTCATGAAGTTCCGCATGGTGAAGTTCGCCCGCATCAAGTCCTACCAGGAGCTGTTCTCCGGCGATCCCGTGTGGGCCACGCTGGAAGTCGGCGGCACCGGTCTGGACGGCCGCTCCATGGTCACCAAGAACGACTATCGTTTCCTGCACACCCTGGAGAACATGGGCCCCTCTCCCGAACCCAACATGACCGTGCTCTACACTGCTCGCCTGCCCGAGAACTTCCGCCGCTATGCCGCGAAGATCTCCATCATCTCCTCCTCCGTGCAGTATGAGAACGACGACGTGATGAAGCCCGTGTGGGGCGACGACTACAGCATCTGCTGCTGCGTGTCCGCCACCCAGACCGGCAAGGAGATGCAGTTCTTCGGTGCCCGCGCCAACCTGCTCAAAGCGCTGCTGTACGCCATCAACGGCGGTATGGACGAGAAGCTCAAGATGCAGGTCGGTCCCGTGTACCAGGCCATTACCTCCGATGTCCTGACCTGGGACGAGGTGAAGCCCGCCTACCTGCGGATGCTGGATTGGCTGGCCGGCCTGTATGTCAACGTGCTGAACCTGATCCACTATATGCACGACAAGTATTACTATGAGGCCGCTGAGATGGCCCTGATCGACACCGACGTGAAGCGCTCCTTCGCCACCGGTATCGCCGGCTTCTCTCACTGCGTGGACTCCATCTGCGCCTTGAAGTACGCCAAGGTCACCGCTATCCGCGATGAGGACGGCATGGCCGTTGACTACAAGACCGAGGGCGACTTCCCCAAGTACGGCAACGATGACGACCGTGCCGACGAGGTTGCCAAATGGCTGCTGAAGACCTTCATCGACATGATTAAGAAGCACCACACCTATCGCAACTCCGAGCCCAGCACCTCCATCCTGACCATCACCTCCAACGTGGTGTATGGCAAGGCCACCGGCGCTACCCCCGACGGCCGCAAGGCTTGGACGCCCCTGGCTCCCGGTGCGAACCCCTCCTACGGCGCAGAGCAGAACGGCCTGATCGCCTCCCTGAACTCCACCGCCAAGCTGCCCTATCACTGGGCTCTGGACGGCATCTCCAACACCCAGACCATCAACCCCGACGCGCTGGGCCACAGCGAGGAGGAGCGCATCACCAACCTGGTGCAGGTCATGGACGGCTACTTCGACCAGAACGCGCATCACCTGAACGTGAACGTGTTCGGCAAGGAGAAGCTGCTGGACGCCATGGAGCATCCTGAGAAGGAAGAGTATGCCAACTTCACCATCCGCGTTTCCGGCTACGCGGTGAAGTTCATCGACCTGACCCGCGAGCAGCAGATGGACGTTATCGCCCGTACCTGCCACGCGACCATGTAATCAATCTGGCTGTCTTGTAAGACACGCAAGGCCCGGCGGAGAAAATGTTCTTCGCCGGGCCTTTTTGAGTGTCGGAGGGAAATGCCGGCGCTTGTTGAACGGAAATGGCTGAATGAAAGAAGCGGCAGCTTATCCTGCCGCCCCGGAAGAACCTTCTCCAAGCGGCGGGCCTGCTGCCTTGCAGGAGGCTGTTTCCAAGAAAACGGCCGCTGCTCAGCCAAGGGCAAGACTCTGCGCCGACTTTGTATCCGAACTGTTTACATTCACGAAAAATCGGGTATAATGGAAGCAGGGCGCTCAGGCCCTCTGAAATTTGCGACAGGAGTCAACAGCGATGAGCGATATGAACATGATCGGTTATGTCAATTCCATGGAGTCCTTCGGCCTGGTGGACGGCCCCGGAGTGCGTTTTGTGGTGTTTCTGCAAGGCTGTGCGCTCAGGTGCCAGTTTTGCCATAACCCGGAGACTTGGCAAAAGGGCGGTACGGAATGGAAAGCTCAGGATCTTACCCGTCATCTTCTGCGCTATCGTACTTATTGGCGCGATAACGGCGGCGTGACCTTCAGCGGCGGCGAACCGCTGCTGCAGCTGCCGTTTGTCACCGAGGTTTTCCGACAGCTGAAGAAGGAAGGTATTCACACCTGCATCGACACGGCAGGACAGCCCTTCCGGGATGATCCCGAGTGGCTGGCGCAGTTTGACGAGCTGATGGCCGTGACGGATCTGACCATGCTGGATGTCAAGGAAATGAATGAGGAGAAGCATATTGCCCTGACTGGCAAGAGCAATCAGAACATTCTGGCCATGGCCCGGTATTTGTCCGACCATGGGCATGATATGTGGATCCGCCATGTGCTGGTGCCCGGCCTTACCGATGATGAGGCCGACCTGCGGGCGTTGAGCGACTTTATTGCGGGGCTGAAGCATGTGCGGCGGGTGGAGGTTCTGCCGTATCATACGCTGGGCCTGTTCAAATGGGAGAAGCTGGGTATCGCATATCCGCTGGCCGGTGTACGCACCCCCACGGACGAGGAGGTAAAAAAAGCCGAGGAAATCCTTCGTACCGGCGATTATAAGTAAACCCACGGTTTTGACTGCATGAAGAAGCCCGCCGTTCCGATTTTTCGGAGCGGCGGGCGTTTGATTTTGCACGGAGCGCTTAGTCGATCAAGCCGTTGAGCTCCCGGAAGGTATTTAGGTGATAAACGGCCAGCTTGTTGTCCTTGGCGTCGCCCAGGGCGGCGCAATGGAATCGCCCCGCGACAGCCGCCTGGACGCCGGCATTGGCGTTTTCCACCACCAGGCACTCTGAGGGCGTAAGCCCCATAAAACCGGCGCAGCGCTGGAAAACCTCGGGATCGGGCTTGGCGTGGTGGACGGTGTTGCCGTCGCATACCGCGTCGAAAAAGGTGGAAAGCTCCAAACGACGGAGAATGGCCGGGACGTTGGTGCTGGAGGAGCCTACGCCCAGCTTGACGCCCTTGCGCCGGATGTCCCGCATGGTCAGGCGAACCTCGTCGGACAGATCGCCCGGGACGATCTGCTCCAGCATTTCGGTGAAGTAGCCATGCTTTTCCGCGGAAAGCGCGTGCTTTTCCGCCTCGGTGCAGGTTTTGCCGATGCTTTCCAGGAAGACATCCAAGCTGTCCATGCGGCTCAGCCCCCGCATTCGCTCATTATAGGTGGCAGGGTCAAAGGCGACGCCCAGGCGGTCGGCCACCTTCATCCAGGCCAGACAGTGGTAGCGGTCGGTGGAGCAAATGATGCCATCCAGAGCAAAAATAACGCCGCGATACCTCATGGAACATTCCTCCTCGCAATGGGCACAGCACTGGCTGTGGGATCAGCAATGGCTTCTGTTTCTATCATAGCAAACTTTGGGACAAAATGCAACGGGAAGCATGGTAAAATGTCTTGACTTCCTTCGCGTCGTCCGCTATAATGTCGGCAATACAAGTTCTTGAAAAAGGCTTGTATTGCAATCAATATGAAACAATACAATATGTTGCTGACGACGCGGAAAGGATCAAGCTCATGGAAAAAGCATCGCCCACCATGCTCCGAGATGCCCTTGCCTGCTACCGCCTGCCTGACAGGGTTGTGGACTGCCAGCCCTACGGCAACGGCCACATCAATGATACCTTTCTTCTCCAAACCCCTGCGGGGGAGGCATCGGCGGACTACATTCTCCAGCGAATCAACACGGATATTTTTAGACGTCCGGATCAGCTGATGGCCAACATCACCGCGGTGACCGAGCATCTGGCAGCGCGGATACGCGGACGCGGCGGCGATCCGGCCCGGGAGACGCTGACGGTGATTCCCACGGCCAAGGGCGAGGCTTACGCCGTCACCCCGGACGGCTGCTGGCGGCTGTACCTGTTTGTTGCGGGCAGCGTGACGCACGAGGCGGCGGAGCATCCCGCCCAGCTGGAAAGTGCTGGGCGAACCTTTGGCGCTTTCATGATGGATTTGGCGGATTTTCCGGCGGCGACGCTCCACGAAACCATCCCGCTCTTTCACCATACGCCGGATCGGCTGCGACAATTCCACGAAGCGGTGGCGGAGGACGCGAAAGGTCGCCGGGGGATGGTGAAGGCGGAAATCGAGGGTGTGCTGGCCTTCGCCGGCGAGGCTTCCTATCTGACGGATCAGCTGGCGGCGGGGCGGCTTCCCCTGCGTGTGACCCATAACGATACCAAGCTGAACAACATTCTTTTCGATGCGAAGACGGATCGTGGGCTGTGTGTGATCGACCTGGATACCGTGATGCCGGGTCTGCTGGCCTATGACTTTGGCGACGCCATCCGCGTGGGAGCAAATCGGACGGGGGAGGGCGACCCGGACGTAAGCCATGTGGGCGTCAGCATGGAGCGCTTTACGGCCTTTGCCAAGGGGTTGCTGGGCGCCCTGGGCGATACGCTGACGGATGACGAGGCCGCTTCCCTGGTGATGGGCGCCAAGCTGATGACCTGGGAGGTGGCCAGTCGCTTCCTGACTGACTATTTGCGGGGAGATACTTATTTCAAGATTCATTATCCGACGCAGAACCTGGATCGTGCCCGCAACCAGCTGGTCCTGGTGCGGGATATCCATCGTCGCCAGGCCGAGCTGGAGGACGTGATTCAGGCGCTGCGGGCGCGGTAAGCCCGGTCGTTACGCTGAGGCCTGCGCCTCTTGCTATGATACGCTGCCCCTGCTGGGGTTGGACAACCCGGCAGGGGCTTTGCTGTTTGCTTTTCCTGAAGAGGCCTGGGTGCGGACTACGGCTATATGTTCGAGGTTGTCAAGGGCTATGCCGAGATGTATGAGGCGGACGAGGAAGGCAATCTGGTAAACCCCGACGCCAAGCTGGCTGTGACCGCTGTGGATGACAAGACCCTGACCGTGACGCTGAACAACGCCGTCGCCTACTGGAATGAGCTGCTGGCCTTCCCCACCTACCTGCCCGTGCGCGAGGATGTGGTTGCCAGCGAAGCCTGGGCCACCGATCCTTCCACCTATGTGTGCAACGGCCCGTACGTCATGTCCAGCTGGGAGCACAACAGTAAGATTACCTTGACCAAGAACCCCGGCTACTTCAAGGCCGACACCGTCACCATGGATGTGCTGGAATGCTATCTGTCCGATGATGACAACAATATGCTGGCCAACTTCGAGAACGGCGCCTGGCAGCTGATCGACTCCGTGCCCACCTCCGAAATCGCTTCCCTGAAGGAGAAGTATCCCACGGAATTTGTGGTGGCCGGCCAGATCGGCACCTACTACGCCTGCTGGAATGTGAACAAGGAAATCCTGCCCGCCTCCTGTGAGCTGACCGGCGCGGAAGCCGAGGCTGCCCGCGCTGAAATCCGCAACGCCCTGGGCCTGCTGTTGGATCGCAACTACATCGTCAACGAGATCGGCCAGGCCGGTCAGGTGCCTGCCTCCAGCTTTGTGGCCATGGGCATGACCGACGCCGACGGCTCCGAGTTCTACAAGAACGCCGGCGGCTCCGACGAGTTCGACGGCTACTGGAACACGTCCGAGGATGCCTATATGGATAACTGGGACGCCGCCATGGCGACCCTGAAGAAGTACTATGCCTATGACGAGGCCACCGGCATGTTCACCGACGAGCCCTCCATGGACTACCTGTACACAACGGCGGCGGCCATCAAGCCATTGGCGAGTATGTGCAGGGCGTGCTGGCCGGCGTTGGCATTACCGTCAACCTGAGCAACCAGGAGTGGAACACCTTCCTGAACACCCGCAAGAACGGCGACTACTTCATGGCCCGCAACGGCTGGCTGGCTGACTACAACGATCCCATCTGCTTCCTGGATATGTGGGTTTCCAACTCCGGCAATAACGATATCCAGTACGGCAAGGACGCTCATGCTGGCTTGGCCATGTACAGCCTGGATCTGACCCCCTACGGCGTGGACGTGCAGGTGGAAAACGGCACCTGGGCGCAGACTTATGACGTGCTTATCAACGCCATCAAGTCCTGCACCGACAACGCCAACCGCTATGCCATGATGCACATCGCTGAGGATATGCTGATGGCCACCGGCTGCGTGGTGCCCCTGTACTTCTACACGGACATCTACATGCTGGATGACAGTGTGGAGGGCTTCTACTCTAACCCCTTGGGCTACAAGTACTTCATGCACTGCACGGTGAACAAGTAAGCTTGGCACGTCAAGTGGCGTAAGCCGCGTTGGCGTACCCCCAAAGCTCCCGCCTTGTACAAGGCGGGAGCTTCTTTTTGCAGGGGAGTGTTTTTCCTTTTCCAAAGATGGCAGCGGAGTTAAAGCTCAGGGCCGCATGACGCCGGTGATGTGGACGAATCGAGCCTTCTGGTATTCATAAGAGGACAGGGGGCGGTTATCCGCGTCATAGCTGTGGGCGGCAATCAGAACATTTTCCGGCGTCACCGGGTAGCCAACGGATACGACGATGGGTGAGTGCCGATATGTCTCCCCGTCGAAGGAAAGCTGAACCACATCCCCCGGAAGCAGCTCTGTCAAACGGCAGGGCTTACCCAGCGGGCCAACGGAAGCCTTGCTCCTGGTCAGAAAATTGTACAGATAGGGAACGCCCGTCCAAGCCGGAGCTTTCCGATTGGCGTCGATGTAGTACCAGCCGTAGGTCGGTGTGAAATTCATGATACCGCTCCCGGCATAGATGCACTGGGACGCGAAGTTGGTGCAGTCCCCACCCAGACGTTCATAATCGTAATAGAGCGGGTTTCGGCCATATGCCCACTGGTGGGCGTACAGAACGGCGGCCTCCCGGTTATATGGTTGCAGCAGCATACCGCTTCCCCCCTTACCCCACAGGATATGCAGGAGGCGGAAAATGGTTTTTCCGCTATTAGAGGGCAAAGGCGAGTCTTCGCTTCCCGGTTGAAGTTGCTATCTTCAGAAAAAAATCAAAATTTTGGGTATACTTTCAGAAAACGACATGATATAATTATTTTACAAATGTTAATGCTCATTGCGCCAAAAACCGCTGTACGATGCGCGGTATAACGCTATGCTTAGGCATTACCTGACGCAGTCATGGTGGGAGGAATGCTTCATGGTTTTCCGCAGGGTTTGCTGTGTGCTGCTGGCGCTTTGCTTATGCGCGCCTCTTTGCGCTTTGGCGGAGGATGACGAGGCTTTTGAGCTGGCCATTACCAAGGCCTTCAAGAGCTATAAGACCGTCGGCGCGGCGCTCTATGTCGCCAAGGACGGCGAGATTGTGTATCACCGCTTGTACGGCTATGCGGATAAGAGGGCCAAGGAACAGGTGACGGAGGAGACGTACTTCCGCACGGCGTCTGTGACCAAGCTGATCTCCGGCATTCATGTGATGCAGCTGGTGGAGCGGGGTCTGATTGACCTGGATGAGGGCATTGGCGATTATTTGGGCTATGAGGTGTACAACCCCAAAGCCCAAAAGGCAGAGGTGACGCTTCGGCACCTGATGACGCACACCTCCTCCCTGAACCCTTATGGCGCGTATTCCACCGGAAAGTATGCCTTGTCGGAGATTCTTACCGGCAAAAGACGCAAAGGCAGCTTCTATGAGGAGAAGCCCGGCAGCAAGTATCGTTACAGCAACTTCGGCGCCGGCATCATGGGCAGCCTGATTGAAACCGTTTCGGGCAAGAACCTCAACGACTCCATTACAGAGGATCTTTTCACCCCCTTGGGGATGGATGCCGCCTTTCATCCTTCGCTACTTAAGCACCCGAGCCGGATTTCCACCCAGTACGGAACGGACGGCTCTGTGATCCGGGCTCGAAGCCGCGCCCTTGCGTCGGAGTGGGATGCGGCTGCTGACCCGGAACGGCACATTGGATTGACCATCGGCTCTCTGTGGTTCAAGGGCGTGGACCTTTGCCGCGTGGGCATGCTGCTGTGCAATGGCGGCTCCCTGGACGGAAAAACAATCCTGAAGCCGGAAACCGTGGCGGAAATGATGGCCGACCAGAAGGATAAGGGCGCCGTGAAGATTTCCTCGCCCTATGGATTGTGCGTAAACCGAATGGATAACCTGGTCAAGGGGCGGCTGATCTACGGCCATCAGGGCATGTCGGAGGGCCTCCTGTGTAATATCTATTATGATCCGGATACGTCCTTCGTCTTCGCCATGATCAGCAACGGTTGCAATAACAAATTAAGCGATCGTATCGCCAATTTGTCCCGTCGGCTGTTTGACCTGTGCTGGCAGCGTTACAGCGGCGCGGAGGACGAGGTTATTCGCTGAGCGAAAGCTGCAAGGGAGATATAAGGATGAAGATACTATTCGTCTGTCACGGCAGGATTTACCGGGCATGATGAAAAGTCTCAAATCGTCTCATAAGCCCCGTTTTTAAGCGTTTTTTGTGGTTCAATCTCAAATTTACCAAAGATTTACCAATATTTCTGGGAGAGTCAGACTTGCAGATTCTAACACCAAAATAAGGAGATCAATACTATGACTGAGATGAAGAAACACATTTATGATGAGAGCAATGGCCTTTGGTATGAACTCATTGGCGATTATTATATTCCGGTTCTTACCCTGCCCTCTGATGAACAGCGCCCCATTGGTAAATGGGAGCGGATGCACCAGGAGTACCTCAGAGAGCATCGCCCAATCCTTTTTAATGATCTGATCTTAAGTGGTCAATTCTGGACATATCTGGCTGATCTGAACGAGCAAGCACAGAACCGCCTTGAAGTCATTATCGACCAGATGAAAGCATCTGAGGGCGTAACAGAGGAACTGAAAGCAGCCGACCAGATGGAATGGGTTGGAGCCATGAACAGCATCCGCAACCGAGCCGAGGAAATCATCCTCCGAGAAATGATTTATGAGGAGGATGCGGTATGAGATTCCTTGAAGAATTTTGGTACGGTAATATTGAGCCGACAGAGTACGACATTTCTTCTAAGGGGCACAAGAGTTGATCTGTATGAATGAGGAAAAGCTCAAAGCCACCATGATAGATGAACAGAAAGAGTTGTTCGAGAAGTATACCAATTGTGTGCGAGAGCATCAGGCCATCACGGATTGCCTGGTATTTCAGAACAGCTTTAGGCTGGGTGCAAGGATGATGTTGGAAGTCATGGAAGAGTAATTCTTTTGCAAATTTAACGTATTGACCTATGCGCTGCTCGTAAGAGATGTCTTGCGGGCAACTGTTCTTTTATCATTAATGTTGACATTGCTCGTTTTTCGGAGTATAATGCAATCATTAAATGATTGTGGAGGTAGCTATGTATATTTCTGTTAATGATGCAGCTACGAAGTTTAATATATCCAAGCGCAGGGTTCAGCTTTTGTGTGAGCAGGGGCGTATTAGCGGTGCAAATATGGTTAGTGGTGTATGGTTAATACCAGAAACAGCCCTCAAACCTGTCGATGGACGAAAAAAGAGAATTGATGATAGTCAGCTAAGTTTCTTTGATGTGACACAAAAGGGACTTACTGTTGATGATGTATGTAAAACTTTATCCATATCAAAGGCGACAGCAAAAAACTGGATTCGCTTGGGTAAGATTGTCCCTGACATTGGCGATCAATTATTTAGCACTGAATATGTTGAAAAGTTTGTTGCAGAACTTAAATCAGGCGAAAACACAAAACTAAAAAGCCGCAGAAACAAAAAAAGTGCCACAGGAAAAGTCCTTTATAAGGATTACGTTCATACTGCAAGTAATCAGAAGTTGGTTGCCGACTTGTTGGAACTCGGCATAATTGAGAATGAACGAGATTTATTGATAGTTCTTGCAAACTTTGCCGTACAGCTTTACTACCAAAGTCGCAATATTCCATTTGGAAACAACAATGTTTTGCTGGACTTTCTATCTCAAGAACAAACAAGCGAGTTTCATATCCTAATCAAAGACTTAATCGGAAAAGATACCGTAGCTCCTGCCCTAATCAATAAACTGTTACCTGTATTGTCAAAAGAAATCCTTTTTGTAAAAGGAGAAGATTCTTTAGGTTTTGTCTATATTTCTTTGCAAGATATTGGTCAACGAAAAAGTTCTGGTGCGTATTATACTCCCGAAAAAGTTGTTGGTGAGTTGATTGACAGATTGTATGAAAATGATCCAGATTTAGAATCAAAAACAATTTGTGATCCATGCTGTGGTACAGGCAACTTCTTGTTGAGCCTTGGTACAAAGGGAATAGATTATGCCAACCTTTATGGACAAGATATTGACTCCATAAGTGTATTCCTGTCTCGAATCAACATTGCGCTTATGGCACCAGAAATGTCTGCTGTGGATATCCAATCCAGGATTATTGTAGGCAATACATATTTTGAAACTTTTACGCAAAAGTTTGATGTGATTGTCGGTAATCCGCCTTGGGGTAGTGATTTCTCAGAAGAAGATGCTCTCCGATGCCGCAAACTTTTCAAGACTGCAGTTGGCAAGAGCATAGAATCTTATGATTTGTTTGTAGAAAAAGCATTGTCTATGCTTAATCATAAGGGAGTGTTGGCATTTGTTCTCCCTGAAGCGATTTTGAGCGTTGCTGCACATGATACCGTTCGGAGAATGATGATCTCCACTTGCTCATTCAAATTTATCGCTTACTTAGGAAATGTATTTTCCGGTGTTCAGTGTCCTTCTATAATTCTTGGTATTGCACCAGATGATGAAAAGACTGTTGTTGGCTGCAGAGTTTCAACGGAGAATGATACATTCATTATTTCGGAACCTCGAACTTTTTCTGATGGCACATTGTCATTTAATGTGTCTGATGAAGAAAATGAATGTTTGAATGCGATAAGTAACATCGAAAATGTTGTTTATTTGAAGGGAAATGCGAAGTTTGCACTCGGTATCGTTACCGGCAATAACAAGGAATATATATCTACTGAAAAGCGTGATGATAATGAAGTCGTTCTAAAAGGTAGCGATATTCAAAGATATGGAACGACATCGTCAGGAAACTACATTC
>ERZ777306.3840-NODE-3840-length-14847-cov-5.048945_pt1 | contig 14847 bp, 16 predicted proteins | sample MGYA00374966_ERZ777306 | MGnify/ENA primary metagenome ERZ777306 (study PRJEB29329, sample SAMN06343882) | mouse gut metagenome | isolation source: Mouse cecum | place: Austria: Vienna | collected 2014-11-15 ...
CGGCTTGTCCCTTGGAACGCCCCCGTCCAGCTTGATCTGCTGGGCGACGCCGAGCGTCAGCGGCGGCAGGAGCAGCTTGACCGGGCCCTGGACAGCCTTCGCTACCGCTACGGGCATACGGTCGTCCGCCGCGGCATTGTGCTGGAGGATGCTGACTTCGCCCGGGTGAACCCGGCAGGCCAGGTCATCCATCCGGTGGCGTTTTTGAAGGAAGGAAGCGTCAAGTATGACAGCCCATGATCGCAGGAACCCCGACAAGGTGTATGTCAAGGTGAGGGCCGACCATCTGCCGGACGGTCGGATTCTGCCGCTGATGTTCCGTGCGGAGGATGGCGAGGCGGTGCGCATCGACCGGATCACCGACGTGCGGGAAGCGCCCTCGCTGAAGCTGGGCGGCCAGGGAACGCGCTACACCTGTCTCATATCCATGGGGCAGGCTGACGGCGGGGCCGTTCAGCGGGAGGTTTATCTTTTTCATGATAGGAATCGCTGGTTTGTGGAGGAATGAACGATGTGCGGAAGGTATTACATCGACGCGGAAGCCCGGGAACTGGGCCGAATCCTGCGGGAGGCTGAGCAGGGGCCGGGCGGCTCCATGGCCCAGGCAACCATGAAGGTGGGCGAAATCTTCCCCACCAATATCGTGCCTGTGCTGGGGGCCCATGGCGCGGCGCTGATGAAATGGGGCTACTCAGGCTATAAAAACCGGGTCATCAACGCGCGCAGCGAAACGGCCATCGAGAAGCCGATGTTCCGCAAATCCTTGCTGGAACGGCGGTGCCTGATCCCGGCAAGCGGTTATTTTGAGTGGCAACGCACCCCGTCCGGCGGCAAAACCAAACAAAAATACGCCCTGTACCGGCCGGACAAGTCCATCTGCATGGCTGGGCTTTGGCGGCAAGAGCAGGGTGAAGAGCTGCCCGTGTTCGTTATTCTTACCCGGGAGGCAGGGGCAGGCATCGCGCATATTCACGACCGTATGCCGGTGATTCTGCCCGAAGCGCTATGGAGCCCGTGGGTATCCGCCGCGGCAGACCCGGTGAGGCTCATGGAACAGGCCATTCAGACAGTAGCCTTTCGCGCCGTATAGCCGATGGTCGTCAGCAGCCTCCCTGAAAGCGAAATTTGACCGGCAACACAGGATCTTCTTTGCCGTCCGCGGGTTGCGGCCTCCCGGCATACACAGCCGCCTAAAACGCGAGACAGCCGGCGGGACTTCGGAGACGCGTTCAGGTTCGGCTCAGGCGCAACGCATCATGCCGCCTGGTTCATCTTCGGCCCATCATCCAGCAGCCTTTGTCAGACGCGCGCCGTCTCCGCGGCCTCTTTGAGACGGCGGAGCAGCGTCATCATCAGAATCAGCCGATCAGCGCCGCGTTTGCAAAAGCACCCGGCGGGTACATGCAGCCTGCCATCAAGGCTGTCCGCCGCGCAATTCAGCCTGTCGCCCGGCACGCGTGTCCGTGGGCATGGACTTTGGCCGCCCCATGCGAGCGCGGCATGCAGCGGACAGTCCGATCCGCCTTTTTAACATTGATCGGAACAGGAGCGTTCAACCTCACTCAGTCCCTGTTGATTAGTCCCTTGGCAGCGTAGCGGCCGGCAAGGCGATCCATGCCGCAGTCAGCAGGAAGAAGGCGGCGGCAGCTTCAGGAAATGAATCTGCCGGTTCAGCAGGAGAACCCGACCCGCTCACCGAAAAGATGAGATGTAAACGTCCTGGCGGGCCTTTCTTTCGTTAAGGATGACCATGGCCTGTTCCCGCATGCCCCTGTATCTCGGCGCGGTTCCAATCTGAGATACGCAAAAATGAAATGTCGCGTGAACGGCGACAATAGCATCAGCTTGTGCGGCCCTCACGGAAGCGATCCGGCATCCCGCTCCCGCCCCCTTTACCCCCGGCGCCGACACGCGCAGACCCTCCTGGCGCCTCGATACGAACAAAGGAGTACGAAAATGATTTACGATCAGCTGATAAACGCCTCGGTTTACCGCAGCCTGAGTCCCGCCTTCCGCGCGGCCTTTGATTACCTCGCCGCCACCGACCTGGCCGCGCTGCCCGCCGGACGCCACGATGTGCGCGGCGACGAGGTCTATGCCATTGTTCAGGAAATCGACCTTAAGCCCTGGAGCGAGGCACGCTGGGAGGGACACCGCCGCTATGCCGATATTCAGCTGGTGCTGTCCGGCGCGGAGGTCATGGGCTTTGGCGACGTCGACGCTTTGACAGAAGACGCCGCCTACGACCCTCAGGCCGACCTGGTATTCTTCCGCGAAAATGAGGGCCAGCAGGTGCTGGTGCGGGCGGGCGAATTCACGGTTTTCTTCCCCCAGGACGCCCACCGCCCCTGCATTCAGCCGGAGGACGGCGCGCCGAATATCCGCAAGGTCGTGGTGAAGGTGCGCGTCTCGGATTAATATCCGTTCTATCAACAAGGCAAGGCTCGCGTGAAGCCTTGCCTTGTTTGTTATGCTGTTATCCCGCTCAAAGGCCGCAGACGGTGGCGATGGTCTGGTAGGCATAGCAGGTGGAAAAATGAGGTTCGCCGTCAGGCAGGTCGCCGCTGGCGGACAGCCATGGTTCAGCCAGCTCCGGGATCGCCGCAGCTTGACCGCTCGTGTACGCTCTGATGGCAGCAATCGCCGTGCGCAGACGCTTTTCCAGGCCGCCATAGCGGATATCCTGAACCTCCCAGCCAAAGGGCTTGTAGTACTTCGCCCACAGGGCGCTGTGCAGCTCATACAGCGATGTCAGCCTCGGCAGCGCCTCCGCCTCCATTTCGTCCGCCAGCGCGTTCAGGCCCGCCAAATCATGCCGCTCATACAGCGTCCTGGCCTGAATCCCCGCCTCCGCCTTGACCTCCAGGAAAGCGGCCAGGGCAGCGGCCAGCTTCACGGCATCCCGCGCCTCATCCGAAAGGCCTTGAGGCATGTCGGAAAGCAGTCTGGCCTTCCGCCCATAAAACGCCCGGTAGCCCACGCCCTTTGAATCCGCGTCGTACTGGCCCAGAAGAGGATCCTGCCACAGGAGATACTTCTGAGGATTGGCCGGATCCAGCCCCGTGCATGACAGCCCCGGCCGCACCTCGTCCAGGCTTCCCGCCTCCATCATCAGCGCACCGGGAGCGCCGCTGACCACCGGGCAGGTCATTTCCCACAGCTGCTCCGCGCGGCGGGCATCTTCCTCCCACAGGGCTTCGGTAAACATCTGGATGCCAGGGAGCACCGCGCCAGGCAATCCCTCGCCGCCGTCATCCCGCCATACGCAGACAAAGGCAGTGTCCACATCAAAGTCCCGGCACGCATTCAGGCCGCTGCGGATGGCCTCCCGGGACTTTACCAGATTGGGCGTCATCCCCAGCCATGCCGTCACCCCTGTCGCAAACAGCGGCCGGATCCCGAACCTGCGGTGCCGCTCCAAATAATAGCGGTAGAAGTCCTCGCCCACATGATAGTAGTCCCAGTAGATCATATCAAAGCCAGCCGGCACGTCCTCCCGCGCCTGAGGCGGCAGCTCGATGTTCTCCTGATAGTATCCGTTGCCTTCCGTATAGCTGCGGAAGAGCATATCGCCCCACATCATCGGCCGCAGTCCCAGCTCGTCACAGATGCCGCGAACAAGCTGCAAATGCCGGGCCATGAGCTCCCGCTTGGTCTGATAGGGGTACATGGACAGCCGACGGCCCAGGCCCAGGCCATGGGCCTCATCCAGGCCCAGGTGAACCCTGCGGCTTCGGAAAATACCGCTGACTGTCGTCAGCAGCGCGCGGACGAACCGTTCCGTCTCCTCGCCCCCTACCAGCAGGGTGGAGGGATCATCCTGCACGGCATTCATGCAGGGCCAGCGCAGCACCCGCTCCAAATGGGAAACCGTCTGAATGCAGGGAATCAGTTCAATGCCCATCAGATCGGCATACGCATCCAGTTCCCGGAGTTCGCCGCGGGTATACCGGCCGCGATACTGCCCGAAGCAGGGATACCCGGGAACCTCATAGGTATCCTCGGTATACAGCATCATAAAACTTCTATGGAAGATGCTATCGGTTACCGGCTTGGTGACGACGAATTTGAAGCGCTTTGGAAAAGACAATATACAAATATGAGTAACGCTTCCGATTATGCGCATTATAATATTACATCAGCCGCAATAATTGCCACGGACTATCCTCCTTCTGGTTGGGATTTAATCGAATGGGTTAAGCGTAAAATTGCTAATACATATACTGGAGGAAGCGATACATCTCGTGAAGATATGGCCGGGTGGTTTGGAGATGCAACCATCAAAACCAATAGCGAATCCCATGTGTCATTTACTCAAGATGACTATAAAGCAGATCTTGATGCAGAAAACGTGACAAACCTAATGAAGACTCAGGGGATCTCTTATCACGAAGCGGAAGAATTATATTTTGATATCCTGAATAGTGGAGAATCTCGTGCAACCATCTTCTTATCTCATACGCCTCTCAATTATGTAATTGACACTAACGCCTCCTCTCAAAGCACTAGCAAAAGTCCAGCCCGTTTCATCTGGAAGAAGTCAGATGAAGTGCTTTATGCCCATGCAAAAGTGTCTTTATAGGCTTGCTGTGAGCCACAAAAAGCACCTGAAAACCAGCAAAGGAAACCGCGTCGCTCACATATGCTTGCACCATTGCTCACAAATGTTTGCAGAGAATTGGGAGTTCTCAAAAAGCGGCGTTAGAAATTCGGGCAAAATGTTAGCAATCTGCTAACGTCGTCTTTTTTCTGTTAGCACGAATCCTCGGATAAAAGCTCGCAAAAAAAGAAAATCCCCCGTCCTTCGAGTAAGATGCTGGTCGCAACACCTTACCCTCAAGACGAGGGATTTTCCAAAAAAATGGTGATCCCGGCGCGATTCGAACGCGCGGCGTTCCGCTTAGGAGGCGGACCCTCTATCCTACTGAGGTACGGGACCATGTGCCGAAAAACTTAGATATTTCAATGCTTTTCGGCTCTCTGCTCATTATGATTTCATGAGCATTTTTATTAACACATCAGTCGGCTTTCGACTGCCGCATTAACGGGATTGGTTTGCGCTGACATCGGGGATTTATGTCCGCTCCGCCAAGTGTCAGCAGATTGGCGAAAGACAATGGGGTATGCTTTCGATGGAAGTCAAACTCCGTGCTCACTTTCGATTTCTCGAAAAGGTGATAGTCGAGCTTCTTCTTAGGAGGCGGTCGCTCTATCCTGCTGAGCTACGGGTGCATCAATGTCGCTGCCCACCTGCCGTGGTAAGCAGGCAGGTTGTATTATATCACACTGCCAACCCGTTGACAAGTGCGAAATGTCCCGTCTGAAGCGCCGCTTTTCGCCATGGGGGTATTTGCTTTTTCCTTGACGGATTCCGCCGCGCAATGCTATAATACTGATGCTTGCTGATGTGGTGGAATGGCAGACACCGGGGACTTAAAATCCCCTGCCTTCATCGGCGTGCGGGTTCGAGCCCCGCCATCAGCACATTGAGCGGCTTCGGATGCACTGTCCGAAGCCGCTGTGCATATTGTCAAGGAGGTCGCCATGTCCATTCAGGAGGAAAACAGGGCGCTGCTGGCCCGTCTAAGCGCCTATCTGACCGCAGACGCCCGGGCCATCACCCCGGCGCTAGTGGCGGAAATGAGCGCCTCCACCGGTCTTACCAACGAGGAGGCCTATCTGCCGCTGTTGGCCGCCTTCATGAATCTGGAGCCGGGAATAGCCCGGCGCTATCTGCCTCGGATGGTTCGGCTCATGTCGCCCGCCGCCGTCGAGGATGACCCGTGGTTTCGGGCACTTGCGGATCTGACGGTGAAGGAGCACGACATCAGTATGGAGCAGGATACCTATGCCCCCTGCGAGCTATTCGTGGCGAATGATTTTGTCGTGGACGAGCAGGGACGGGTGTATCCGCAGCTTGGCTGGTTCGCGAGGAAAGTGACCTATCCCGCCCTCAAGGAGCGCGGGCGCGTCTGGATGAGCGTCACGCCCAATGAAATCAACACCATCCGCCCCTTCGCTCAGGCTGTCCATGGCCGGGTGCTGGCCTATGGGCTGGGCCTGGGGTATTTCGTCTGCCACGCGCAGCTGAATCCAACGGTGGAAAGCGTCACCGTCGTGGAACGGAATCCTGCCGTCATTCAGCTGTTCCGCCAATATCTGGCGTCGCTGCTTCCTCGGCCCGATAGATTGTCCATCGTTCAGGCCGACGCCTTTGACTATGCCCGGCAGACCGCGCCTCAGCAGGCCTATGACTGTGTATTTACCGACCTTTGGCATGATGTCGGGGATGGCCTCCCTCTTTACAGACAAATGAAGGCCTTTGAAACGCCGGGGCCACGCTACTTTTATTGGCTCGAGAAGACGCTGCGCTGCTATCTGCCGGATGCGGAAGCCGCTTCACAGCCCTGATAGGGTCTTTGTTCCGAACGGCGGCGGCGCGTAGGAAGGCGAAGCGTCACCTCAATGGCGTCGGGCAAGTTACGCTCGCTGAGCTGCGCGGCGATGCCGGCCTCCTTCATTTGGGCCGCGATGGCCCTGATGGCGTTCAGGTACAGGCGGTGATCCCGCATCAGGGTGATGGTTCGCCCTCCGGGAATCGGCGGCACCGGCAGGCGGGATTGAGCCGCGCTGATGAGCAGCTCCACATCCCTGGCCCCCAGGTGCTCCCGGGCCGCCTGCAGGGCAATCGCCATGCGCGCCCGATGGTCTGGCAGACGCAGCAGGGCATGCGCCGTCCTTTCCGGCAGGCCCTCCTCCATAATGAGAATGCGCAGCCCCTCGTCCAAATCCGCCAGCCGAAGCTTTTCCCGCACGGTGGCGGAGGTCAGGCCCAGCTGCCTGGCCAGATCCTCCCGGGTCATGGCGCCGGTCTGCATCAGCTGCGCCATGGTCTTTGCCTCGTCCAGATAATGCATTCGATGGTTCAGCAGGCTTTCCACCGTCTTCGCCACCGATTCATCCATAGCGACGCCCGGCAGAACCACCGCGTCCATATGCGTCATGCCCAGCATCCGGCACGCCATCAGCCGCCGATTGCCCGAAACAACCATGAAGCGGCCATCGGGCATACACTGCACGGTGATGGGGCGAATCAAACCATCCCTGCGGATGGATTGGCACAGCTGGGCCATGGAGGCGGCGTCCTCCTGGTCAAAGGGCTGGCTTGTCCGGGGCATAATTTGATCCAGGGGCAGCCAGCAAACCTGTTGGGCGCATCCGCCCGTCTGCGGGTCATAGAGCATTCAGGTCTCTCCTTTGCCATAGCGAGCCGACATGGGCGGGCAGACGGCTCCCCCGAAACGCCCGCCGCCCATGCAGCTCTTGTTGGCTTTTTCTGCCCGCACAAAGCAAAACCCTGCTTTTCCATGCGAGAATCGTTCGTGTTTTCTCGCAGAAAGGCAGGGTGATTTTTTGTCGTCGGACAGCGCTTTTTCAGCTTCCGCGGCGTCATTTGCCAGATGCGCCCAGCGGCAGCCTGCCAGGTGTGCCGGCTTTTCGCGGATATTGTCGAGCGGTTTTTTCCGTTTTCTGAATAGGAAGGAGCAAATGCTGCCAAGCCCGACCCGGAAAGGAGCACGGCAGAGCCTCCTCAACGTGTCCGCCCAGCAGGTGCGCCGCCCGCTTCCCCTGGGTCATTTCATCCTGAAGGGCGGGGCCCTTCCAGCACAGCGCGCGTCCGCCCACCTTCACAAAGGGCAGCAGATATTCCGACAGCACCGCCAGGGAAGCCACGCCCCTGGCCACCGCCAGGTCGTACCGCTCACGATGCTCCGGGCTGTGAGCGCCATCTTCCGCCCGGCTATGGGCCAGGGTGACGTTCTCCACCGCCAGGGCGTCCACCACCGCCTTGAGGAAGGTCAAGCGCTTTTGCTGGGCGTCCATCAGCGTGAAGGAAACCGTCGGGCAGGCCAGCGCCAAGGGCAGACCTGGGAAGCCCGCCCCGGTGCCCACATCAATCACACAGCCGACTGAAGGCATCAGAGCAAACCGCAGGGGCATCAGGCTGTCCACATAATGGCGGTCCATCATTTCCGCCTCGTCCGTGACGGCGGTAAGGTCCATGCGGCTGTTCCAGTCCATAAGCATCTCATGGTACCGAATTAGCCTGTCCGGCAGGCCGTCAGGACATGGGATGCCGCATTCCGTCAAGCGCAGGGCCAAAGTCTTCGCGTCCATCATGTCACTCCAAGGGCAAACGCAGGTATTTCTGCGCGCCGTATTTGATCCACGCCAGGGCCTCCCGGGCGTGATTTTTCAGCCAGTATTCCGGCTTGGTTGGCGAGGGCAGGCCGGTCGCGTCCAGGCCCTCATCCGCCGCGATCGCCATGGCTCTGGGCAGATGATAATCGCTGGTAACGATGAGCACCTTGCTTGCCCCGGTATCCGCCAGCAGCCGCGCCGCGTGACGGATGTTCTGCCGGGTATTGTAGGATTCCGCGTCCGTCAGCACCTGCTGGGAGGGAATCCCCTTGGACAGCAGAACATCCCGCATCACATAGGCCTCCGGGGCAGGCTCGTCCCCGCCCTGAGCGCCGCAGACCACCACCGGCACATTGCGGGCCTCCCAGGCGTCATAAGCCGCATCCAGCCGCCACTGCAGCTGCACCGACGGGCTTCCGTCCGGCTTCACCTGCGCCCCCAGCACCACAATAGCATCGTATTCCTCTGCCGGTGGAAGGTGGCGCTCCTTCCAGACCAGCATTCCTATGACGCCCAGATAGACAATCAAGCCCAGCAGCACCAGAATCATCAATAGCATCATCAGCCTGTGCAGGCCTCCCATGGTTCTTTTCATGTGGATTATTCCTTTCCCTTCCCAGTCGGCAGCGTGACCATACCAGCCAGCGCCGCGCTGTGGCTGATGTCCCCATGCTGGATCATGCTGTATGTGCTCTCCCCCGCCACCACAATGTGATCCAGCACCGTCACGGACAGGCCCGCCAGCAGCCGCTGAAGACGCAGGGTTGTCGCCACGTCTTCCGGGGAAGCCTGACTGTTCCCGCTGGGATGGTTATGGCAGAATACGACGCTGTGGGCATTATAGTTCAGCGCAGTCTCCACCACCAGGCGCGGATAAGCAATGACCTCCGCCAGCGATCCTTCGGCAATCATTCGTTGCCCCAGCAGCTGTCCCGCCGTATTCAGGCAAAGCACATAGAAGCGCTCCGTCCGCCATCCAGCCAACAGAGCCTTGCAGTAGGCGGAAGCCTCACTTCGGTTGCAGATGCGCGGATGTTCCTCACACACGCAGGCGCTGTATCGGCGGAACATCGGCAGCATAAGGGACAGCAGCGTGGCGATTTCCTCCCCCACGCCGTGAACCGTCATCAGCTGCTCCGGCCTGGCCTCCAACACACCCTTGAGGGAGCCAAAGGTATCCAGCAGCTCATGGGCCAGGACATTGACATCACCTCTGGCCCGCCCGTAAAACAGCAGCAGCTCCAGCACTTCATGGGGCGCAAAGCCATCCAGGCCATGGGCGCGAAAGCGCTCGCGCATCCGTTTGCGTTGGCCGTCGTGCATGCTCATGGTTTCACCAGTCCTTTGTACAATCAATCAACGGTTCAAAAGGAATTTTTGTTCCAGCATCATGGCAAAAACTTCCTGCACCTGATCCCCTAAGCGACGAACCTCGCCCAGAATCCGCATCCGGCCCTCCGCCGTCAAGTGCCAATCCTCCCGGCTGAAGCCGGGGATCGCCGCGGGGCAAACGCGGAAGTCGGCCTCGGGAAAGGCGGCCTGATAATATAGCAACGCACGCCGCGCATGGTAGCTATGGCAGCACAGGATGGCCCGGCGAACCTTCAGCCCCAGGTCGTCCGTGACAGCCCGGGAGCGTTGAGCGTTTTCCCAGGTAAAGGTGGCCGTATCCTCCCGAAGGATGGCTTTGTCCGGTACACCCTCCCGCATCAGCACCGCCCGCAGGAAGGCCCATTCCGTCTCATAAGGGCCGGGATAATCCGCCTGATACGCCGGGTCAGCGCCCCTGAAGCCGCCAACCTCCTTGGTATAGCGGCCCGAGGGCAGCACCCAGGGCGCGTCCCCCTGCCGGTACAGCGCTGCCGCGCGAATGGCGTGGCAGGGATTAGCGTTCCCCGGCGTCAGGATCACATCCGCTTGAAAAGGCTCGTCCTCCAGGAAAACAAATGCGTTCACCCCACGGATAAAGGCTTCCGCGCCCGGGGGATACTCACGCCCGGCCATAGTAGCGCCACAAATCGAGGCACATCTGCCGCCTGTTTTCATTCAGGGGCGTGAAGGCCTCCTCGTAAACAGCCCGCAGCTGTGCCTGGCTCAGCGGCTGCGGATGATTGCTCAGCCGTTCGGCGTTAACCGAGGCAGCCAGCTCGTCCAGTACCTCCGGCGAAGGCATGGGAACCTCCATCCCCAGGTCGGTCAGAAGCCCCCGAAGCAGACGAGACCCCATCCGCTCGCTGCCCAGACCCATGCGCGACGCCAGCTCCATCAGCACCGGCAGGCAGTCGGCGTCCTCCTCCATGCGGGCCCAGAGCGCCGGCAGCGTCAGGGCGCAGGCGTGGCCGTGAGCAATGCCCAGCAGCTGGGTCAGGCAATAGCTCATGGCATGGGCCGCGGTTGTCCGACTGACCTGTATGGCTCTGCCGCTGCGATAGGCGGCCTCCAGCATTTCCTCTGCCGCCCGCTTGTCGCCCGCCAGATAGGGCCGCAGGTTGGCCAGCACCCCGGTAACAGCCAGATAAGCGTTCACCCGGCTGTCCTCCGTAGCGCCCTTAGCCCAGTAAGACTCAATTCCCTGGCACAGCGCGTCCAGTGCGCAGGACTTGCGGTGATAATCCGGCAGCGTGTCCAGCAGGGACGCATCCAGCATCACGCCCTCCGGCAGCAGCGCCGGATGGGACAGGCTGATTTTGGCCTGTCCGCGGTACAGCACCGCGAACTGCGTGGCCTCCGCGCCGGTACCCGCCGTGGCCGGTATGGCGATGTGCGGCAGCGGCATATCCCGGAAGCACAGCGTCAGCGCCTGATCCGCATCCTCCGCCAGCACCAGAGCTTTAACGCCCTTGGCCGTATCCATGGCTGAGCCGCCGCCCAGGGAAATCAACCCGTCGCAGCCCTCCCGCAGATACAATTCGCGCCCGCTCACGCAGTCCTCCAGATCAGGATTGGCATGATACCCAGAGAAGCATGGCGGCCGAAGCCCTGTACGTGCAGCAAACACTGCGGCAAGCCGCTCCCCTGCCACCAGCATGGGCCGTGACATATGGAGGGCCGTCGTCATTTCCCTGATTCTCTCCAGACTTCCGCTGCCTCGCATGGTTTTCCTGGCCATCCTCCGCACCTCCCGTAACAGTGTAGCGCACCTTGCGCCTCCTGTCAATTTGCACGGAACAAAAAAGCGAACCCCGGCTTCTACCGGAGTTCGCATTGGACAATCAGCCCTGCTTCTGCTTATGCTTGGGGTTCTCGCAGATAACCATGACCTTGCCCTTACGCTTGATGATCTTGCACTTCTCGCAGATCGGCTTCACGGACGGACGAACCTTCATGTTCTGGTACCTCCTCTATTGATGTACGATGCGGAGGGCGAGGAAGTCAGCCTCCATCACCCCGAAAAAATCATCGGTAGGGATTGACCCACTGCCTATCTATTTTACACGTTTTTACCCGTCCCGTCAAGTCCTCCGTAGACTTTTCGCAACGGCAGCCATGCCAAACAGACTTCACGCGGCGTCAGTTCTTGGAGCGCCAGGTAATGCGGCCGCGGGTCAGGTCGTAGGGAGAAAGCTCAATGGTAACCTTGTCACCAGGATAAATGCGGATGAAATTCATGCGCATCTTGCCGGAGATATGCGCCATAATCTGGTGGCCGTTGGGTAGCTCCACCTGGAACATGGCGTTCGGAAGGGCCTCGATGACCTTGCCTTCCATTTCGATGACGTCGCTCTTGGACATTGTCAGCCCTCCTTGCACAGCGGCTGGTCGATGGCGCACCCATGCTCCTTCAGGAATTTCTGCAGATCGCTGTCCAGCAGCTGATGGCTGTCTGCCAGCGCCTGCACGTCCATCCGCAAAGGCTTGGGGCGCAAATGCTTGATCTTCTTCTTTTTCAGGTGGTCCAGCTTTCGCGTGAGGCCGTCGGCCATCAGTACAAATTGCTCGTCCACCACCTGGATGACCACGAAGGAGCGTCCGGCGTCACGTCCCTGTCGGGAGAGAACGACGCGCCCGATGTCAAAGGGCAGACGCTCCATCAGGCATCCTCCTTGTCCCAGGCGAAGCCCGGGTAGGTCAGAATTTCCGGAAGGCCGCTTTCGTTGATGGCGATGGTGTGCTCGTAGTGGGCGCACAGACTGCCGTCCCGGGTACGGATGCCCCACTCATCGTCATCCACCTTGACACGCCAGTCCCCCGCGCAAATCATAGGCTCCACGCAGAGGGTCATGCCCTTGCGCAGGCGCAGCCCGCGGCCTGGCTCACCAACATTGTAGACCGGAGGATCCTCATGCATCTCCCGGCCAATGCCATGGCCTGTCAGGTCACGAATGACGCCGCAGCCATGGCCCTCCGCCCAGGATTGCACCGCGTGACCAATGTCGCCCAGGCGGTTGCCGGCAACCGCCTGGCGCACGCCCTTCCAGAAGCACTGCTCCGTGATCTCAATGAGTGATTGTGCCTCGGCGGAAATCTCACCTACGCCTACGGTGAAGGCGCTGTCCGCCTGCCAGCCGTCCAGCAACAGGGTACAATCAATGCTGATGATCTGCCCCTCCCGAAGAATTTGCTTCTCCGAGGGAATACCATGCACCACCTGATCGTCCACACTGGCGCAGATGGAAGCCGGAAAGCCCTCATAATGAAGGCTGGAAGGAATGGCGTGGTTTTTGCGGATCAGCTGCTCGGCGTACACGTCCAGAGCGGCTGTGCTGACGCCGGGCTTCACCGCGCTGCGCAGCTTTTGCATCACCTCATAGAGGAGTGCGCCTGCCTCGCGCATTTTCCCGATCTGATCAGGATTTTTCAAACTAATCATGCTTTAACCCCTGACGATGTCCATGATGGACGCGAAGATCGTGTCCATGTCCCCATCGCCCTGGATGACCCGCAGCTTGCCCCGTGCCCGGTAGAAATCCACCAGGGGCGCGGTCTGCCGGTGATACACCGTCAGGCGATTGAGGACGGTTTCGGCCTTATCGTCATCCCGCTGAATCAGGCTGTCGCCGCAGGCGGCGCACCTTGTATCCCCATTCAGGCGGGAAACATGGTAGGTCGCGCCGCATTGAAGGCACACACGGCGGCCGGAAAGCCGCTCAATGAGCTTTTCATCCGCGACGTCCAGATCAATTACCGCGTCGATCTCCGCGATCTTTTCCAGCGCCTCCGCCTGAAGGGTTGTGCGGGGGAAGCCGTCCAGGATATAGCCCTGCTGGCAATCTTCCTGAGCCAGGCGTTCCCGCACGATGTCGATCATTACGTCGTCAGGCACCAGCTGACCGGCGTCAACAAAGGCCTTTGCTTTCAAGCCTGTGGGCGTCTGTTCCTTCATCGCCCGGCGAAGAATATCTCCGGTAGAAATTTGCGGAATGTTCAGCGCGGCGCACACACGCTGAGCCTGTGTGCCCTTCCCCGCGCCAGGAGGTCCCAGAAAGATGATATTCATCCTGTCGCCCCTTTCATGCCGACGGAGCTTTTTGCGTCTCCGCCTGCCTTGAATGCACGATCAATTCCGAATGGACGAAGTATGCCATGCACCAGCGGCAGAATTGTCGCCGGTGCATGGCGCGCGGCAGCTTACATGAAGCCGCCCTTTTCCAAATCCATATCAATGCCGCGGACACTCATCTCGCCCTGAATGGTACGGATGGTCTCCAGGCTCACGCTGACGGCGATCAGAATGGAGGAAGCCGCGAAGGGCACCTGCGCACTCAGGCCGCTGGTCAGCAGCGTAGGCACGGCCGCAATGATCGCCAGGAACAGAGCCGCAAACAGGTTCAAGCGGTTGACGGTGTTCTGCAGGTACTGGCGGATATTCTTACCGCGCTGACCAGGGATCACCGCACCCTGCATGACCAGCTGATCGGCCTGACGCTTGGCGTCAAAGCTGATGGAGGAGTAGAAGAAGGTGAAGGCCATAATCAGCAGCGCGGAGATGACCATGTACCACACGCTGCCGGTGTTCATGTAGGTCATCCACCAGATATAGGCGCCGCTCTGGGTGCCGCCGATCAGCTGGATCAGCGTGCCCGGGAACGCCAGGAAGGAGTAAGCGAAGATCAGCGGCAGCACACCGACGCTGACAACCTTCAGCGTCATGTGGGTGCTCTGGCCGCCGTAAACCCGACGGCCCTTCACCTGCTTGGCGATTTGCAGCGGAATGCGGCGCTCGCCCAGATCAACGAAGGTCACAACGACCGTCATCACAATCATCGTCACCAGGATGGCGACAGCGGCGATCCACCCGGAGGTCGTGCCGTTGGCGCTGCCGGCGCTGAAGAGGCTGATGAAGCCGTTGAAGAGGTTGGAGATGATGCCGGCAAAGATCAGCAGGGAAATGCCGTTGCCGATGCCCTTGTCGGTGATGCGCTCGCCAATCCACATGGCCAGGGCGGAACCGCCAGCCATGGAGACGCCAACCAGCACATAGTTCAGCCAGCCGGCCTTGATGTAGCCCAGACCAGCCACCAGGCCAATGGCCTGCACCGCGGCCAGGCCGACAGTGACATAGCGGGTGATGCGGGCGATCTTCTCCCGGCCGCCGCCTTCTTCATCCTGCTGCATCCGCTCCAGCGCCGGAATGGCGATGGTCAGCAGCTGCATGATGAGGGAAGCGTTAATGTAGGGCGTAATACCCATGGCCATAATGGTCAT
>ERZ777306.3843-NODE-3843-length-14834-cov-4.183233_pt1 | contig 14834 bp, 12 predicted proteins | sample MGYA00374966_ERZ777306 | MGnify/ENA primary metagenome ERZ777306 (study PRJEB29329, sample SAMN06343882) | mouse gut metagenome | isolation source: Mouse cecum | place: Austria: Vienna | collected 2014-11-15 ...
CAATATCAATTGCAGCTTTTTTCTCCTCATTCATCTTAATGGCGCCAACTTTACATGAGCGTTCGCAAGGGCGGACATGTTCTGTAATTGCGCCATAAGGGCAAACTTTTGCACAGCGTCCACATTCAATGCAGATTTCAGAATCAATGACTGCCCTACCGCGTTTATCCTTAGAAATTGCCTGTTTTGGACAGTTTTTAATGCAGCGCTGCGAAATACAGCCGCGGCAGGATTCCGAAACGGTATAGCGTTCAACCGGGCATTCGTCACAAGCCAACGGGATAACCTCAATGACATTTGGGTTACGGCGGTCGCCGCCCATGGCAAGCCGCACGCGTTCCTGTGCAATGGCGCGTTCTTTGTAAATGCAGCAGCGCATGGTTGCTTTTGGCCCAGGGGAAATAATTTTCGGGATCTCATAATAAGATTCCATTAAGTTACCTTCATAGGCACGTTCTGCAACTTCTTTTAAAATACGGTATTTCAGCAGTTGCACATCAGTTTCAAAAGTCCTCATAAAGTTTTCTCATTCCTCCGTCTTTTTCATAAAGGGGTGAATATGTTTCTTCTCGCTTCCCAAAATCTCTCAAATTTTTATACGGCACGGTACTGGGCAACGCCTTCCTCATATAAGTTGCCACCAATACAGTCCATAGAAACAATGGCGGTAAAGCCCTCCACTGTCAGCCGTTTTACGGATTCGCAGCCCAAATCATCATAGGCAATGACCTCCAAATTTTTAATGGATGCTGCTTTGACGGCGCCAGCGCCGCCGATTGCGACCATATACACGCCGCCATTGCGTGCCATGGCATCAGCGACAGCGGGGCTGCGCACGCCTTTGCCAATCATACAGGTCAGCCCGGCATCCAGCAGCGCGGGGGAATAGGGGTCCATCCGCCCTGATGTTGTCGGCCCAACAGAACCGATAACCTGTCCTGGTTTTGCGGGGGTTGGCCCTGCATAATAGATTGCCGCGCCATCTAGCGGGAACGGCAATGGTTCACCCTGTTCCATAGCAGCAACGATACGTTTATGGGCTGCATCGCGTGCGGTATAGAGTGTACCAGTCAAGGTAACGGTATCGCCGGCGCGCAGTTTGGGCGCGACGGCTTTCAAATCATTTGTATGCAAATCATAATGCGCCAATCTTATCAAATCCTTTCTGGCGGGACATTGTCCCCAGACCCCGACCATTTCCGCCAAAGGCGGAAATGGTGAAATTATCGGTCATTCCGTCCGAATAAATTGTTTAATACTTTATTCATGGTCGGATGCCCTTCATGTTCCCGTTTGGTTTCCGGTTTTATTTGTTTTTTTTTCTGTTCTGGTGCTGATTTTGGGGCTGGCACGTGTTCTGGTTCAGAATGTTGTTCTGGTTCCGGAATGGGTTCATCAGCAATCGGTTCTGATTGCAGCGGCACAGGAGAGGCTGCATCTGGTGTTTCATCTACGTCAGGTGTAGTCACAGGGGTTTGCTTTGGCTCAGTCTGAAGCGTCAATTCATCATCAGGAAAAAGGATTTCCTGAGCATCCTGACATAGTTTCCGCATTTGTTCCATCTGCTTCCGCATCGCGTCAAGTGCCTGCCGTGCCTTTTCGAGTTGGGCTTCGCCATCTGCCCGTGCCTGTTGCAGAATATATTCTGCCTGTGTTTTTGCTTCCGCCTGAATGCGGTCACTTTCCGCCTCTGCTTCTGCGCAGGCTTCCGCAGCATATTCATCCGCGTCTTTTCGGGCTTGTTCCGCCTGCATCCGCACATTTTTTGCATAATGGTCTGCTTCTGTGCGAGCGGTTTGTGCTTCTTCTGCAGCTTGCTGGCGAACAGCTTCAGCCGCCTGCCGTGCGCCAGTGCGGATGATTTCGGCTTGTTTTTCCGCGTTTTCCTGGATTTCAGCAGCACGGTTACGCGTTTCTACTTCTATGGTCACAAGCGTATCTCGTTGGTCGTTATATTCTTGTGCTGTTGTTTGTAGCGCGTCATTCCGGCGGCGCAGTTCGTCGCATTCGGACTGAAGCGCTTCATATTGCTGCTGGAGGTCATGATATTGTTCGGTGTGCTGTTCTGCCTGTTGTTCTGCTTGTTTCAGGGTATCATCGCGCCCATCCAGCGCTGCTTTCGCCTGATTCAGTTCATCAGTGAGTTTGGCTATCCGGTTTGACAGCGTTTTATTTTCTGCGGATTTTTCATCGCATTTTTTTTGCAAATCCTTTTGTGCCGCAGCCGCTTCTTCTAATTTTTCGTTTAAATCATTGATTTCTTTTTTATGACTATATGCGGTTTCTTCGATGTATTTGAGGACATCGTCCCGGTGGAACCCGCCAAGCATGGCAGGGCGGAACCCGATTTCGGTTTCATTCATATGTGGAATCTCGTCCTTTCCTATTTGCTGCCGTCCGCATCTTTGTGCTTATTTATTTTCTCCTATTATATCAATCCAGCGCTCAAAATACAATACCAAATCCAAACCAAAGCTGGTCTTGCGCTGTTTATACCAAAGGGAAAACAATGCCTTCCTTCCCGCTTTAAGCTCACCCATCTCGCCTATGCGCCAGACTGATACCATCTTTTCTCCAAAACAAAAAATACAAAACATCAGCAAGCAACAACCAATTTGCCAAAAAGTCAAACGATGAAAAAAAAGGAGCTGTTTTTTTTACAGCCCCCTTTTTTATCGATATTTTTCAGCCCATATGGGCTGACCTGCCACAAGGGAGGCAGGCATATCTAATATTCGCTGGTTTGTGCTGCCACGGAAGTGCAGCTCGACGCTTTTCTGTTCCAATATGAACCTGCCATCTATCAGCAAATCCAGCTTTTCCAGCAAAGCGCGGATAAATGGGTCATCCATTGCAGTTAATTCCTCAAATGTATAACCGCTATACGCGGTTATATGCTTGCCGCGCGCTTTTAGCTGCGCGGCAAGCCATGACAGGGCTTCCGCCTGGCAAAAAGGCTCCCCGCCTGAAAAGGTAATACCTGAAATCCTATTGTCCAGTTCAGCAAGGATAGCTTCCGGCGGCACTTCTGTGCCGCCAGAAAAATCATGTGTCTGCGGGTTATGGCAGCCTGGGCAGTGATGTGGGCAGCCCTGCACAAACAAGGCATACCGCACGCCTGGGCCGTCTACAATGGATTCTGGCACGATGCCAGCAATCTTTAATGGTTTCATGCGGAACGGCTGTCCTCCATGATGCTGCCAACCTGGGTATCGTGCTTGACGCGGTCATGTTCTTCGGCGCGCTTGCCATTGTTAAACCGGTCAAGCGTGCCAACCAGATAACCTGTAATCCGGCGAATCCGTTCAAAGCCGATGCCTTCGCCAACAACTTCGACGCCATTTACTTCTGTTACCTTAAACTGCTTTGCCATCGTTTATCTTACTCCTTTTTTTCATGTTGCCCGTCATCCAATGGATTTGGTAGCCGGTCAGCTTCTTCTGCCGGGTCACCATGATATCCAATGGTCATACTATTCATTTGCTTATAAAGCCCTAATTTCCGCAATTTCACCAACGGGACGCCTTCGCCTTCGCGCCGCCCGCAGCGCGGGCAGGTGTCGCCAATGATACCGGTATAGCCACATACCGGGTCGCGGTCAATCGGGTGATTGATTGCGCCATAACCGATGCCAGTTTCTTTCATATAACGGACAATCTGTTCAAACGCTTCGAGGTTTTGCGTCGGGTCGCCGTCGAGTTCTACATAACTGATATGCCCGCCATTTGTCAGCGCATGGTAAGGGGCTTCGCGGCGGATTTTTTCAAACGCACCAATTGGGAAATAAACCGGTACATGGAATGAGTTAGTATAATAATCACGGTCGGTGACGCCATCAATGCGTCCATAGCGTTCGCGGTCGAGTTTGACAAACCGTCCGGATAAGCCTTCGGCAGGGGTCGCAATAAGTGAAAAATTCAAATGGTGCAGCTGGGAAGCACGATCCATGCGTTCCCGCATATGCCCAATGATCTCCAGTCCAAGGTTTTGTGCTTCTTCAGATTCGCCATGATGGGCGCCAATCAGCGCTTTCAGGCATTCTGCCAAACCAATAAACCCACAAGTTAATGTGCCATGCCCCAATACAGGACCTACAAGGTCATCCGGGTCTAACTTTTCGGAATCAATCCAAATGCCTTCACCCATCAGAAATGGGTAATTGCGTACTTTTTTCTGGCACTGGATTTTAAAGCGTGCCAAAAGCTGATCTATTACCAAATCAATTTTGCGGTCGAGGTCTTCAAAAAAGAAATTGATATCGCCGTGAGCACGGATTGCAATACGGGGCAAGTTAATGGAAGTAAAACTCAAATTGCCGCGCCCATTGACAATCTCACGGCTGGGGTCATAATGGTTGCCGATCACGCGGGTACGGCAGCCCATATAGGCACATTCGGTTTCAGGATGCCCCGGCTTATAATACTGGAAATTGTAGGGCGCGTCTAAAAATGAAAAATTCGGGAACATCCGCTTAGCGGAAACCCGCATAGCAAGTTGGAATAAATCATAGTTTGGCTCGCCGGGATTGAAATTTATGCCTTCTTTCACCTTGAAAATATGGATGGGGAAAATAGAAGTTTCACCATTACCAAGCCCTGCTTCGGTCGCAAGCATCAGGCATTCCATGGCAAGCCGCCCTTCGGCAGAAGTATCCGTGCCATAATTAAGGGAAGAAAAAGGAATTTGCGCACCGGCACGGGAGTGCATGGTGTTAAGGTTATGTACAAGCGCTTCCATTGCTTGGAATGTAGCGCGGCGGGTTTCTTTGACGGCATATTTGCGCACAAAGCGCAATACTTTATCTGCAAGGGGTTCTTCCATCTGTTCACAAAGCGCGGTGCGCACAGTCTGGTCAAAGCCGTTTTCCCCGGCGAAATCCGCCCATTTACCGGTTTCCTTTTCACAACGGCTGACCACTGCCTTGCTCATCAGCTCGCCATCTTCCTGGTCAAGGTAAATTTCCAATGCTTTGGTCAGATTATTGGTAAATGCGCGACGGAATGTCTTTTTGACGCCAGGCGCCATAGAATAATCAAAATTGGGTACACTTTGCCCGCCGTGCTGGTCATTTTGGTTGGATTGAATCGCGATACACGCCAACGCCGAATAGGAGCGGATATCATTGGGTTCGCGCAAAAAGCCATGCCCTGTGGAAAACCCATCGTGGAATAATTTCAGCAAATCAATCTGACAGCAAGTGGTTGTGAGTGTCAGGAAATCCAAATCGTGAATATGGATATCTCCTTCGCGATGGGCTTCGGAATGCCTGGGGTCAAGGATGAACATTTCATAAAACTGCTTGGCGCCCTCTGACCCATATTTTAACATCGTGCCCATTGCGGTGTCACCGTCGATGTTTGCGTTTTCACGTTTTACATCATTTTCAAGCGACGATTTGAAAGTTAAGTCCTCATAAACTTTCATCAGGCGGGTATTCATCTCACGCACGCGGGTGCGTTCATCGCGGTAAAGGATATATTTTTTTGCTGTGCGTGCATGGCCGCTTTTGACAAGAACCTTTTCCACAACATCTTGTACCTGCTCCACGGTCGGACAGGTCAATGAGGCAGCCTCTAAGGCGTTTTCGACCTGCCCTGCAAGGGCGGTAGCCATATCGTAGTCACGCCCGCCAGACGCCTGTGCCGCTTTGAAAATGGCGTCTGCGATTTTATCCGGCTCAAAGGCAACTGTCCGGCCATCGCGTTTGACGATCTGTTTTATCATTTTGCCGCACTTCACCTCCGATGAATATGCAAAATAGGTGTTCATAGAATTTTTACAAAATTTCGTGGGTACAGCTTGCCCACCGCACAATATATAGGGCATCAGGCAAGCTGTACTTAGTATTGTAGCCTGTTTCGACGGGCTTGTCAAGCGGGCTGAGCGGCTTTCGGCAGATTATACGAAAAGTAATATTGATTTTCTAAACAGCAGACAGTAGCCTTGTGATAATCTTGTGCATAAGCTGTTGACAAAGGCAAAAGGAGGATTTCGCTGTGAATAAATGTGTGTATAATATGTTGATGGAACCATGGCCAGAAGTCGGCGTGCAAAAACCAGACCGCGGGCTGGTGCGGATATTATTTGAGGTTTACGCGGGACAAGGGGGCGAACTTACTAATATTATGCAGTATTTTTATGACAGTTTACGGGCACAGCAGGCGGGTGAAACTGAAATTTCGGATTTATTTGCGTGTGTATCCCAAACTGAAATGTTACATTTACGCAAGTTAGGGCAGCTTATCCTGCAATTTGGCGGTGATCCGCGGCTGCTCAGCTACCGGGGCAACCGGGCATTTTGGTGGTCATCGGGCTATGTAAACTATGGTGGGGATCTCCGTGCGATGCTGCGCCGAGCCATTGCAGGGGAACGGCAAGCCGTGCAAACCTACCAGCAAATTGCCGGTCGTATGGAGGGCGCACCCAAAGCGTTAATGGAACGCATTGTGCAAGATGAAGTGCATCATATTGAATTATTCCAGCGCACATTGAGTGAGCTAGAATAATTTCACCGCCAGCGGGAAATATTAACATAGCACCCCCTACGCGGGGCGCGGTCCGCCGCGGACAGCGCCAGAGGGGCATTGCCCCTCTTGACTCCCATGATACAAGCTTTTTTGATAAAAAAGCTTGCTTTGGATAGGTGAATGGGGTTATGATAAAGGAAATTAGAAAACAGGAGGAATAAACAATGTCACAAGATCCAAGATTTGTTGTATGCAGCCATTGCGGCAATTTGGCAGGGTTAATCCATGACGCTGGCGTCCCGATGATGTGCTGTGGACAAAAGATGGAAACGCTGGAACCAGGCAGCACAGATGCCGCCCAAGAAAAACACGTGCCGGTTGTCACTGTGGATGGGGACAAGGTAACAGTTTGTGTTGGTTCAGCGGCACACCCGATGCAGGAAGAGCACTCTATTTCATGGATTTACTTGCAGACCGCCAAAGGCGGCCAGCGAAAAGCATTACTGCCAGGCGAAAAGCCGGAAGCCGTTTTTGCGCTGTATGATGATAAGCCTGTAGCGGCTTATGCGTATTGCAATTTGCACGGTTTATGGCGCACCATTCTCTAAAAAAACAGCAGCAGCCGGACAGTTTTTTCACTGTCCGGCTGTTTTGCTGCCGCCATAAACTTATCATCCACGCCGTTTTTTTTATATTGCCATCAGAATTATTCCAAATTCAGTTTTCGGGAAAGAATGCGTTCGGTGCCAAAAAAGAATACTGCAAGCTGTACCAAACTAAGAAACAACATCCCAAACAAGAGAATGCACATACCAGTGTGATATGCCTGTACATAGCTCATACGTCCAAGGATTTGCAGGATGCCAAAACCATCAGTTTCTCCAATCAGAATCATCAGCAGCCCACCAATAAAGCTAAACACCATATTGATTGCGATATATGCCGCTACAGACATTAAGATACGGTGTTTATGCGCCAAATGCCCAATTGCCATAGCGCAGTACATTTGGTAAAGGCTTGAAAGCCCACTGGCAATGAGAACAACCAGCAACAGTAAACCATAAAATGGCCAGCCGGGAACTGCCTTGCTTAGTGCTTTGAAAAATTGTACCCAGCCTTGGAAATCAAATAAGCCGCTTATCCAACTGATTCCAGAAAGGCCAATCGCCAAGATAAAGATTGAAAGTACCGCTGTAATGGTGCTCAAAATAGACATGACAAATGCCGCAATGCCTTTTGCTGTGATAAGCTGCCAGGTTTTCACCGGCAGGGTGAACATCAAATAACCTTCATCGCAAAGCAAGCCTTTATAAAACCGCTGTAAAATGACAACCATTGTCAGCACAAACAGCGCCACCAACACAGCAAAATATGCAAACCCAACCACAAGCTGCATCAGACCTAAAATCCAATATAGTATCGTGCCATCAAAAATCTGGATATCGTTGTTTGTGAAAGGACCAGAAGAAAGCCCCAAAGATACGGCATTAATCAGCGATACCGCAATGACTGCCAAATAAATCGGCAATAAAGTCCGCATAATGGACTTAAATTCATATTTGCAAAGTTTTTTTAGCATTAGGAATATGCCCCCTTTTTCTGTCAAACGCCATAGGCAAAAATCTCACGGAATAACTGATCCACGGATTTCCCTTCATTCTCACGGATATTATCAACGGTATCATGCCGCACGACTTTGCCATTTTGCAGGAAAATTGCCTCATCCAATACCCGTTCAATATCCGCAATCAAATGGGTAGAAAGCATTACGGTGCCATCTTCATTATAGTTTGTCAAAATGGTGTTCAGGATAAAGTCCCGTGCAGCAGGATCTACCCCAGCAATGGGTTCATCCAGCAAATACAGCATGGCTTTGCGACTCATGATGAGGGCAAGCTGTGCTTTTTCACGTGTGCCTTTTGACATGGTTTTAATGCGGTCATTTGGTCCAATGGATAATGCCGAAAACATTTCCATTGCCTTTTTCCGGTCGAAATCGCTGTAAAAATCCGCAAAAAAATCAATCAAGTCGCAGGTTTTCATCCAATCGGCAAAATACATCCGGTCAGGCAGATAAGAAATCACACTTTTGCTGTGTACCCCTGGTGCAGCGCCATCAATTTGCAGCATCCCCAAAGTTGGCTGGATCAGCCCACAAAGCAATTTGATAAAGGTTGTTTTCCCCGAACCATTTGGTCCAAGCAAACCAACAATACGTCCGCTGCCTATGGTTAAATCAATATGGTCGAGGGCAGGTTTCACGCCATAAACCTTGGTAAGCCCCCTTGCAACAATCAGTTGTTCATTCATGATATTTCCTCCTTCCACTCGGCAAACAATGCCCGTGCCTGTTCTTCTGTATAGCCAAGTGCCCGCATAGAAGTTAAAAACTCCTGTATGCGCCCCCGAGCGAGTTCATGCCGCACCTGCTGTATGAGGGTTAATGCTTCGGTCACTGTGCGCCCAGCAGTTCTGCGGGTTTCCACCAACCCACGGTTTTCCAGTTCGCTGAGTGCCCGCTGCATGGTATTGGGATTAACACCGGCTTCCGCCGCCAGTGTCCGCACCGCCGGAACGGCTGCCCCTGGCGCATATGCACCGGATACAATGCGCAAGGTAAGCTGTTCTGTTAGCTGAATCCAAATCGGGCGATCCTCGGTGAATTTCCATGCCATAACCATTCCTCCTTTGTTGTATCATTGTACTAAGTGCTTGATACAATAATACAATCATACAATTGATTTGTCAAGCATTTTTCAAAAAAATTTTTCCTGCCGCAAAAAACTTTCTAATTTTTTTTGGAAATGAAACGCATAAAATTAGCACTTTCTGAATCCAGGATTCCCGAAAGTGCTAATTTTTTTGCAAAAACTTAAAAATGATATCCGCAGAAACCGCGCAGCAACGCAGAAACGGAAACCAGCCGGGGGCGGCGGCGTCAGACTGGTAGAAGTGTCTAGGCGCCGCCGCCGCTCAGCCCAAAAGCCCCCATCCGCAGGCACCATGCGAACACCCACGGCGGAAAGAGCTTCATGCCGTCCCTCAAATCCAAACTATCACACAAACGATAAACGTTTCGTAAAACTCACCACAACTCCTACATTCCCAACCATTTCGCAAACACCCTGCACCAAAACCTATTGTCATATGCCCGCATGAACAATCCAGCCCGGGTAGCCATTTTCCCCGACTGGGGAAAATGGCGTAGGGCTGACGCAAAGGAGGGATGAGAGAGTCCAGAGAGGGAAGGGAACCATGGGTTTCCCTTCCCTCTTTGGCACCGTCTGTGTAAGACTCTTAGCGGTTCATGAAGTTGTAGAAAATAATTGCAAGCTGTCCGCGGGTTGCAACGGTTTTTGGCAGCAATTTGCCATCTGTGCCGCCGCGTACCAGCCCTAAGCCTTGCGCAATCGCGGCATAACCGCGGTCTGCTGCTGGAATATCTGTTGCGTCAGTAAAGGTGCAGGTAAAAATATCCGGGATTTTTGCTGCCTGACCATAAGTCGACATATCAAGAATTGTCTTTATCACTTCCATTCGGGTGACAAGTGCAGTCGGGTTGCGTTGTTCGCGTTTAATCATACCCAATTGAATCGCATACTGATATAAGCGGTTGAGTTCATCTTCATTCGCTAAATCGTAGTATGAACCATTTGCCGAAACCAGCAGCGCCAACATATCCGCTTGGGTGAGTTCTTTTGCCTTGTCAAAAATACCGCCTTTGTAACCAATCCCAAGGTCTGCTAATGCCATAATTTCTTTGTCATCAGCAGCAACATCGGTGTAGGTAATCTGGTCTTTTTCGGCATAGCTTTGACGCAGGGCTTTGCCGGATTTTGCATCCACGCCATAAACACGCCCGCTGTCTTTATCATATTGATAAGCAAGCATCAATTTTTCCGTATAACGGATTTGTGAAGCATCTACCGTTGCCGCATAACCAAGAACAACCGGATGGGCTTTCTGCCAGCTTTCCAGTGCGGCATCCATATCAATAATACCCTCTTGGGAATCAAACTGCATATCTTCATCCCAAGCGCTTTCAAGCTGAATCAAGGTGCCGTCTGCTTTGTCGAATTTCATCGCATAATAGTTTTCTGGGCAGGCAACCGATTGTTCCTGACGTTCCAACAGAACAAAGCCATTCCAAGCTCGGTAGCCTTCTTCCTTGTACAAAGAAACCTTTTCCACATGGTCTGGGAAGTATTTTTTCAGGAAATCCTGTGCTTTTGTTTGTGCCGCTTCTGCTTCCAACTCTTTTTGTTCGCCGTTTTTAAATCCGCTTACGCTTTTCAGATCGCCAGTTTTGGCGTCCACTGAAATGAATTTATAATCATAAGCTTCTTTTTTGCCAGTGTTATAGCTCAGCCGGCAGGTATAGGTATCCTTTACCTTGTTGTATGAATAGTTAGAATCTGCCAGTGTATAGCCAGCAAGCCCCAGTTCCGGCATCGAACGGACACGGGAATCAATCTGCTGTACTGTCATCACATCTTTCAACTTATCCAGTCCGCTGATTTCCGCTTCGCTGAGCGATTTCCGTGCATAGTTTTCTTCTGGTGCTGCGGCTGCATCGTTCGCACTGCCGCCAGATACGCCCGCTTCTGCGTCTGCCGTAAAATAATTCCGTTCCAGCTCGCTAAGGTTCATCAGCTTGCCGCTTTTTGCGTCAACAACCCGTTCATCCGAATCAACTGGTACATATTGTAGTGAAGCCTTTTTGGTTTCACCCTTTTTGGGTTCTTTGTTCTGATGATTTGGGTCACTGGTGTAAATCAGGCGGAGTTTGCCCGCGCTGCGCAAGGTGGATTGTGCCTCTTCTGACTGCACAGAAGGCGTTGCCGATGGCACGCCGCCAATATAAGCGCTGCTGTCCGCACGCCAGAAATTCCGGATGCCTGTGCTGTCTATCCACATATTGCCGTTTAATGGAGAAGGTATCCCATTCAACTTGATATCAAACGATACGCTGACTTCCTGTCCCGAACGGGAAAGAGCATCCTCTTCAATCTGTACCGTTTCGCCACTTGTCAGCACCTTGGAGAGAAACTCCTGCGCCATTTGCTTAGCTGCCGCATTGCTGATTTTGGGCAGCGCCGGTGAAAAACCATGCTGGTTAGGATCTTTTTCATCGCTGTTTTGAGAATAGCGCAGCACTTTGCCCTGTTCCGTCGCCTGAACACTCAGGCTTTTGCCTTCTGTTTCATTTGACCAGTACAATTCCCATGTGCCCACATTCCATTCCTGATAATATTCACTTTGGAAATCGGTGTATTCATCCCCGATATTGAACAGGGCTTTCACTTTGCGCGTAACCGCTTCTGCTTGTGTATTCATCCCGCTGTCCGCCGCAAAAGCAGCAGGCAGGGTGCTTGCCATAAGCGCCCCAGATAAAAGCAGTGCAATTATTTTTTTCATGTTCATCACTCCCAATTTATAATGTCCGGTATAATACCCTTTGTTTATATAGACGCAAAGGCTAACGCAAAGGTTCCCTGCTTTTTAAGAAATTTTCTGAAAATTTATTTCTTGTGCCTTGCTGGCGTTTTTTCTGAATGAAAATGCCCAAAATGCCTTAAAATCTGCTTGCATATCCGGTGTTTGGTTGTTATAATAGTGTTAATGTCCCATGTGTTCCGGAGGGTATTTTCCCCGATGTCTGGCTGTAATCGGGAGAGCTTTTCCATGGGGCGTTTTTTTATTTTAAAAAAGGAAAGGAAGTTGGAACATGAAGGCACATACAAGATTACTTTCAGCATTGTTAGCAGCCTCCATGCTGTATTCCGCTGCGCCGCCCATTTTTGCACACGCGGCAGAACCGACCCAAAAGGCGGCAGACAGCGCCGCTGCCACAGGCAGCATTTCCGCCACTTTGCGGCTGGATTATGACCAATCCCATAAAGTGCTGGAAACACATAATGTAACCGCTCAACTATCTAAGAATGGTATACCAGTGGTTTCTATGTCCCTTGCAGAGGCAAAAACCCAAACCATTGGAGATAATTGTACCAGCACTGTAACTTTTCGCAATGCGGAGGGCGGTGAAATTGATTTTTCATCTACCCCGCTTGCCAAACTTGCCTATATTGATGTTGTCATTGATGGGCTGCCCGCGGAAAACGGCTATAAGCTGGAGTTTATCGGTGCAGGCTATAAACCCTTTACCATTGATCCTATAAACCTGGATTCACATTCCCAGCATTATGTTTTCGGCACCGGTGACGAAACCTTTACCCTTGGCGACCTCAACGAAGATGGGCAAATTGATGGAGCTGATGTTGAAGCGATAACCAAAGCACTTGGCAAGAAAAGCAATGCCGATATCCAAAAATACGACCTCAATGGCGATGGTGATATTGACATTATTGATCTGGCTTATGTCAACCACAGCACTGAAGCCTATGGCGATAAAGAACAATATCTAACAAGCGCAACCAATCTCCAAATAGATGCTAATGCGTTTGATGCTTCTGTTGTATCGGCTGGTGATGTGCAGCAAATGCTTAATGGCAATGGCAGTGTTTCCTTCCAGCCTAAAGCCGGTGCAGGCACCATTGACATTGAAATCCCATTGGTAAATGGAATCGAATCCGAAGAAATCCGAATTGCGACCCCAGTTGGCGCCAATGAGATTAAAAATGGCAAAGTCATCATCGAAACCACAGCTGGTGAACCAATTGAATACACGATTCAAAACAGTTTGCCGGTTGGGATGTATGCCATGCCCCGCGACGCACAAAACAGTGTCATTGTCATTAACCTTGGCAGACGTGTACCTGTTAAGAAAATTACCATTTCTGTCACCCAGACAGAAAGCGGCTTTGCTACCGTGGAATCTATCCAATTTTTACAGGATATTGTCCCAGAAAACCCACAGCCAAAGAATACCAAGGTAAAAGGGCTGACCGCATTGCCCGGTCATGAAGAAATCACCCTAAAATGGGGCGAACTGCCCAATGTAACCGGTTATAAGGTGGACTATTGGGAAAAAGATAAACCATCTGAAACAAAGCAGCTTTCCACAGATAAAACCCGTTTCACCATATCCGGCTTAAAAAATGACATCACTTATACATTCAAAGTGACGCCTGTTAATGACGCATGGACAGGTGACCCCACAGAAATTGACGCAACCCCCAAAGCAAGCAAAGCGCCAAACCGCGTTGATATGGTAAATGTCACAGAGGATGATGGTTTATTAAAGCTATCCTGGAAAAAGGCGGAGAACGCGATATATTATAAAGTGTTCTATACCGACCAAGAGAATGCTGCTGTATCCACATATCAGCAAGCAGGTGAACAATTATCTGTTACAAACACAACCATTACCGGCTTGGAAAATGGAAAGGCTTATTATTTATATGTTATTGCTGGTAATCAGGTTGGCGAAAGCGCACCTTCCAACATCGTAACCGGCACGCCAAAAGCCGTAAATTACGATATGCCGGAAGGTATCCCGATTAATGCTTTATTGTCAAATGAGAAAATTGAATCCATTAAGTTGGGCGACCCGAATAATGTTTCAACTGAATATAATGGTACATTCAAACCAGAACACTTAATTGACAGGGATTGCAAGACCCATTGGACTACACGCAACTGGTCTGGTAATGAACACGTGATTTGCACCTTTACAGAACCCGTATCTTTAAGCGCTGCAATTTGGGTTCCCCGTTTAGACGGCACCTATAAAAATGATTTGCGCGCATATAGCATACAGGTTTGGTTTGAAGACGAAGATTTAACGAAAAAAGGTCATTTGTTGGTACCAAACCCGCTTGCTGGTGGCATAGATAATAATGGCGGCAGCAACGGTAGTGATGTTTGGACTTGGCCAAATGTCCGCAATAACCCAGGTACAACAGGGTTTGCTGTATTGCCGTTTACACCAACAGAGGGGATTAAACAAATTAGTGTTGCTGTGGAACAGCGTGACTATTTGTTAGTCAGCCTTTCTGAGCTTATGTTCGTTGAATACGACAAAGAAAATGATTTACAAGGCAAAATTAACAGCCTGTTTACAGATACATTGCATACACAATTAGCAGCCGGCGTCACAGCCGAACAGATTACCGCGCTGCGCACCGAACTGAATGCCAATAAAGACAATGCTTATTATCTGAATCCAGGTTTGATGGAAGACGAAATCAATCTGGCGGAAGAACTGCTTACTGGTTCCAGCAGCGGCGTCATTTTGAACAGTGTTGAATCCCGCAAAACCACAAAAGATAACGAGTATGGTCAGGGTGGCAGTCTCTTACAACCGCTTGGCGTGACTGCAAAAAAAGGCGATAAAGTAACCATTTATGCGGAAGGGATTCCAGACGGCGAAAAACTCACAGTTTATGCAACTCAATTTTATGCGGA
>ERZ777306.3844-NODE-3844-length-14832-cov-72.514583_pt1 | contig 14832 bp, 9 predicted proteins | sample MGYA00374966_ERZ777306 | MGnify/ENA primary metagenome ERZ777306 (study PRJEB29329, sample SAMN06343882) | mouse gut metagenome | isolation source: Mouse cecum | place: Austria: Vienna | collected 2014-11-15 ...
AATAAAGTGCAAAAAACAAAACCGACAGCATTGAATCCAATTCAGTAGCTGTCGGCTTTGCCATCTATCGTAATCCAGTGAAAGTACGCCGTGAGGCATACATATAAATAGGTTCAGCCACCATCGACTCCTTTGAGCCGGAGGATTGTGCCGGGTTCTCGACCCGCTGTGATTGCTGTGGCTGCTCATCCCGCTTGACTTCCTCGCCGTCTTTTTCATCGTGTTTAGGGGCAAGTTCGGCGGTAATCTTGCGGTCGAGGGCGGCAAGTTCGGATTTCAACGCCTTTAACTCATCCTCTTTGCCCCATGTCTTGGCGACGATGCCTTCGAGAACTGGAACATCGGCCTTGAGTTTGGCCGTGCGTTCCTCGTACTGGGCGATTATGCCGGGGATTTTCTCCAGAGCGTTGACGAAGTTCATGCAGGCGGCATGTGTGTCGCTCATGGCAATGAAGCCGTTGTTGAACTTGTATTTGTAGTTGCCTTCGACAACAAAACGGTTCTGGATGCCTTCTCTGCCGTCAACGACCGTCCGCTCCGATATTATGCTTATCGGGAAGCCATAGACCTCGCCGACACGGACGTATTTACCGTGGGTGTCGGTCGTGCGAGCCAATCCTTGCAGGTAGATGCCCATGTTCTGCTCATCCTTATACTTACAGTCGTCAAGGACAAGACTGTTGACCGGATTGCCGTCCTTGTCTCGCTGAACAGCAGACTGATACTTGGCAGCGTCTTCCTTCATCCGTGCGATAGCCGCCTCATTGTTGGCGATGTCGTGGCTGATGGTCTGGAGTCTGAAACGGGAGTCTCCGATGCCCTTGTTGAAGGATTTGCGCTCACTCTCCAATGCCGCTATGCGCTTTTCGAGTTTCGCTTTATCCAACAGGTCGGTGTTACCGCTGAGTATAGCCATGTATTCCGAGAAGTTCATGCCGTTCTTCTCATCCATCGAACCCTCGTCAATGGTTCTGGCTCCCATAGCACCGGATTTCAACTGGGCAATGAAAGTAGCCTTGCAGTGAAGAAGATTGAACTTGTAGGAGTCCAGCGACTTCTCGACAGCATAGATGATTACATCCACCTTGTTATCAGCATACAACTTGGCAATCTCGTTGCCGGCTCGTATCGCACGGCCCTCACGTTGTTCAAGGTCACTCGGTCGCCAGGGGCATTCGAGTTCATGGACCGCAACCGCTCTGCGCTGGGCGTTCACGCCTGTGCCGAGCATGGTTGTCGAACCGAACAAAACTCTGACATCACCGCTGTTCATAGCCTCGATGACAGCCTTTCGGCTACGTTCCGTCTTACACTCCTGAATGAAACGTATCTCATGCGCCGGGATACCATAATCCTCAATCAGCTTGCGCTTGATTTCGGAATAGACATTCCATTCGCCGGGCTTGTATGTGCCGAGGTCGCTGAAAACAAACTGTGTACCTTTCTGCGCGTCGTATTTGCGGTAGTATTCGGCAATCATCTTGGCGCAATGGCTGGCCTTGTTGTTCGGATCGTCGCCGTATGAAGGGTCAACGAGCCGGAGGTCAAGAGCCATCTTGCGGGCATAGTCCGTGGCAATGAGCATCTTCGCTTTTTCCTCGGTGTCAGACAATGGCGCCCTGCCGAGTATCGTGGCATCGCCACTCTCGGCAAACTTCATCAGTTTCTCGATGAAAGCCTCCTGCGCCGGTGTCGGAGGGATGTTGTGAAGAATCTCACGTTTCTCCGGCCGGTCAACACCTACATCCTCGGCGGTACGATAGTCCGTTATCTCGTTGTAGAATGCCGCCAGTTCCGGCACCTTGATGAAGTAGCGGAAACGCTCCTTCTGAATCAAGTTGTTGGTGACGGAAAACTCGAAGTCGGTTGTCTTCTTGGCGAAGATAGCCGCCCATGCGTCAAAACTGCGGATTTCCTGCCGCTCCAGCTCATTCGGTCGTAGATACTTGAAGAGCAAATACAGTTCAGTCAAAGAATTGGAGATTGTCGTGCCACTGAGAAAGGTCGCCCCTAGGTCTTTGCCTGTACGTTCCTGAATGGTGCGTATAGCATAGAGAAGATTGAGGGAGCGTTGGCTTCCGTCGGCGTTGCCGAGACCGGCGACACGGGTGTGACGGGTGTTGAACATCAAATTTTTATAGTTCTGAGATTCGTCAACGAATATGTGGTCGATACCCATCTGTTTGAAGTCCACCACGTTGTCGCGGTTCTGCTCCATCTGATACTGGATGGTGGCAATCTTGGCGGTAAGATTCTCCTTGCGCTTGATAAGACCTTTCAGCATGGCGCGTGACACGTCATGCCCCTGCTGCCTGACAACTTCAAGGTTCTCCTCCACGCTGTCAAGTTCCGCCTGAAGAATCTCCTGCTGGATTTCGGGCGACTGCGGTATCTTGCCGAACTGGTCGTGCGACATTATAATGCAGTCATAGTCGTTGTTCTTCATTTTATTGAAGAACGCCACACGGTTGTCCGCCTTGAAACTCTTTTCATCGGCATAGAGAATCCTCGCGTTGGGATAGGCACTATGGTATGTCATGGCAATTTCTGCCACATTCGCCTTCATTCCGATAATCATCGGCTTGTGGGCAAGTCCGAGACGTTTCATCTCATGTGCCGCCATACACATTATCAGTGTCTTGCCGGTCCCGACTTGATGGTCACAGATGCCGCCGCCGTTCTGCAACAGCATCCACACACAATCCTTCTGCGACTGATACACGGAGTGTATGCCGTAGCGGTCTCCGAGCATCTTCATATTGAGGTCGGGGAACGTCTGGTGGCTGCCGTCATACTGCGGACGCACAAAGCAGTTGAACTTGCGGTTGTAGAGGTCAGAGAGTTTCTCCTTGAACTCAGGCGACTGCGCTTCGAGCCAGTCGGCAAAACCGTTGCGGATTTCGTCGATTTTGGTATTGGCAAGCTGAATCGCCTCGCTGTCAGGCACCTTGATATCGTGGCCGTTCTCATCCTTTCCGGCAGACTTCTTGATGTCGGGGACGGTGTTGTGCAGGGCGTGTTTCAGAAGGCTTATGCCGTCGTATGTGCGGTAATAGCCTCTGACGCAGAATTCCTCCCATATCTTCATGTTCTTGCGTGGCGCGTCACATGAATACTCGTCCATCGAGGATGAATAGGCAATCTTTATGTCGGTGCCATACAGATTGCTCATGTAAGCGGAGTATATGCCGGTGGGTATCCACCTCTCGCCGAAATTGAAGTCAAGTTCGGCGAAAGTGATTTTTCGCGGGGTGGCTTCTTCAAGTGCTTTGAGAGAATCCTGCGCCATAGCGATATATGGCTCGATGCCGTCATATCCGGGGAAGTTTTTGATACGTTCTTCTTCGCGGTCAATCCATGCCTTGACATCCTCGGCTTTCTGCACCACGTTTCCGGCGATAAACCTGTCCTTGATTTCATAATTCTCCACCAGAGGGTTATAATATATGTGTCCCTCCAGACTCTGAATCAGATTTTCCTCGGACATATCCACTAATCCGGTCATATAGTCCAGATTGACGGCACCGAACTTGTTGAGCGATGCAGATAACGCCTCCATAGGAGTATCGACACTTGTCAGTTCATCCACAGCGAATGAAACAGGATGATCGAAGATGTCAGCCTTGACAAACCTACCGTTCTCGCCGCGCTCCAATGCCAGTGCGTCACGCCCATTGGCGTCCATGAGGATAAATCTCACATTCTGTTTCTCGTTGAGATTACCGTATTTCTCCACAAACTCATCATAATACTGATTGAGGTGTTCGCGCAGCTCGGCACTTGCCTCGTGCGTTTCAGCCTCGTAGTTGTAGAGTTGCTGGTATGTCTCCGACAGGGTGACATAGAGCATGGCGCGTTTCGCCTGTTCCGGCTTCAACTCCAACGGATTGAATGTTGCTCCGTTCTTGCGGACTTCCGAGAGGAATCCGACCATGCCGTCCTGAACGACCATACTGCCGTTATGGTGGAAGAACTGAATGTCCTCCGAGAAAGGACGGGGAGACATATCCCTTTCGACAGGCTCCGGCTTTTGTGGAACCACTCTTGGCTGTCTGCCGGGTATGAAGTCGCCTTCGGTTCTTTCAATGACGGTGCCGCTTTCGTTGATAGTCTCGCCATTTGCAGCGGCTTGTTTGGCGGCTTCTTCCGCCTCACGTTCCAGACGCATTTCTTCAAGCTGGCGGTGGGCAATAGACATCATGGTTTCGTAGAATCCATTGATGGGCGGATTGTCCTCCCAGTTAAGAGAGCCATAAAACTCCAGCTCCTTTTCATTGAGCGGACGGAATTTCTTTACGGGTATGTCCTTGACTTCGACACTCGGTTTCGGCTTGGGGGCATCCTCAGCCTGTTTCGGCTGACGGCGGGGTTTGCCGATAGGCTCCAATTCGCCGAAGAGATTGTAGGCAAACAGGCGAGGGTCGGGATTATCGGTGTAATCAGGACTGCCGTCGGTCTCTATATCCTTGGCTGGTTCCATTTTTGATGAATCAACAGGAGCGGGGGCAGGCTTTGGTTCCGGCTCAGGCTCCGCTTTTGGAGGCTGATTGGGTGTAACCGTTTCAACCACCTTCTGCTTAGGTGTCTTTTTCAGCTTCGGGTCTTCCAACTGTTCGCAGATTGCCACACGTTTGCCGGCCCGCACAAGTTTGGGCAGATATGTGTCAAGAGCATGATGCGGAAAGCCAGCCAATTCAATATAATTGTCCCTGCCGTTGGCTCTGCGGGTCAAAGTTATACCTAATATTTCCGAGGCTGTCACGGCATCCTTGCCGAATATTTCATAGAAATCACCCACACGGAAAAGAAGTACAGCATCAGGATGTTTCTTTTTCATCTCCTGATACTGTTGCATCAGAGGTGTATTGGTATGGCTCGACTTTTTTTCAGCTCTTGGAACTTCCACCTTCGCATCCTGCTTGGGTGTAGGAGTTGGCGTAACAGGGTCAGGTGTAGGCGGCTTAATGCCTTTGGAATTATACAATTCCAGATTCAGGCGCAGGTGCAACGACTCGTCGAGTGCCTTACGCAAGTCTTGTGCAATGCCATCGACACCTCCGTCATGGTGGTACACGATAGCAGGTTTGCCATACTGGTCATTGCCAACCTTGGCGTCGGTGCATATAACATTCTGCGGAAACGCCTGAAAGAACTTGTTGCCTGGCACTTTTGTACCCCGGTCAACTACCGATTGAATGAAAAACTCTTCATCAGCCGACAAAGACTTCTTTTCGGTGTGCTTCTGGAAAATAATCAGGTCAGAGCCGACATCTGTTCCAGCATTTTCGCTGAACGTATTGTTGGGCAGACGCAGAGCCGCCACAAGGTCAGCCTTTTTCACAAGCTCCATTCTTATGAAAGGCGAAGCGGCGTTCATTACACCCTGCGATGTGATAAAGGCAATCAGGCCTCCTTCTCTCACTTGGTCAAGACCTTTGAGAAAGAAGTAATTGTGCAACGACTTGGAAGCCTGACGATAGCCAATCTCCTTGCTAACGGCATAAGCCGGGTCTGCAACCGCGAAATCTCCGAAAGGAACATTGGAGGCAGCAACATCAAAGTAACCGTTGAAGTCACTCTCAATCTTCTCGAACCTCTCTATGCGTGTCAGCATTGACGGGTGCAGGGCTGACAAGATTTTACCGGTGAGCAAGTCCTTTTCGTAAGCCAACACCTCGGCTCCGGGGTATCTGTCATTGCGCAGGAAAGAGTCGATAAACGCTCCCTGTCCGGCAGACGGTTCAAGAAAACTTTTTATCTCTACACCCTGATATTTAAGCGCATCGGAAATAGCATCAACAATACGGTTGTCGGTATAGAATGCTGTCAGCGTTGACGCCTTCAACGACTCCATATAGCGGTTAAACTCCTTATCATCACGAGAATAATCGTGAATCAGCCGACGCAGCTCTACCGTAGGCGCGAACAGTTCAATGTCGCTCTTGCTCCACTTGGCGGCATCCGCCAGTTCATTGGCATCGTTGAGAATACACTTCAACCCACCGAATCCGGCATACTTGCGCAGCACTGCAATCTCCTCGGCAGTCTGCGCCCCGCGCCCCTTGACACCGAGACTAAACGCCATCCGTATCGCCTCGATGTTGTCGCGCATTGTTTGTAGTCTATTGTAACTCATTGCGGTATTGTTCTAAAATGTCCGCAATGGTACCCGCTAACTCGTTCTGTAGCCTCGGGTAATCTTCTCTGCTGAGGAAGTCCCCGTTGACTTCATACTTGTCAAGTATGGCGTTGACGTAACGGAGTCCGAGCAGTAATTCTGCCCACTCAATTTTTGCTTCTTCAGTCGGCAGGTCGTTGTGGAACAGTTCTTCAAGGAGGTTGAATATCACATCCCAACGGGACACATAGTGACCTTCGAGAAGAACACGCATGGCGAGTTCCTCGGCTACGGACTGACTGCGCCCTTCGAGGATAAGGTGGGTCATGGTCTTATATGCTTCGCCGGCGCGGGTATTGATAAACTCTGGGTCTGTTAATTCGGGAAAGCGGTGGTCACGTAGGTGACCGTAGAGATAGGCTGCGAAATAGTCCATCTCATTTTCATGAGATTGTTTCATTATGGTGGGGAATTTAGTGGTTTGCCGAAATCCTGTTTGCTTAAAGTGGTGTATGGTAGGCATATAAGCAAAAGGACACCGGGTTCCCGCCCGATGTCCAACCACTAAATCCACGTCAAAAATGAAACAAAAACATTATATGACGTTGAATCAAGTGCAAAGATACAAAATCTTCGGGACATTCGGGAGGAGTTATTGATATTTTAGCTGATTTTCAAGCCTCTTAACCCGCTTTCTTGTGGGATTTACGCTTCTTGCGGGCTTTCTTCTGAAAATCATTCTCGTCGGGGGTGAAGGCCTCGATGACTCGCTTCACGATGAGGTTGTAGAGTTTTTCCTCGTCACGGCTGAGGTCGGTGGGATGCAGCCCGGTCGTGACTATGCCATGACCGTTATAGGGCGTTTCGCCATTGTGGAAGGTGTTGCGGGTGCTGAGCCATCCCACTTCTTTAGCCATCCGGCCGTAGCAGGGGTTGTGTTCCAGCACACGGAAGTCACGACGCATGGAGTCATAAACATTGCCGGGGATGCCGTTCTGGTAGAGGTAGGGGTATGAGATCAGCCCTTTGGCGTAAAGTTTGTGGGCGATGAGGAACGTCGGCTCAAAATCGTAGCCGAGTTCCATAGTGGCATCCATCCACAGGGTGACCATGTTGTGAAGAGTCTGACCCTTCACGATATTCAGTTCCACGTCGCCGCTTTCATCGGCTGATTCGTTCTCAGCCGATTCGATGTCGAGGTCTTTTCCTGCGGCCTCGGAATTGGCTTTGAGAAAAAAATTCACGAGTTCCTCCGCGAGCCATGCCTCATGCTTGTCGGGAGAATATGTGCCGTTCTCGACAGCCCGGATGATGATGGGCTTACGCAGACGTGGAAGCCATGCGCGGCGCACAGTCACCGGCATACGGAGATACCAGTACAGGTTCAGGAACGCCAGTTCTCCTTCGAATGTGGGTTCCATGGCGTTGACGACGACATTGCTTTTTGCCCACAGCGTCTTGATTACGGAGAGTTGGGCTTCGTCGGCTTTCGACTTCTCCCAGCCGAGCAGCGCATCATAGTTGCGCATCCTGAAATTGAAGTGGTGCGCGTACATCTGGCGCATGTCCTGACCGGAGTTCATGACGAACTTTTCGCCATGCTTGTATTCGGATTCGATGATTTCGCCGTTGGTCCATGTCACGGCATAGCCGTTGCCATGATAGTAGCCTTCGAGTTCGGAGGTTGCGCCGATTGCGCGGGCAATGGTCTCAGCCATGAAACGGTTGGCGGTTACGACTGTCACGAGTGTCTTCTTTGTCATATTTGAAATGTTTTTATTGTGAGTTGGGAATTTTGAGACGAAAGCGTCGGGAGGTTCCGGACCCTCCCTAGGCGTTTCATCCGCGTGGGTTCAGTGGTTGTGGATTATACTCTGCTGTGGGAATCAGAGTCGCGGGCCCTTTGGCTTACGCTGCTGCTTTTGCTGGATTTCGTCCTTCGGCTGGGTCTGTCCCTTGGTCAGAGGGTCGGTGATGTTCTTCGTCTCCTCGTTGGTGAGACCGTCGTTGTTCACCGCCTTCTGGGTGCGGGATTCGTCGGCGACCTTGACACGCGGGTCATTGAGCGATGTCACCGGACGCTGTTTCTCCTTGTCGAAGTACAGATAGACAGTGCAGGGCTGTCCCTTCTCATCGACCATGTTGTCGAGCTTGGCGACACGCCCGTTGGCGTAGTCTTCCTTCTGCTGTTCGGTGAGCGGAATCTTGTTCCATTGTCCGAGAGGCTTGATGCTGCCGTCTTTGAGTGTCCAGTTGGGTTTCCTCTCAGCCTTCTTTTCCGAAGCCTCGGTCGAAACGGATTCGCCTTTGCCTTCTTTCTTGGCTTCGGCGGCACGCTTTGCCTGCTCCACCTTCTCATACCAGTGTATGCCGTTGGGTACAAATTCGACAGCCTTGCGGTCGACATTGTACTGGAGTATTCCCGTGCGGGTCTTTCCATCGCGGCATACCACCTCTTTGGGGGGCAGGGGAAGACCTTTCTTCAGGGTCATGATCTCCGGCATGGTCAGCTTCGTCTGGCCGAAAGTGTCACGGATTCTGACATCCTTTGCCGGGATTGCCAGCAGCTCGTTGGTGTAGCGGTCCCGGCTGATGAGCGATGGAACTTTCTCTCCGGTGGCAGGGTCGATCAGTTCTACAATACGACCGAGGTTGCCGTTCTCTTTGAGATTTGCCTGATCGATTTTGTCGAATTTGTGTCCCATGAACTGGTCGAGCTTCTGTTCGCTCTGGATGAAGTGAGGGACAAGTTTGACGCTGCCGTCGGGGTCAGTGCGGAAAGAGAGTCGAGCCTCGATGCTGAATTTTTCTCCTCCGAAGGTCGGGGTGATATTCACCAGCTTGGATTTCCGGTTATAAAGCATCTCCCTCAGGTCGCCGGAGGCTTCGAGAGCCTCTTTGTCGATGCCCCATTTCTCTTTGAGCATATCCCAGTCGATTTTCGACTGGTCGATAGCCTGCCACTTGGGTTCCTGCGACATGGTTGTCTGAGATTGAGCTTCATCCGCTGTCTGCTCCGATGGTTCCGCAGAGGTTTCTGTCTGCTTGGACTGCTCGACTTTCAGAGCCGGGAGCGCCACATCGACCTTGTTATCTTTGAGTATCTCGGCATTCGCCACAGGGTCTTTGGCGAGGTCGCCGATTACGGTGCCCACCGTGTCGTATCGGTCGGCGGGTACGCGGAAGAATCCGAATGTCGAGGGGTTCTTGCACTGGCGCACGAAGTTCGACATAAAAGCTTCGAGAGGGTTCTGGCCTTTTGAGAATTTCACGAGGTCAGAGAGTTTCGCCGACTTTACATCGGTCATTTTGGGTGTGCCGTCCTCGTTGAGTCCGGTCACCGCGCCTACCTGCCCGGTGTCGTTGTTGCGGGCGATAAGGACTTCTTCTTGATTCAGCTCTTGTGCCATATTAATTAGAAGTTTTTGGGGTTGGAAACTTGTGCCTGAAAAGAGGCACGTTAATTATTGGTGTATGGTGGTATGGTTTTTATCTTCTTGTGGTTTCAAATGCGATTCTGGCATCTGCCCAGCGGAAGGTCACGCGGGACTGGCGGCTGTCACCGGATTTTATGAATGGTAGTGTACCGTCAGCCATCATGGATTCTATTTTGGTTTTGCCGACATTATACATTTCCATGAGCTGTGCCTTGGTCAAAACTCTTTCTTCCGGCTCAATGATACCCTGATTTGTCAGGACAGCATAAATCTCTTTGCTGGCTTCCTTGATTTCGCGTCTGATTTCACATTTGATTTCTGCTCGAAGATCATCAATTATGGCTCTGAAATCAGAGAGGATTGCTCTTTTCTCTAATACTGTCATATCAATATCGGGGTAATCGGGTTACACGTTTCATTGCTTTCTCGTATGCCACCGGATTCCAAGGACATTGGAACTTTTCGATAGCCTCCACAAGTTCCTTCAGGAAGTAGTGGGTTTCTCGACCGACCTTCTTCCATTTCAGCACCAGCCGTTTTCGGATGCGCTGAAGGTGTCGGGGTGATACACAGAGGATAGCAGCGGCCTCATCCTTGCTCACCATAGGCTGGTTGGGAAGCCGCTCATGGATAAATCCATATTCCTCGGCTTTATGAATTTTCTCATCCTGAGCCGCGAGAAACTTTTCAAGACGGCTGAGAGTGCCTTGCATTCTCTGTACCTCTTGTGCCAGATCGGGATGAGGGGGGAACATAACGTAATTGTCCATATCAGGTGGGTTTAGCGGTTTGTTTGTGATGCAAAGTTACTTCGGGAAAAGGAGGTGCATCTATGATAACTCCGGGATAGAGTTGGGATAAGTGTAGGATAAAAAACGCTTGATTTTCTAAAATCCGCAATAATTCATCGTTGAATAACAGCGACTTATACAAATACTCTTAATGAATGTTAAAGTAGAAATTTGTGGAAATTTTTTTGAAAATCTCACGTCAGGACACAGCGAGTGCCGTCCGAGCATTCCCGAACGGCACTCGCAAGAGGCTTATGGAATGTTCAGCTTAGAAATCGAGATTGCCGAGGTTTTTGGAAAGAATGTCCATATCCTTTCCGATTTTGTCGGCGGTAATTCTCGCGTAGATCTGTGTGGTCTGGATATTTGTGTGGCCGAGCATCTTTGATACCGACTCGATGGGCACTCCACGGCCGAGGGTCATGGTAGTGGCGAAGGTGTGCCGGGCGAGATGGAACGTCAGGTTCTTCTCGATGCCACAGATGTCGGCTATCTCCTTCAGATAGCAGTTGAGCTTCTGATTGGTGATTATCGGCATGAGCTGGCCGTCGGTGTAGCAGCCCTCATATTTGTTGAGGATTTTCAGGGCCGGCGGAAGTAGGGGTACCATTACCTTCGTGTTGGTCTTCTGACGGTGGGTGACTATCCACAAGCGACCGTCGAACATCTTCTGGATGTTGTCGACACGGAGGTGGGCGAGGTCGATGTATGCCAGCCCGGTGAAGCAGGCGAAGATGAAGATGTCGCGCACCTGTTCCAGTCGCTTGGAGGCAAACTCTTTCTGCATCATCTTGCAAAGCTCGTCTTCGGTAAGATAGCCACGGTCAACACGCTCGATGGAGATTTTGTAGCCGTTGAAGGGGTCAACGGTTATCAGTCCGGCGCGGATGGCTTTGTTGATTACCTGCTTGAAGAACTTCATGCACTTGTAGGTGGTGTTCTGCGAGTATTTATACTCGGTACGGAGGAAGAACTCCAAGTCCACGATGAACTGATACTTTATCTCTCTCAGGGGAATGTCGGTGATATTGTACTTCTTCTTCATGAACTCCACCACGCGGCGGTACATTCTTTCGTACTTGCGGTAGGTGGGGTCGGCTTTGCTGAGTCCGACGAGCTTCTTGGTGTCCTCCAGATGCTGCTCATAGAGTTTCAGGAGTGATTCCTCCCGCTGGGTGATGCCCATGTAGGCGTTGCGCACCATTTCTACGGTAACGTAGCCGTGACGACGCTGGATGTCATAGAAATGATTGGTCAGAATAGTCTGAATATCCTGAAGATGGTTATTGATCTCAAAAGACTTGGATGAACGACCGGTGGCTTTACCGGCTTTCCCATCCCATCTTTCTGGCTCGCAAACCAATTTTGTGCTCCAGTCCTGTCTTTCTCCGTCAATAGACACGCGCACGATGATGGCGGATGTACCATCCTTGTTGACATGATTGCTTCGGAGATAGAACAGAATCTTAAATGTGCTCTGTTTCATCTTACATTTGGATTTGGTGGTTATGATTGCGCAGGGTTTTTACCCCCTTGCAAAATTCATAACGAGTTAAACTTAATTTTGCTTAGACTCACCTCGGCCAATAGAGGACGAATAGCGGACATGATGTCCTGCGTATTCTGACGGAGTGCATGGGAATAGAAAATTAGGTATCAAATGTAAGCTTCGGACTATGCCACCGGACTCCATTTCTTGTGTGCCATCAGATGTCCGATTTTGGCCGCTATTTTCCGACTTATGTCAGAGTTTCGGTTTCGTAAAGTGCTGCACAAAACATAGTTACGACACTTACTGCTACACAACTGCTACATTTGGCATCTCACGATTTTTGTGTAGCAGATTTGCAACCAATGGGTGTCTTGTTCAGTCTTTTTTCTGTCCGATGACGGTCCTGAGTCGTCATTTTTAGGCATTAAAAAACCGCACAATAAGTTGATATTGTGCGGTTTAGTCTTGTTTAGACTTTTGTTGGCCGGAATCTGTCCGACCCGTCAAGTGGAGGTGGAGGGAGTCGAACCCTCGTCCAATCACGGATCCAATAAGCTTTCTACATGCTTAGTCATTGACTTGTTTTTCGTGGCATGACAGGCTCACGACAACCAATCATACCCTTATCCTTTTAGTTTCAATCGATGCCCAAGGATCGCATCAATCTATTTCCGAATTTCTCTGCACCATCTTATCCAAACGTCTCGGAACGGGGCAATGGGATGATGTCTCGTCCATATCACTGTGATACGGATAAAGCCAACCTACTATGCTTCAGTTTAGGCAGCGAGAGCGTATCTGTTATTTTCGCCAATTATAGGTCGATGCGTTGTTATTATAGAGCTTGCACATCAAAGCTCTGCATGCTTACTTACCGTATCTACGTGCTGTCAAATCCAGACACCCCCGGAATAGTAGATGTGCCTTTCTTTAAGACTGCAAAATTATAAAAACTTACCTCAATATGCAAATATTGAGGTAAGTTTTTATAATTTTTAACATTTAATCATGCCTCAATATTAATTGACACAACCAAACATCCTTTATTTGCTGCTTTTCTTTTGCTCCTTTGCCCATGTGTCTTTCAGACATACCGTCTTGTTAAACACAAGCTTATCCTTTGTAGAATCAGGATCTACAGTATAGTATCCGAGTCTTGTGAATTGGAAATGGTCTTCCTCTTTGGCATTCTCAGCAAGCCAGGGCTCTATCATCACGTTCTGGCGAATCTTAAGCGAATCAGGATTCAGGAGGTCTCGGAAATCGCCCTCCTCTGCAGAAGGGTTCTCTACTGCAAAAAGCCTGTCATAATCTCTGACTTCAGCTTGCCTTGCATGATTTACGGCCACCCAATGAAGAGTGCCTTTCACCTTCCTGTCGCTGCCCGGCATTCCGCTTTTGCTCTCAGGATCATATTCGGCATATATCTCCTCAACAATGCCTTCGTCATTCTTCTTAAGACCTGTGCATTTGATGATATATGCCCCTTTAAGCCTTACCTCTTTATCCGGCGACAACCTGAAGAATTTCTTTGGAGGATTCTCCATGAAGTCTTCACGCTCTATCCAGAGTTCTCTGGCAAATGGCATGGCATGTTTTCCCTCTTCAAGATTCTCAGGATTATTGTCAATATACATAGTCTCCTCCTTGTCCTCAGGATAGTTCGTAAGAATCAGTTTCACGGGGTTGACCACTGCACTCACCCTTGTAGCAGTCTTATTCAGATCCTCCCTTACGGCGTGTTCAAGAAGCTCGATATGATTAAGTGCCTCATATTTGGTATAGCCGATTCTTCCTATGAAATCTTTGATAGCAGAAGGAGTGTAGCCCCTTCGCCTCAGCCCGCATAAAGTCGGCATACGGGGATCGTCCCATCCGGCCACAAGATTCTCTTTCACCAATTGAAGCAACTTTCGCTTACTCATGACAGTGTAAGTCAGATTAAGCCTATTAAACTCAATCTGTCGCGGACAATAAGTCTCATCGGCAAGTTCCTTGACAAAGTATTCATACAACGGACGATGAGGGACAAACTCAAGCGTGCAGATCGAATGCGTCACGCCTTCGAAATAATCGCTTTGTCCGTGAGCGAAATCATACATTGGATAGACTTTCCAGGTCGTCCCAGTTCGCCAATGCGGGGTCTTTATGATGCGATACATAATTGGATCGCGGAAATGCATGTTGCTGTTGGCCATATCTATCTTGGCCCGAAGCACCATAGAGCCCTCTTCGAAATCTCCATTGTTCATACGCTCGAACAGCTCAAGATTTTCCTCTATCGGACGGTCGCGATAGGGAGAATTAGTTCCAGGCAGGGTAGGGGAGCCTTTTTGCGCGGCTATCTCTTCGCTTGTCTGCTCATCTACGTATGCCTTGCCCTCCCTGATCATTCTCAAGGCGAGATCATACAGCTGGGGGAAATAATCGCTTGCGTAATAGAGGCGGTCGCCCCAGTCATATCCGAGCCAATGAATGTCGCGCTTAATGGCGTTGACATATTCCATGTCCTCTTTTTGGGGATTGGTGTCATCAAAACGAAGATTGCAGGTCCCTCCGAATTTCTCCGCCGCGCCGAAGTCCATGATAAAAGCCTTTGCATGGCCGATGTGAAGATATCCATTCGGTTCTGGCGGGAAGCGCGTGCTTAATCTTCCTCCGTTTTTACCGGCAGCAAGATCCTCTTTGATTTCTTGTTCCACAAAGTTAAGGCCATTGTCGGCAACGTTACATTCTTCTATATTCTCCTTCATATACACATTCTATTGAGAAACAGCCTTAAGTTCGGCTGGAAAATTAAGTTGCAAAATTAATAAAAAAGTTCATTCCTTTTATGCAGTTTCCCTGAAAACTATCTGAAAATATAAAAAAAGCCTTGCGCGACTTTTAAAAGGCAGCATTCTTTGTAGGCGTTAGACGCAAATTCTTCGAGCGCGCCCCATAGCACATGACATTTTCAGGTAGATTTCGCCCCCTCAATTTTAACATTTGCCC
>ERZ777306.3845-NODE-3845-length-14832-cov-6.078094_pt1 | contig 14832 bp, 9 predicted proteins | sample MGYA00374966_ERZ777306 | MGnify/ENA primary metagenome ERZ777306 (study PRJEB29329, sample SAMN06343882) | mouse gut metagenome | isolation source: Mouse cecum | place: Austria: Vienna | collected 2014-11-15 ...
GCGGGAGGCGCTGCGCATGTGCGCCTACAACGGCGCATGGGTGACGTTCGACGAGGGGGAGCGCGGCTCGCTGGAGGCGGGCAAGGTGGCGGACATGTGCATCCTGTCCGAGAACCCCTACAAGATGGCCCCCGAGGACCTGGGCCGCCTGAAGGTGGAGGGCCTCATCCTTGCCGGCAAGCCCTACGAGGCCCAACGCCAGAGCGTCGCATCAGCCGTCGTGAAGGGCATGCTCGGAGGGGGAAGGGTGTAGCAGTGGCCAAAGGCGATGCTCCGGAATGAAAATACCACCTTCGCAATGGGGTGGACGCGGCTCTGGGGCGGGTTACCAAAGGCGCTTCTGAAAAGAGAGTCCGAAAATTCCTACCATTGATTTCTGGGGGATAGTAAGCGATTGTGGCAGCGATGACGGTCGCGTAAGGCGTGCTTGTGAAGGCAGACGAGGGGCGGCAATCGGGCAATAGCGACCGAAAAGAGCCGCACGCTCTTCTAGACTTGATGAAGCTAGGTACTGGTCAGAACAGGGATCTTTCGAGGGTTGCGTAGCTGCTGTGGAATATATGACGGCCATAACGAATGAGCCGAATAGCCGTCGAGTAGCGAGCGGTCAAAGCGGGCTGACGAACCGAGAGGTTGATTATCTGGTGTGGTCTCACATGGCTCGCCGTTGTTGCAAATGAGATCGCGTGCAAGCTTCTCTTGCGTCCATGCAATCCAATTACGGTTGAGGGGTAAAAGGGGGATGCCGTCTTGACCGAGAAAACTTTCGTCTGTTGCCGTATGTTCGGCGTCGGCTGATTCCTGTGTACGGTTTGACGACGTTACTCACAACATTATTCTGGGTTTTCTTTCATCTTCCGGTTTTTCGCATTGGGCAAATTGTTTTAGCCCGCGTGGCAAGGTGGGTATCGGCGGTATAGTGGCACTTGCGGCATGACGCATTAAAATAAAGCCCTGAACCCAATGCTCAATCCGAAAGGCCCTTATGGACAAGCTGGTTTATCTTCATGAGCTCGATTCCGTGCGCACTTCTCCGCAAGAGGTGGCGGTGGCGCGGCGGGCGCTGTATGAGGAGATTGTCCTAAACGGCAACACTGTCGTGCTTACCTTCAACCAGCTGGCCGACTCCCGCGCTTTCTTGGGTTTGGCCATGGAGAGCGAGGAGATGCTGTCCGCCATTAAGGGCCTCATGCTGTGCGGTGCTATCAAGATTTCCCGGTTTGGCGACAAACGCACGGCTTCTCAATACCTTCAGGACAACCTGCGTCCCTCCGCCGCTGGCTCGCATGGGAAGTTCGTTTTGTCGGGCTGGAACATTCCCGCTGCGCTGAACATTGAAGCGCGCGAGCGCATGCGCGACGGCATATACCGGGCTCTCCGGAACAGCGATACTGCCTACCTGGATTCGCTGCTCATGGCGGACGATGCCGACATATCAGCCCTGTGCGAGCCAGGGAAGACTTTGGGCGCCCGTCAGTACCGGGAGGCTGTAGCCGAGACGAAGCGCCTGGTGGACCTGATGCTGGCCATTAGCAACTCGCCGCTGTCTTACGTGGACGTCAATCTGGAGGCTCGCCCTGCTTTGGAGGACGCGTTCCGTTTGGTCCGCGAGGGCTCTTCGAGAGAGGCGAGCGTGGGAGCGTGGGACGTGATAGACGACGTCCGCGCTAACTTGGCTCCGGCCGACCGGCAAGCGCGCTCCGCTTATTACCGCCACCTGAAAGCGTTGGTCGCCGAAGCGGGCAGCGCGGACGAAGCGTCCGATCGGTGCGTAGCGGAGGAGGCCCTACAGCTGGTTGATCTGTGTTACAACCTCACAACAGAGGCCAGCGTGCTCGGGGTTTCTGCCCACTATGTGCCCGCAAATCTGGAGAGCATTGCAGATGAGGCGCGGCAGCGCATCAAGGATTATCGGGAAAGCTACGCGACGTTGGGACATCGCTATCCCTGGCTTGCCGAGGAGGAGTCGGACGAGTCCTCCTCGGCTGCGGACGCCCCTTCTCTTGCGGACTGGAAGCACGCCTTGCGCATTCGCCGCGCATCCGTCAAGGCGGCGGGGGAGCCGGCTGCCTCCGTGGCGTCCAAGCCTGTACTGCCCTATGAAGCCCAAGAGCGCGAACAAAAGGACGCATGGCGCGCACGGGTTACGAAAGCTCTCTGGCGCAACGTACTCGTCATGCTGCTCTATGCGGTCATCCTGGGCTTTGTGGAAGTAATCGTCTCGCTGATTCAAGACATGCTTGTTGGGTGGCTGAACATCGCCAACGATACCGTTGGCGATCTGGTTTCCGATCAGGGCAGTATCGCATCCATCTTCGTGTTCCTCGCAGGTGTGGCAATCTTCTCGCGTTCAAAAGGGGGTCCGCGGGCGGGAAAGGCGTTGATTGTTTTCTTGGCTGCTCTCTTTTTCGTGGCTTTGCCCATATTGTCTTGCATGAGCGTGGGCGTCGGCCCAAGCGGCCTGATCTGGGAAACGAGCTTTGAATCGCTGCCGGACACTTTGATGATGGGGCTTCCCAGTTTGGCGGCTAGTTTCATCGGTGTGGGCATTTTCGCTTACGTGGGCTGGCTCTTTGAGTCCAAGCTGGAGATGCCGGGCATTGTTGACAGCGCCGCCGAGGCGCTCAGTTCGCTTCGTGACCTGAGCAAATTTGCCAAAGAGGGGAGCGTCGAACCCGTTGCTTACGTTAATCCCCGCACGCGGGCGCGCTTCGGCGAAGCTGGCAATGCGGTGGCTGTGGCGCCATCCGCTTGGGAGGGTGCATTTGGCTTTGCCCCCGCGAGTTCGAAGCGTCAATCTTCATGGGAGAAGTATCTTGCGGTTGTCGAGTCGGACAGCCCAACTGGGCCGCCCGACTCAGAGGGCCCCGCAGCTCTGCGCATCGTGACGGATCGCGCGGCGGTGCTGCGGTATGAGGCGAGTGCGGAAGGGCGGCCCATTGGCATCGCCTACAGCAGTCCCTATAACCAGCTGCTGGTTGACCTGGCGGAAGACGGGCAGGGGAGGCGTTTTGCTTACGAGCGCGTGGTCCCTGCGGCCAAGAACGCCGTTGTGATTGTGCCGCGCTTCGAAGGGGATTTCGTGCTGCTGCGCCAATTCCGCCATGCCCTGCGCGACTACCAGCTGTGCTTCCCGCGCGGCTACGGAGAGCCTGGCATATCTGCCCGCGACAATGCCGAAAAGGAGCTTTTCGAGGAGCTGAAAGTGCGGCCCCTGGGGCCCATGAGGCACCTGGGATCAGTGGTGGCCGATAGCGGCCTTTCGGGAGGCCGTGTCGAAGTGTTTGCATGCGATGTACCCGCACCCAGCCCCGATGCGGGCTACGAGGAGATCGACGGTTGCATAATCGCGCCCCCGACCGAGCTAGAGGAGCTGGTCGCAGACGGCCGCATCAACGACGGTTTCACCCTTTCCGCACTCACACTTCTGCGATGCGGGGAAGTGTGAGTGCGGAAAGGGCTGCCGTCGAGGCATCGCTCGTGCTTGCCTGTCCACTGAGACAATGCATGCCGAGTGGGGTGCTCGTCTGCCATGATGAGCAACGGGTTTGGTGGTGGGCGCCATGTTTTCCGTGCTACGGTGGTGGCTACTCCCCTGGCTTCCAATTTACTAGGTCAACCTCAAGGGGGCTCAGCTGAGGAGTGTGATGTCTCCCAATTATCCTGATTACTGCTTGAAAGTGCTTATATTTATTTTCGTCGTCGCTGGTCATTGTGCTCCAGCTGGGGCCATCCCAAATGAGCTTTCCCTTGTTTACGCCGCGGCTGATTGAGCGCATGTACGCATTCTTGAATTCGGTCAGAGTTTCCTCCTCGTTGGGCTCCAGGGTGGAAATCGAGCCGCTGTTTAGAAAGCTCGCAACAAACTCAATCATGACGCTGTCCATCGGACAATGACAAACGGAGAACCTTGAGCGCATGTCGGGGCTGTACTGAGCACCCACGTATAGGTACTTCGCAGTCATGCTGATTACCTTTTGTGCATTGCCGAAGGTGAAGTGGTTCGGGGGTACGGAGTTGTCGTGAAATGCCTCCTCGAGGTCTTTAGCGGTTACGAGAAAGACCTCGCTGTAGTTTGTCCTAACCTCTTCGAGGAGCCACTCGATGTGCCCCTTGACTACGGTGCGAGCATCGGGCACTTTTCGGAGTTCGTCAAGAGGGATACCCGTCGAGGCAGCCCTGAGCGTGGCGTCACGAAGAGCCATATCATAGGCGAAATCAAAGGCGGCGTTGCTGACGATTTGCTGCTTGTCGGCATTTCCGTTTTGCATAGTTTTCCTCTCTGGCGGTTGCTCGGTCTTTTTTTCGCGCGAGCGGGATTTCTTCATTTGAGTTTAGGCGTTCGTTTGGCTTCGGGCAACGTTTTCTCGGCTTTTCATGAATCGTTTCAGTGCGTTCTAAAAAGGCATTTGTGGCGCTTCTTCCCAGGGGCGATGTTCTTCCCCGGCGTGTTGCAAGAAGAATGGTGCAGGGCGTTTGGGGCCAATTTGCATATACAATAGATGGCAACAAATCAATGGCGCTACTGAGGCGGACCGCAGGAGTTTCACTGTTTGCGTTGTTGATTCAGGTCGAATAAGACTGCTTTAAGAGAAGGCAAAGAGCATTGGGAGATTTTGGGGAGCGGGTTATGAGCATTATTTCGGGGGTTGGTAAGACGATAAGGCGCCCGATTTTGGTGGCGGCTGCGGTTGCTGTGGCGACAGTCTGCGCTTTGGTTTTGCCTTTAGGTTGCCCTGGTTCCGCTCTGGCTGCTAGCTCGACCTCCGTAAGGATTCACGTATGGAGTGGAAGCCTCTTTACAGATGCGATTATTCTGGAGAGCAACGGACGCTTTGGTTTGGTGGACGCAGGTGAGGACAACGATTCCCCCAATGGGAGCAATCCGCTGTACCCGTTGAGGAAGGGCATAACGCAAGGTTGCGGAATAGAGGAGAAGCTGGTTGCCCATATGGAGTCCCTGGGCGTCACTGAAAGTAATCTCGAGTTCGTCATCGTGACTCACCCACATAGCGACCATATGGGCGGCGCCGACACGGTAATTCAGCGCTTCAAGCCAAAGAGGGTGTATGCCCAAGAGTACAAGGACGAATATATTACGAATCCTGCTGCGCTGTGGGACAACCTGTACGTGTACAACCAGATGCTTTCAGCCGCAAAGGCGGTTGGATCTACCGTGATACAAAAATTTGATCGAAACGCCCCGGTGGACCCCCGGAACGAGGCGGTGTCGAAGCGGAATATTGGCACACCATCGTTCTTGCTCGGTGGCATGAAAATCGAGATTATGAATTATGGTGAGGATTATAAGAAGGGACAGCCTGACGCAAATTACTTTTCTCTGGGAGTTAAGGTATCCGCCAACGGAAAAACGGCATTCCTGGCCGGGGATATTAATAATTACGACGGAGATGAGACAAGGCTTGCGCGACAGCTTGGAAAGGTGGACCTACTGAAAATGGGACACCATGGCGGAGGTGGCTCAAATACGCCCGACTACCTGCGTACTCTAAGGCCGAATGTTTTGATGCAAACTGGGCGGCTCGGAACTTCCCCAATAGCTACGTTTGATACGATTGATTCGATCGGTTCCCGCCACTATACCTCTCAGGAGGCGATGGAGAAGGGTGTTGATTTCACTATTTTCTCTTTGTTGGAGAGGGGAATAACTTGCAATTTGGACAATGGAAAAAACGTCCAAATGAGACGGGACAGCGGGAAGCGTATGCTAAATTATCGGAACGGCCGAAAGACGGAAATTAAGGGATGGATATATCGGGGCGGCTTATGGCATTACTTCAACGGGCGCTACTATGCTGAGCAGAGCAGATGGAGCAAGGTTGGAGGGAAGTGGTATCTGTTTGACGAGGCGGCCAATATGGCCACCGGTTGGCGAAAAGTATCTGGAAATTGGTACTATTTAGACCCGACGAACGGGGCTATGGCTACGGGGTGGCGCTTTGTTGCGGGTAGATGGTATTTTATGGCGGGCTCTGGTGCCATGCGAACGGGGTGGCAAAAGCTAGGTGACAGCTGGTTCTATTTTCTCGGGTCCGGCGCCATGACTGTCGGTTGGCAAAAAGTGGGCGATAATTGGTACTACATGAATGAGTCTGGAGCAATGGCGCGGGGATGGCGGTATGTTGCTGGTAGGTGGTACTACCTCCGGTCTTCTGGAGCCATGGCGACAGGGTGGGTCAGGCTGGGGTCCACGTGGTACTATTTCTATAATTCGGGCTCGATGGCGAAAAACGTATGGATACAAGGCCGTTATTGGGTGGGCGACGATGGGTCGATGACTGTCTCTTCGCGTGTCGATGGAGGACGTTATTATGTCGATGCTCAGGGCGAATGGGTGCCCGGTAAATAAGAGGCGTGTATTTGTTGCGTCTCAATTTGTGGCAGTCTAGGGCTGGAAGGCAAATGACAGCATCTGAAAAGAAGAGTTTCAGGCAGATAGTCGAATACCTTGCCGTAGGGGGCGGAACTGCACTGCTAGAACTGGTGCTGTTCCAGTTTCTCTATGCGGTAATTCAGCTTGGTCCGGCTATATCAAATGTCATTGCCGTGGTTATTGCAACTGCAAGCAATTACACCTTAAATGGTACCGTGACTTTTAAGGCGGCTACTAATCGCACTCGAAGCATCGTGTTGTACTGTTTGCTATTCGTCTTCAACACCGCCTTCTCTTCGGCGACTATCTCTTATCTCGTCGATTTAGGTTGCCCGGCGTTGCCAGTTAAGTTGGCGACGATGTGCTGTATCGTTTGTTGGAATTTTTTCCTCTACAAAAAAGTTGTCTTTGTGTAAGTGATTATTCGTAGACAAACGTAGTGCTTTGCGGAATGTCGTGAAACAGCTTGTAGCGACGTTCCCATTCGCCTGGTGAGGGGTCTCCCATCCATACGTTATCCGTATAGGGCAGAGGTTGTATGGCAGCTTCGTTTGCGCCGGAGGCTATGGCGTTTTCTATGCTCTGTAACCGATTGGCGTCTGCTGCCGTAATGATTCCGTACAGGACAAACCATCCCGCAAAGCACAAAGCGCACAACACGGGAAGGGCGGGAAATGCCTTTTTTGAGAACCCTGCTCTGTCCCACAAGAAGCAGAGCAGCAATACGAACAAGATGTAAACGGGCAAGCTATTTCTCGGTCCGATTGGCTTTACAACGAAGAGGGGCAGAATTTGCGCGAGGATACTCATGAGCAAAAACATCGGTAACCAGCTTTGATCGTGCATTATAAACACGACTGCCAGAGCCAGAAGGGCAAGTAGGTATGCGAGAGCAATCCACCCAGTTAGAGAAGGAGCGATTGAGGCGATTGACTGGTCCAATAAGGGAAAGGCGATCGAGAAGGCCGCTACCGCTCCGAAGATAACGGCTAGCACTACGCGCACTGCAAAGGGCGCCGTGGGTAGATACTTCGCGAGGGCGTAGATGCTGCATCCGCAAATAAGTACATTCAGCACAATGTTGTCTAAGCAGAACATAGTGGCAAATGAAGCAAAGAATAGCTTACTTATGGTGGCAGGGAGGCTGTCTTGGGCAACCTTCCTGCCTTCATAGTTCCCTTCGGCTATGAGCGAGTAAGCGCTATTGGTAAACATCAGAACGGCACCAAGTGTCGATCCTGCGAGGAAGGCTATTTGGTTTTTATCCCAGAATCCGTGTTTTGCCCTTGTGAATAGAAGAAGACCCAAACTGGCTACTATGTTGTAAATCGTAATATTTTCAACGATTAGCGAACCCAGGAACCCAAGCAAAACGAGGGGAAGGGCAAGTTTTCTGTTGGGGTCGTAGATGGGCTGAAAAACATCCTTAAAGCAGTTTAAGTACAGCACCACAACGAACGCCGAGGTGGCATAGTTGGAGAAGCCCGACGTCCAGACCACGCCCTGAACCCGAACGCCCTGGGGCAGAACCGCGATTGCAAACAGGACCAACCAGAAGAGGCTGCGATTCCTCATGTTGATGATTCTGTTGATTCCGTAGGCGATGCCCGTAAGGACGCCTGCAATTGCGAGAGCTTTCAGGAGGGGGATTCGCGTAAGGACGAGGACGATCAGGTTCCCGAAATAACGCCCATTGTAGTCGTTGAACAAAGTTTGCAGGCGCTCGATACCGATGCTGCTTCCCCAAGCCCAGTCGTCTCCTGTGTACGGAAACAGAAAGGCAAGAGCGGTGAGTGCAGCGAAGGCAATCGAAATTTCTGCCACAGAAACGCCTCCGTGGCTTGAATTGAGAAAGCCCTTATTTGTCATTGGTGTTGTTCCCTCCGCCGAATTCATGATTAGCGCGTAGTATGAAAACGGGTCGATTCTTTCCCTGGATGTAAACACGGGCCAAATACTCTCCGATAATGCCCAGCACCAGAAGCTGTATTCCGCCAAGACAAAGAAGTAGGGCGACAATTGTGGCGTAGCCCGGCACATCAACGCCGAGTATCAAGCGCTGTAGCACAACAACAACAAGGTAAACAATGGCTGCAAATGACGTGGCGAGTCCAAGATATGTGGCAACTCGCAAGGGGAGCGTAGTGAAGGACATTATTCCGTTCAGCGCGTATTTTACTAGCTTGAAGAATGACCAACTGGTTTCACCCGAGTGGCGCTCGTCGGCCTGGTAGGGAAAGGGGAGCGTCCTGAACCCGACCCAGGCGAATAACCCTTTTGTAAAGCGGTAGTATTCTGACATGTCAGTTAAAGCCTCGGCGACTTCTTTTCGGAAAACGCGGAAATCGCTAGCGTCTGCAACAAGGTTATCCATTCCGCTGGTTTTCCCCAGAAGCCCATAGAACCAGGATGAGAGACGCGCAGTGAGTGGATTTCCGCTTCGCTTCTCCTGATATGCGGCCACGATGTCGTATTCGGAATGATTCATCAAAAGTTCGAGCATTTCGCGCGCGGTTTCGGGGCGCTGTTGGAGATCAGAGTCGATGAAGCAACAATAGTCTCCCGTAGCGTGTTTCAAGCCAGCGTAAAGAGCAGACTCCTTTCCGAAGTTCCGAGAAAATGAGAGCGCCGTTACTGCGGTATCGCTGTCGTTTTTGCTGCTCTCTCCGACCAGGAGCATCTTATTGTAGGTTTCGTCCGTGCTCCCATCATCTATGAACACTACCTGGAGTTTGATGGCGGAGTTGGCAAAGGCCTCTTTTGCGCGGACATAGAAGGGCTCTATGTTGTCTTGTTCGTTAAAGGCGGGAACGATGAGCGAAAGCGTTTGCCCGGACTGCATGCTGTTTCCTCTCTTGCTGCGCAGATGAGCTTGAACATTGAGGATAACATTAAAACGATGCGATGAAGAAATGAACCTTCGGTTCCTTGTAAGTTTCAGAAGCAGATGGGTGGGCGGTCCATGGGAAACAAGGCAAAAAAGCGGCGCGGATATAATGGCCGGGCCGCTTTAATGGCTGATCAGCTTGGTTGGTGCGATGCGTCAGCGGTAGCAGTTGTTGCAGGGATCCGATTTTCCCGATTCAGCTATTGTGCCAGAGAGAATGGTCTTCGCCTTCGCCAGAGAGCGACAGTCCTTGGTTTTGTGGTAGCTCTTTCCGTCTGGAGTCCAGTAAACAGTGCTGCTGTTTACTGCGCCGGAATTAGAGCCCGATCCATAGCCGCGAATCCACTTTCCGTCGCCACCTACGTAATAGCTGCCTACCCATTGGTTGGTGGCCATCGCGCCCGAGGCCAGTACGTAGTAGTCGCCAATCCATTTCTTGGAATCCATTACGCCCGAAGTGGCCATATGGTACCAAGCGCCGCCGACTTGCTGCCAGCCCGTGGCCATCGCGCCCGAGGCCTTCAGGTAGTACCAGCTCTTGCCCAGCTGCTTCCACCCGGTGGCCATCGCGCCCGACTTGTTCAGGTAGTACCAGGAGCCGCCCAGCTTTTGCCAGCCGGTCTGCATGACGCCCGAGCCGTTCAGGTAGTACCAGGTGTTGCCGATTTGCTGCCAACCGGTGCGCATGTAACCGCTCTCGGGGTCGAGGTAATACCACTTACCAGATACGGTTTGCCAACCGGTGGCCATTGCGCCCGAGGGCTTGAAGTAGTACCACTTCCCCGCTTCCTTGTACCAGCCGGTGGTCATCCATCCGTCGTTATCGAAATGGTACACATCGAACACGCCCGTGCTGGACTCGATGATGGCCGCTCCGATGGCGTAGGAGTCGTTGTCGTACTCGAATCGCCATTTGCCATTTGCGTAGTGCATCCAGGTACCCGTAACGTATTCAAAGTCGTCATTTGCGGCATCGTAATCGTCCTCTGAAGCATAGCTTGCCAGTGGAACGGGGGCGCCCTCGTCGGCGTGTGCGAGGGTCGGGATAGATGCTCCTACCGCCAGGACGAACGCAACAAATGCGGCAATTAGAAGCGCTCGCCATGCTTCTCCCCGCATGCCGGCCATCGACGCTTTGCATTGTGTCGTATATGACATAGTTCTCCTCTCTGGTCGTCTTCAAATCCCCTTACTAATCAGGGACTATATACTATCTTATCCTTTATGAATATGCCACTGGAATTTGCGGCGTCCGTCATGCCCGCAGCGCGCCATTTGATAAAGAACCGTTCAAGTTCTACATTGCAATAAAATTATTGAACAATTTGTTCCAACGTGGTATTACAATAACATCATGTTATTTGCTGACCGGGAAGATGGGTTCCAGATGGAGATAACCAAGAACGAATTTCTCGTGCTGCGCTCCGTTGCCGCATGCGCGGGTTTATCGCAGCGCCAGATAGCGATGGAGGCCGAGCTGTCGTTGGGCACCACGAACGCCTCGTTGAAGAGCCTTTCGAAAAAGGGGTTAATTGACGGTACCTCCATTACCGAGGAAGGGTTGCTCGCTCTTGAGCCTTACCGCGTACGGAATGCTGTAATCATGGCGGCTGGATTGTCGTCTCGTTTCGCTCCGATTTCTTATGAAAAACCAAAAGGATTGCTGGTCGTGAGGGGAGAGGTTCTAATTGAGCGTCAGATTGAACAGCTGATATCGGCCGGCATTAACGACATAATTGTGGTGGTGGGTTATAAGAAGGAGTACTTCTTTTACCTTGAAGACAAATATGGCGTATCTATAGTGGTTAACCCCGACTATGCATCGCGAAACAACAATTCATCCCTCAAAAGGGTCGAAGAAAAGCTGGGAAACACATATATATGCTCCTCAGATGACTATTTCCTGGTTAACCCATTCGAGCCATTTGTTTGGAAAGCCTACTATGCCGTGGAATACAGCGAGGGACCTACCGATGAGTGGTGTGTTCGTTTGGGATCCCATGACCGCATTGTTGATGTTTCGGTGGGTGGCTCTGATTCGTGGTACATGGTTGGAAACGCCTACTTCGACGAGGCTTTTTCTGATCGTTTTGTTGAGTTGTTAGACGAGGTGTACGACCGGCCAGAAACTCAGGAAAAGCTCTGGGAGCATATTTATCTCGACTTCATAAAAGAGCTTGATATGGTGGCAAAAAAATTTCCTGCGGGGTCGATTTTTGAATTCGACAGCCTTGACGAGGTGAGAGAGTTCGATCCGCTGTTTTTGGAGAACGTCGACTCGGAAGTTTTTGACAACATTGTGCGTGTTTTGGCCTGCAGCAAAGACGAGATTCGTGACGTTTATCCCCTCAAGCAGGGTCTCACTAATCTGTCTTGCCATTTTGCGATTGATGGCGGTGAGTACGTCTATCGCCATCCGGGCATTGGAACCGATGCGATGATTGACCGCACAAGTGAGACCGCAGCGCAGCAGATTGCGAAAGATTTGGGCATAGACAGTACGTTTGTATTTGAAGATGCGAATAAAGGGTGGAAAATATCCCGCTTTATCCCAAACGCTCGCAATCTCGACCCCCACGAAGATAGTCAGTTGGCAAGAGCCATGGGGGTGGCGCGCATGATTCACGAGTCAGGTGCGCAGCTCAGCTCTGCCTTCGACTTCTATGCTGAGAGTTTGCGCTATGAGTCTCTCTTGAGAGAACATGGGCCTATTGACGTGCCGGGTTATAAGGAAATGGCAAATCTGGCCAAAAAGGTGAAAGAGTACGCAGATGCGGACGGTGCTCCGGTTTGCTTGACGCACAATGATTTCTTCTATTTGAATTTTCTGCTTGATGAGGAAAACCGGCTTTATCTAATTGATTGGGAATATGCGGGCATGGCGGATTACGCCAGCGATTTCGGTACGTTCTGCGTTTGCTGCGAGTGCGATGAATCGGAGGCCTTGCGGGCGCTTGAGCACTATTTTGATCGAAAACCAACGTTTGAGGAGGTCCGTCATAACTTTGCCTACATCGCTTTGGCCGGTTGGTGCTGGTATGTTTGGAGCCTTGTAAAGGAGGCCGAGGGCGACTTTGTGGGGGAGTGGCTCTACATTTACTACAACTATGCAAAAAAGTATTTGACGAAAGTGTTGCGCTGGTACGACGGTTCACTCTATCTGGAAGACTAAGGAGCAGGTATGAAATTTGGTTTGATAAGCGGATGTCTCTGGGGCCTGGACACGGTTATTCTGGGCATCGCCCTTACGCTTGTGCCATTTATCGGGACGGCAGAGGCGATTGCGCTCGGAGCTATTGTGAGCTCGGCCCTTCACGATGTGTTCTGTGCGCTATGGCTGCTTCTTTATATGGGAGTTCGTGGACGCCTTGGGGATACGTTGTCGGCCCTCAAGACCCGCAGCGGGAAGGTTGTTGCGCTCGGGGCTTTGCTGGGCGGTCCGGTTGGCATGACCGGCTACGTCATCGCCATCAACAACATTGGTGCTGGATATACGGCCATCATCTCCTCGTTCTACCCGGCGTTCGGAACGCTGATGGCGGTGCTTTTGCTGAAGGAGAAAATAACCCCTGGACGAGTGGTCGCTCTCTGCGTCGCACTTGCCGGAATAATTACCATGGGTTACCTGACGGCCGATACCGCGATTACGGGCGATGCGATAGTGGGGCTTCTGGGGGCGCTGGCTGCGGTTGTTGGCTGGGGGTCCGAGGCGGTGCTGTGCGCTTGGGGAATGAGAGACGGCCTGGTGGACAATGAAACTGCGCTGCAGATCAGGGAAACGACCTCGGCCCTGGTGTACCTGGTGGCTGTCCTTCCGATTTTTGGTGCCTGGGCGTTCACTTGGAGTTCGCTACCCAATGTTGGCGTAGGGGTTGTTGCTCTGGCCGCGCTTGCCGGCACCTGCTCGTATCTTGCATATTACAAGGGCATCTCGCTCATTGGGGCTGCGCGCGGCATGGCCCTGAACATATCCTATTCAGCGTGGGCTGTTCTGTTTGGCCTGCTCTTGCTCGGGGCAGTACCTGGCCCCGTAGAGATTGTGTGTTGCGTGGCTATTCTTGCAGGGACGGTGTTGGCAGCTTGCGATTGGGCGGAACTGTTCGGAAAGAGCAAGACGGCTTAATTGTTTTGCCGAACCATAGAAAACGGATCGGTCGGGAAGGTTGCCCCGGCCGATTCGTGCTATTATGCGCTATCTTGCTGCGTGATAATTGACAATTGCATTACGGAGGTTTCGATGGGGCCGATTACGCGCGATAAACACACTAGGGCTCAAAACAAAAGCCACATTAGGGGCCAGGCGATCAACGTTGTGCTGTCTGTGCTACTCCTTTTCGGGCTTTTGCCTGCTTTTGGGGGCAAGGCGTTTGCTGCAAGCGAGACGTCTGAGGGCACCGTTGCTCAGCCGGCCGATGCGGCCGATTCTTTGAGAGAGGGGCCGGAAAACAGCTTTCGCTATGTCGATGGGGTTTTGGCTGATTCCGAACAAGGGGATGCCCTTGGGGCCGCGGCCAGGGCGACTGGCCTGGTATCCACTCCCACGTGGAACAGTAGCTTAGGCTATAACAAATATGTCTACTACAACGCCAAGGGGGTTGCGATTGAGCACAAGGTGCAAAATGCAACCGCCGTTGGAATTGATGTTTCCGAGCACCAGGGCCTTATTGACTGGGCTAAGGTGAAATCATCCGGGGTTTCTTTTGCAATACTTCGCATTGGGTATGGGAGCGATTTCACCACCCAGGATGATCGATATTTTGCCGCAAACGTTGATGGTGCATTGCGGAACGGCATTGCGATAGGGGTTTACTTGTACTCCTACGCCACAAAAGTTTCGGGGGGGACCGGAAGCGCTGAGAGCGAGGCTCAGCATGTTCTTCGGGTTCTGAAGAGCAAGGGCCTCTCTCCGTCCTCCTTGGCGCTTCCGGTCTATCTTGACATGGAGCAAGACAAGCAGGGAGTGTTCGACCAGGGTGATTTGTCTCCAACGGAGCTCGGAGATATCGCCGAAAAATTCTGCTCCGTTGTCTCGGCTGCTGGGTATCGGGTTGGAATTTACTCCAACCCTACATGGTGGGAAACCAAGCTAACCTCTCCGAAGTTTGAGAACCCTGGTTGGAGCAAATGGGTTGCTCAGTGGGGTAACTATGACAGCCCGCAAGTTGATTTCGATTACGGGCTCTGGCAGTTCACCAGCCATGGTGTTGTGGAGGGAATATCCGGGTATGTGGATGTGAATTTTTCCTCTGGTGGGTTTTACGGCCAGAAAGACACCTGGGATAAGGCGAATGGCTACTGGTACTACTATGGCCCTGACGGTGTTCCGCTGAAAGGCTACCATGTTGTTGGTAGAAAATGGTATTGCTTCAACAATGACGGCCGAATGCTGACCGGATGGGCCAAGCATCCCGATGGGTCTTGGAGTTGGCACAATGCGTCTGGGGCTGCCGCCACCGGCTGGAACCAGCTCGGCGGCTCCTGGTACTACCTCGACCCCGCCACCGGCGTGGCTGCCGTGGGGAGAAAAAGCATCGGAGACAAGATTTACTAT